>Ga0180301_10004789_pt1 | contig 10431 bp, 13 predicted proteins | sample GuaBasSediGuay16_FD_121797 | JGI IMG/M metagenome (GOLD analysis project Ga0180301, IMG submission 121797) | Subseafloor sediment microbial communities from Guaymas Basin, Gulf of California, Mexico - Guay16, Core 4569-2, 12-15 cm | ecosystem: Environmental > Aquatic > Marine > Hydrothermal... | reverse complement strand
GTATAAATAGGGTGGATCAAGATGTTTACTTACGAATCATCTTCTACTGAGAGATCACAAGGTGGTTCAGACGATATTTGTCCAGGCGGACAGATAATATACGATGCTGAATCAGGAGTATATGTGTGTTCTTCTACAGGTGAGGTTATCGAAAGAGTAATTGATGAAAGACAGGAGTGGAGAGCTTTTACCCCAGAAGAAAAAGAGAGAAGAAGTAGGGTTGGAGGACCGTTAACTAGCACAGTCCATGACAGAGGATTTGCAACAGCTATTGATTTTTCAGATAAAGATGCTTCAGGTAAAAGATTGCCTCCAAGGAAGCGATATGAAGTACAAAAACTTAGAAAGTATCAAGCTAGATCTAGAGTTCAAAGTAGTATTGAAAGAAATCTAGCCCAGGCTATGAACGAGCTTGACAGGTTAGCGGATCTCCTCCATTTACCTAGAAACGTCCGTGAAGAAGCGGCACGCATATATAGGTTAGCAGTTGAAAAAGGGCTTGTTCGAGGAAGAAGCATAGAAAACGTTGTAGCAGCAGCCATATATGCTGCATGTAGAGAGCTTAAAGTTCCGCGCACTCTCGACGAAATCGCAAAATATACGCGAAGCGCTAGGAAAGACATAGCTAGGTGTTATAGGCTTCTGCTCAAGGAGTTAGACATCAGAGTCAAAACCAGCGACCCTATAGACTTCATACCTAGAATAGCTCATACACTCGGTTTAACTGGCGGAGTGATGAAGAGAGCGGCAGAAATACTTAATATAGCGCGAGAAAGAGGTGTAACAGCAGGGAAAGACCCAGCGGGATTAGCAGCGGCCGCGGTCTATATAGCAGCACTAGAACTTGGAGAGAGAAGAACACAGAAAGAAGTAGCTCAGGTTGCTGGCGTTACTGAGGTAACAGTTAGGAATAGGTATAAAGAACTAGCTAAAGAACTTGGGATAGATCTACCACAGCAATAAGCTAATCAGGGCCCGAAAAACAGTGTACTTAAATCCTCTTCGACCTATAGCTATTTCGCTCTAATCTATTATCATAATGTTTTCTGGCGAAAATCCGAGCTCTTTTGTTAAGATCTCCTTAACGCGATGCCTATGGTCACCCTGGAGTTCTATTCTTCCCTCTTTCACCGTACCTCCTGCTGCTAGCCTAGACTTCAAGATCTTAGCTATGCGTTTAAGTTCACTCTTATCGTTGGAAAGCCCCTCTATAATAGTAACTTCTCTACCAAACTTTCGCGTGTCAAGTTTTATTTTAATAACCTGTTCCTCTCTTATCAGCTGTTCACATAGCTCAGGGGGTAGCCCTCCACATATAGATGCGAAGTCTTCATGCATATTTTATTCCAACCTATACGTCGATAATGTCTACTTTATATAAGGTGCAGAGTCGTTTATAAAGGTTAAATACGATATACTTTCTAAGCCCTTCGAGAAGTAGGTGTTACATAATGGGCGTCAAATATAAGTGTGGAAATTGCGGCAAAGTATTTGACGAAGAAGAAATGAAAGCCTATGGAAGATACTATGTTAGATGCCCTCACTGCGGATATAGCATTATATACAAAGTAGCCAGAAGCTATAGAATAGTTAAAGCTATCTAGACTCGAGTAATCCAGTTATTTCAAGTACAAGTTTTGATGCCAGCAAACTCGTTATATCGTTGACGTCTACGAGTGGATTAACCTCAACTATATCAGTGGCTATTAGTTCCTTAGCGCTATGCATTACTTTACTAATAACACTAAGTAGTTCTAAAGGCGTTAAACCTAGAGGCTCCGGATTAGATACACCTGGGGCATATGATGGATCTACTACGTCCATGTCGATACTCAGGTAAACACTCTCTGTATTAAGATTTATTGGGTTTTTAGCGAGTAAGTGTTTAATGCTATATATTTCTACTAGGTCGTTTTCCTCAGCAAATCTAAGCTCTTCTTCGCTAAAAGCTCTCGAACCTATGTAAGTTATTGGGATCTCAAGGTCTTCTACTATTCTTCTCATAACAGTTGCATGATTATATCTAGAGCCGAGATACTTGTTGCGTAAGTCTAAGTGGGCATCGAAAACCACTACCCTGTCTATTCTATCTCTAAGCGCGCGTAGAATTGGGTATGTTATAGTGTGTTCCCCGCCTAAGAAAAACACTGATTTGATACTTTCTTCCTCAAATATTCCCTTGGCAACTTTAAGTATACTGTCGAAGACTCTTTCTAGGTCACCAGGTGCTATAACTACGTTACCCAGATCCCTGAAACTTATGTTGTCTAGGGGTCTTTCCGAAAACACGGCATAGAACTCGATATTGCAGGAAGCATCTCTAATCCTCGTAGGTGCAAATCGTGCTCCTGGTTTATACGTTGCCGTCTGGTCTAAAGGTACGCCCACTATCACATATCCCGAGTTCCTGTCCTCGCTACATCCAAATATACACGTTTCTTGAAGTAGGTGCTTCCAAGGAGCCATGGCGGATCACTTAGATGTCGGCTATCAAAGAATATAAGGTATAATGCCTTTTAATCCATACATAAGGCTTACTGTACTGAGCGTCTTACTAGATGCGTAGTGGCTGGTTTAGCATGGAGCTTAAAAGTAGAGATATCTACGAAATACTTAGCGATCTCGCAAAACGTCGTGGCCTTTTCTGGCCCTCCTATGAAATCTACGGGGGAGTAGCTGGATTATATGATTTTGGGCCTGTCGGGGTACTAATAAAGCGTAATATCATCGAAGAGTGGCTCTACTGGTTGGTGTACAGTACTGGTCTAGTAGTTGAGATCGAAACACCTATAATAACGCCTAGAATAGTGCTAAAAGCCAGCGGACACGAGGATCATTTCACAGATCCCATAACGGAATGCACAAAATGCGGAAGAGTATTCAGGGCGGACCATGTGGTAGAGGAGCAAACAGGTATAACTGTAGAAGGATATTCTATGAGTGATATATGGAAGGTCATGATTGAAAATAACGTTAGATGCCCAGAATGCGGTGGTCAGTTAACAAAGCCACAGCCAGCTCTTCTCTTATTTAAAACAGAGATAGGACCATATAAAGGAGCACCTGGCTATATAAGGCCGGAAGCAGCACAGGGTATGTTCGTTTCGTTTAAGAATGTTTTTACCGTTGTAAGGAACAAACTACCACTAGGGATAGCTCAGGTAGGTAAAGTAGGAAGAAACGAAATATCCCCTCGCCAAAGCCTAATTAGGTTACGCGAATTCACTATAATGGAGTTTGAGTTCTTCTTTGATCCCGAGAAATCATATGAAGAAGTCATGAAATACATGGATGAAGAGCTGGAGGAAGAAGAACTATTTGTTTTAACAGCTGATGAGAAATCTAGAGGTATAGATAGGGCATCAAGATATCGTACGCTCGAATTAATTGAGGAAAAAATTGTAAAGAACCCCTGGATGGCTCTCTGGATGGCTAAAGGAAATAGGTTCTTAAGAGAGATCGGTATACCAGGAGATAAGATCAGGTTCGAGGAGAAACTACCCTGGGAAAGAGCACACTACTCTGAGCAAACGTTTGATCAGCAGGTATATACGAGGAAGTTCGGTTGGATTGAAGTAGCGGGATATAGCTATAGAACAACGTACGATCTAGATAGACATATCGAGTTTTCTAGATCTGATCTCTCAGTCTTCAAAAGATATAAAAAACCTGTTGAAAAGCTAGTTAGGAGAGCTATACCTAACCCTATCAAAATCAGAGAATTAGCTAAAGATAAGATGGGTAAGATTATGGAAAACATAAGCTCTATGGATCAGGAAGCTCTTTATCAAGAGCTCATGAGTAAAGGATATATAGAGATTGATGGAGTAAAGCTTGGGCGTGAAGCATTTATAATTAAAGAAGAAAAAGTAAAGATTCATGGCGAAAAGTTTGTACCACATGTAGTAGAGCCTTCTTTCGGTTTAGAGAGAATATTCTATGCACTACTAGAGCATGCCTTGAGTCTGGAAAAAGATAGAATAGTGCTTAAAATTAATCCGAGAATAGCACCATACCAAGTTGCCGTATTTCCTCTAGTCGCTGGAAGTAAACCTGAGCATAGGAAAATAGTCGATATAGCCAGAAGCCTCTATAGAGCACTACTTAAGGCGCGTATTAGAGCTTTTTATGATGAGGAAGGCAGTATTGGCAGAAGATATGCTAGAGCTGACGAAATAGGAATACCATTTGCTTTAACAGTTGACTATCAAACTCTAGAAGATGAAACGATCACGATAAGGTATCGTGATACCCGTGAACAGATTAGAATAAGTATACATGAAGCTTATGATAAACTATTAGAACTCCTTAACTATAAGGGTAAGTTTAAACTAAACTTTGATAAATACCCATGAAATTGATTACCTTATTTAAGAGTGTTTATATTTACTAAGTAGTGATTAATATAGATATGCTATCATTAGGTGGCATAAATATGGGTGGAGAAAGCAAGGAAGGGAGACGGCCAGAAGCTAGTAGCAGGAAAGTAGATGTGTCTAAGCTAGTATCGATAATACCTCCTCCTTCAGAGCTTAAGAAAAGAGAGGAGGAGAAGAAGATTATAGAGAAAAGAATAAGAATTAGATACGATGAATCACTACCAGAAGGTGTTGCAAGACTTTCAAAAGAACTTGCATCCTATTTAGGCATTAATGAAAACGATTTAATAGAAATAGTGGTTGGAGGAAAGAGGAAGTTTGTGTTTAAAACAGTAATAGACGAAAAGGTTGAGGCTAATACCGTTTACTGCTATCCAGAAGAGCTACGCGAGAGAGGAGTAGCAGATTACAGTATTGCGACTGTTAGAAAGCGTTTACAACAGGGTTATTCTTCATGAATAACCTACAGGTAGAAGTTCTAAATAAGTTACGCGAAATAGTTGACGAGTACGAAGAGTTGATTACAAGGATAAAATACTATAAACAGTTAATCAGGGCTGAACCCGAATCCCTTTCTGACTTATTGTCTTCCATAGAGGCTATTTATAATAGAACCGTTGACTTTTTCGAAGAATACAACGGTATTAAGATAGACAATGATGAAATGCATAGGTACATCAGAGCTTACTTGGCATACTTGAAGCTGATAAGCATTCCATATACTGCTGAGCTGCTTAGCGATATAAAGAATTTAATTGAGAGACAGTTCAGCGATAGGTTTTCTAAGGAAGTAGGTAAAATAGCAGACATTACTGAGAGGCTAAAGCTCCTTAGCGAAACTAACAGCTAAGGATTTTAATGAACTCGCCGTGCACGTATCTTTCACGAATACCCGTTATCCTAACTAGTGCTTTACATCCGTCGAAGCCTTTACTAGTTAAACCATGTACAAATACTACTGGTCCGTGGTGTGCAGGGTACCCATAGTACTTGTGCCTACTATATGCTAGGTATACTTCGATGGTTTTACCGATTAGATTCTTTTTCCTCTCTTCGTTAAAAGCTCTAACTAGGTTTTTCAATTTACGTACTAGATCTTCCTTACCAGTTATACTATACTTTACTTTTTCAAATGCTGTACCGGGAAGCCTGATATACTTATATAGAGTTATTTTCTCCAGAGGCAGTGCTGTTAGTTCTTTTACGGCTTTAATCGTTTTTACGTAGACGCTTCTACTCATAAACGGTAAGCCATACATAAGATATACATAAGGTCTTAAACCATGTTTGCTTAATAACTTTACAGCTTGGTAGACATGGTTTACAGTGATGGGCTTACCCAAGATTTTTTCATTGAAATAGTCATCCCCAGTTTCTAATCCTATATGTACGGTGGTATTCTTTAGATATTTACCAAGCAAGCTAGCTACGGCTTCGTTAACTAGGCAAGCTTTAATGTTTTCTATCATTATTACAACGTCTCTCCGTCTAACGGGATGCAGGGTTGAAAGCTCAGCGAGTAGAGCTTCTATGGCATCGAGATTGGGAGCAGGACGGCAAGGGTCAGTTAACGGTTTAGGGGCAACCAATCGGTCTCTCCCGTAATCTAGGAAATCAGGTGCGCTTAACACTATACGTTTAGCTCCGTGTTCAATTAGTTCTACTACCTCGTTAACTATGCTTTTTACCTCCCGTGATCTTGGAGGACCGAACATGTAAGGCACACTACAGAATCCACAGCCAGGTGGAATGTTCTTAGGACAGGTTATCCTCTCGTCTAAATACTTGGATCTACAGCTAAAGCATCCTATGCAGTTTAATCCATATTTTTTCATTAATGGTCTTTGGAAGTTACTACATCCGCGTAGCACTTCCACGTAATACCTCATGGCCTTGTATGAGGGATAAGAGCGCTCTATTGCTGTCCATGGCTTAATCTTTGATAACGTGTCTGAAGGTGTATGCACGGGCTTAGATGATAGTATAATCTTCTTTCCTGATCTGAATGCAAGTCCAGGTATTTTAGCCAGCTCGCTCCAGTCTCTTGCGATCAAAAGGTCTATTCTCTCTAAAAGCATAGACAGGGGGATCTCTGCCTCTCCTACGATTACGCAGTCGATACGTTTGTATGTTTTCAACAACATATTGTACTCGAAACTTGCAGGCCCCCCCACGATTACAGGTCCGCTAAATCGCTTTCTCTCTAATAAAGCGAGTATGTTTTCAAGAGCTCCTTTATCAGTAGACATTATCGATATGGAGATTATGTCATAGCTTGCTATATCGGTATCTTCTCCGAATAGCAGTTCGTAGGCTTTCAGTTCTGTTGTAAATTCTTTTTCCCTAATAATACCAGCTACTATTCTTGGACCCGCGCCAACTACGTCAAATGTGGAATACCTTTTTCCCCGGGCTCTTGCGAGAGCATCTATTACTAGTACCTTCATGGCCTTCAACTGTTTTCTCGCTATCACTACTTTAATAAACCCATACCTAGAATTAGTTCTAGCTTAGAGACATATATATTTGGAAGTGGATGGCTATGTACGGTTACAGTGAGGGATCAATAGCCGAAATAAACATACATGAAAACCTCGTAAACCTGGCGAATATGGCTAGAGATTCTCTTAAGGTCTTCAATGAGATAGTTGACAACTTAGTCTCCGATATAGATGTAGGGAGACTCTATAGTCGAATACTAGAGCTTAAATCCCGTATTGAGGATAACAAGCTGCTGTTTATGGAATACTTGGTGAGGCTAGGTGAGGGACTACCTTATAAGCAGAGTTATGCAACCATCGCTTTAGGCTTCGAGCGTTTTACACAATTGCTTGATGGTGCTTCTTATAGGCTGACTATACTAAAGTCGCGTAGACTAGAGATAAGTAGCGAGATATACCGGTATATTGCTATGTTTAAGGACATAGTTAATGAACAGTTTAGAAATATTTTTGAAGGCCTGAGGCTGCTGTATAGCGATCCTAAGAAAACACTTACAAGGATAAGCGAGGTCTCAAAGCTCGAGAATCGAGCAGATGAAGTATATAGAAATGCTACGTTTAGCTTATACACCGAGTATGGTACTAAAGTGCTCACGTTAATGACTCTAAGAGATATACTAGATTTTATTGAGAATGCTGCGGACTTATTAAGATCCCTGGGTGAAGAGCTACGCTATCTAGCTCTACACAGGATAGTAGTGGGTTGAAGAAAACAAAGTGTAGAGGAGTACTACTATATAATCGAGTAGTGATCTCTGACTACGTATGCGCAAATGAGATGTACTGGAATGGTTATTATGGTTCCTTTCTTGGTGTACAGAAACCTCGATCACGGGATATAAAGGCGCCTCTTGAATTATCCCTCATAGAGGCCCTCTACCTACTTGAAGAAGGCGCTATAGAGGTTTGGGACGGTGAGCAAATGTTTTCTCGAGATGAACTGCTCAAGCGTGGTACCGAGCTTATCCAGGGTTTTGAAGAGCTCTACAGGGTTTATAGAGATCTAAGAAAACGCGGATTTATTGTTAGACGTGGATTGAAGTTTGGATGCGACTATCTCTTATACCGGTATGGACCAGGATTAGATCATGCGCCGTTTGGGGTAGAGGTTGCTAAGATAGACTCCATCTACGATCCAATATCGATAGTGCGGATGGGTAGGCTCTTACATTCTGTGAGGAAGAAGCTGATAGTCGCGATAACTACTGATAATGCTATAGATTACTACCTCTTTACATGGTGGAAACCCTAAAATAGCCTAGGTAAGTATATTAGTATCCTTATATATTACCAATTCAAGGAGTCATTAACCGATCTATAACGCGGGAGCGCTATGTAAACGTGGATGATGATTCTACACTTATACGAGGTGTTGTTTGTTTGGAATCTAGGAAAAGAGGCTCACCCCGTTCTTTTAAACCGAGTAAACAGTCCCAGTATAGGAGGCAAGAATTTAGACATAGGAAACCCGCTCCAATGCCTATAGGCGATAGATGCCATCCACTTTGCCCGCTCTTTAGGTGTACGAGGGGGGCTTTAGTAGTTCTCAATAGATCCTATCGCGGTAGAATGGTTAAAGAAGCATACTGTAGACTTAGTGGAGAGAAGTGTGTAGGCGTTGAGTGCAGATTTGCTGGTTGTAGAATGAATGCATTACTACCTGATGGTAAGTGTGCTAAAGCCTTAGAGAAAAAGATGAAGCTAATCAGCGAAGAAGAACTGTTTAGAGAGATGCAACAAATCGAGGATTATGATGCAGAAGACTTTATGCGCTAGGGTTTTCTGTAAGTTTCACTTTTACCGGTCCACCTTCTATAAAGGTTGTGCTCTACTCCGAGTGCATCCAGTATCTTCCCCACAACGAAATCTATTAGATCGCTTATAGAAGCTGGGTTACCATAGAATCCAGGCGAGGCTGGCAGAATTATAGCGCCCAGTTTGGACAGCTTATAGAGATTTAAGAGGTCGGTTTGTGAGAGCGGGGTTTCTCTAACTACAACGACTACTTTTCTCTTAAGCCTGATCAGCGAGGAAAAAGCCCTCAGCAGGAGGTTGTCTTGTATACCAGTAGCTAGCTTAGCTATGGTGTTTAAGGTGGCTGGAACGATTACCCCCTCATAGGCGAATAAGTTGCTACTACTCGCTATAGAGGCATGCATTTCATTCCATTTAAATACTTGATCCACGCACCTATATTGGTGGAGACTTTTTCCTAGATCTACTCCTTCTTCCAGCTCCGCTATGTTCTTGGCATACTTAGTGTAAACTACGACTACCTTTCTATAATGTTTTGTTAAGAGATCACATAATTCTAAAAGCCTTAATGCATACCTTATTCCGCTTGCTCCCGTGATCCCAATTAAGAGACAGGGGTTTGTCAATCAATGCTCAGCCCTGCGCGGGCTCATCAAGTCTTCAGACCTTTCGAGCCTCAGCATCTAGTATTACTAATGTTTATAACAGCATTATTAAACATAGTGGATGGGCATGGACATTTTTATCAGGTGTATTAGGCTAGACTATCTTATAATATTTCTTAAAAATCAGCAACATATTTGTGGAGATAATATACAATAAATTTCAATTGTGGGTGTTTCACCGGTGTAAACTATGTATGAAGTGGAAAGGCTTGATATAGGGATTAAAGGCCTTAATGAAATCTTAGGCGGAGGAATACCGCGTGGATTCACTATAGCGGTTGTGGGTGAACCTGGTACTGGTAAAACTATCTTCTCACTACACTTTATATCGGCGGGTATAAGCTCTGGTGAGAAGGGGATCTATGTTACTACAGAAGAGAGCCGTGAGAGTATTGTCAAGCAAGCAGAAATGTTTAACTTTAAATTCCGAGACGCCATAGAAAGAGGCGATCTCATAATAATAGATGCGTTAATGGAAGAAAAAGGCGATCCTTGGAGCTTACGTGAACTGGATGTTGATGAGTTACTTTCTAAGATAATAGAAGCTAAGAAAACATTGGGCTACGGTCACGCTAGAGTAGTTATAGACTCGATGAGTGCTTTCTGGCTTGATAAGCCAGCGATGGCTAGGAGGTATAGCTATACAGTTAAGAGGGTTCTATCGAGGTGGGATGTGACAGTGGTCATGACAAGTCAATATGCAGTAACGACTTCTCTTGGCTTTGGCTTCGGGATCGAACATGTAGCTGATGGAATTATCAGATTCCGTAAAGCGGTGATCGGAGGATCTCTTAAAAGATTTCTGGTAGTTGAAAAGATGAGACAAACAGATCACGATAAGCGCGTATTCGAAATAGATATTGTTGATGGGAAAGGTATGGTTATCATAGGTCCGTATACGGTATCGCGAGGTGATCTATCTCTTCCTTTCAGTGTCTTAGCCCGTATCCTTGAGTCAGAGATAAAGAAGGAAAGAGAGCTACTTAGAAATAGCTCAGAATAGGGATTTAAATTCATAATTTAAATCATCAACACCTGGTTGGTATTCGTCTGGATTAGTGTTAGTGAGGTATTTGAAGTACACACATGCAATTTCATGGGCATATTTGTGGAGATCCTTAACATGAACTC
>Ga0180301_10004788_pt1 | contig 10431 bp, 9 predicted proteins | sample GuaBasSediGuay16_FD_121797 | JGI IMG/M metagenome (GOLD analysis project Ga0180301, IMG submission 121797) | Subseafloor sediment microbial communities from Guaymas Basin, Gulf of California, Mexico - Guay16, Core 4569-2, 12-15 cm | ecosystem: Environmental > Aquatic > Marine > Hydrothermal... | reverse complement strand
TGGTCCATATATACCCGTTGACAAGAACACCACGAGTTACACCATAAACAACCTGACCGAAGGCCAAACCTACTATTTCGCCCTCACCGCAGTGGATACCTCCGGCAATGAGAGCGGGTATTCGCAGGAGGTGAGCAAGAGCATCGCCTCCACCTCGGGGGACCAAGCCACGGTGGTGGCCAATGTCTCTGTCTCCCCTTCTTCGGGCAGCGTGGTCGCCGGTTCGCGCCAGGCGTTCGAGGCGGTCTACGAGTGTTCCACTGGGGCGCCGAAGCTCAAGGCTGTGTTCTTCATGCTGAACAAGAAGCTGCGCAAATCCAAGGGCATATACCTCAAATACAATGCTGCGGATAACAAGATCTATCTGCGCACCAGCTCCGGAAAGAGATGGAAGGGAGGCTACGCCCCGGGCAGCAACAACGTGATTGAGAATAAGAACGGCCGGGTATATTGTGCGGCCACCTCCGTGCAGCAGAACGGGACCACACTCCGGGTGACGTGGATGGTTAAGCCGTTTAAGGACTTTGCGGGAACCCGGAATCTCTACATGAAAGCGAAGGCGCTGGACGGCACCACCTCCAATTGGGAGAAGATGGGGACGGTGTCCATCACCAACAACACCAGCAACTGAAACAGCCTATCCACGATTCCCCGATTCCACCTTGGAGACAATGGCACGACCCATGGGGTCAGAGGTTCCGTGGGCCCTGCCGTTGCGCGCCGTTATCGGTGTGGGATGGATGGGAGCGGTGGGATTATTCTCATGGATAGATACCGTAACGCTGTTAGGGATAAATTTGACCGAAGGGCTTCGACCTACATCCACAACTACAGGCTCCCGCGAAGCATCTCGCAGGATGCCAAGGTCCAGCGTCTCAAAGCGGCCAAGGCCTGGGCCGAGGCCTGGAGGTCCTCGGCTGTACTGGACCTCGGGTGCGGCCCGGGGGTGGGTCTTCGGGAATTCCAGATGAGTGCCGCCGGGGGGTTACTCGTGGGTATGGATCTTTCCATGGAGATGCTGCAGGTGGCGAGGGTGGTCTGTCCGGGAGCTACGGGCCTGGTCCAGGCCGACGTCACGCGATTTCCCCTGGCCTCCCAGACCTTCGATCTCGTCCTCTCACTCGGGGTTTTCGGCTACCTCGCCGACCAGGAAGGGTTCCTTGCAGAAACCGGCCGAGTCCTGCGCCCCGGAGGTCACTTGATCTTCAATTTCCCCAACAAGGATCAAGTCTTCTGGCAATGGAGGAAGAAGGCGGTGACGCGCGATTCAAAGAGGGAGCCGTCCCCGAAGGCCTTCAGTCCACGGCAGGTGGCGGACATGCTTGAAAGGGCGGGTTTTCACACCATTTCGCGGCGCTTCCTCGTGTACGGGTTAGCCGGAAATAAGGGCCCCCAAGCGGTATTGGTGAGTCGCCTGGCCGGCAGGATTTTGGGCGGCTTTTCGCTAGGCCGTATCTTAGGCCGGTCCTGTCTCATGGCGGCCAGGAGGTCGTGCTGATCCAACTTCGGAGCCTGGACGGGGTGTCCTGGAGGACACCATTCCTGAAGAAACGCAGATAGAGAAAAGCAAAGGCAAGGAGGAAAAACGTGCACCTTGTGTTCATCGGGGGGCCCCAACGCTCAGGCACCACGCTTGTGCAGACACTCGTGGTCAATGCACTGGGCAGCACGGCCCTGCTGCCCGAGGCCCACGTGGTCCACGGGCTCCTGGAGGTCTACAGGAGGGGTATGGCCGAGTGGCCCAAGACGGCCCGACTCTTCGGGCGGGAGGAGGTCTTCCGCGGCTTTGTGAAGGACTCCATCCAAGGGGTCCTGAACACCATCGTCCAGGTCAACGGGGCCGTGGACTTCCTCGTGCTGAAGGACCCCAATTTCGGCATGGTGGCGCCGCAGATCTTGGATCTCTTTCCAGAGGCCACCTGCGTCTTCTGCATCAGGGACCCCAGGGACATCGCCTCCTCCTTTCTCAAGATCGAGCAAAGGGAAAAGGCTATGGGGCGCGAGAGGAAGAGGTACCGCAACCGCAACCTGTTTCTCTATTGCACCAAGGTCAAGAGGAGTTGCCAGGAGGCCGTGAAAGCGGGGTTTTCCTGGACTGTGCTCCGCTACGAGGATGTGGTGGCGGACCCGGCCGGGCAACTGGAACGCCTCGGCGCGGAGACGGGCCTACCCTTGCGAGTGCCCGACTTCGATAACATGAGGTGGATCGAGGCGGAAGTCCGGCATAAGGACTCCTGGGTTTCTTCCCTGGAGGAGAAGGCGCCTTCTGTCCAAAGCGTGGGAGCCTTCAGGGGAGTCCTGTCACCGGGTGAAATCGCCTACGTGGAGGTGACCTGCGGCGGGATCATGAAGAAGTTCGGCTACAGTCCAGTGAGCCCGACCTACAGAAGGAAACCGCCGTTCAGCTGGCTGGACCGCCTGGTCATCATGGCCAGGCTGAGGAAGTATGTGGTCTCGGAGATCAGCAGACAGGGGTGAGGGCCTAAAAGGAGGGTCCTCTGGCCCCTATGATCTCACCCTGGTCATTGCCCACATGGGACCCGGCGGGGCGCAGAAGGTGGCCGCCTGTCTCCTGAACCACTGGGTGGCAGAGGGAAGAAAGTTGCGTTTGATCACGTTGAATAACTGGCCACCCGATGCCGTGAAACTGGACTCGAGGATCGAGCGGGTCACGATAGACTCAACTAACGGGCGCTCAAAGGGGCGTACAGGGCTGTCTTTCCTCCTCCAGCTCCTTAGACTAAGGGCTGAGGCCTCGCCTGTTCCTCATGAGATCACGAAGGGCTTGGAGGGGCTCTCCAGGCGGTTTAGGGGGTTTCGGCAGCCTTCCCCGGCAGCGAGGATGCGGATCGTTAAATTTCTGGGCGGAGCTCTAAGTCTCCCATTGGGCAGCGGGAAGACCTTGCCGGCCAGAGTGCAGCTTGCATTGCTCCGCTTTGGCCTCTCCAGGGCGAGCGCTTCTGTGCGCCACCAGCTGGTTTCCCTCAGGTGGCTTTTGCGCACCGGGACCAGCCGGGCCGTGCTGAGCTTCCTCGGGGCCACCAACGTCAAAACCCTCCTCGCGGGCACGGGAATTGCCGAAAGAGTGGTGATCTCGGAGCGCAACGACCCGTCACTGCAGCGGTTGTCCACGCCGTGGGAACAGTTGCGTCGATGCCTCTACGGGTCGGCCGACGTGGTTACGGCTAACAGCAAAGGGGCCCTGAAGGCCATGGAGGAGTTCGTGGCCTCGGAAAAGCTGGTCTACATCCCCAACCCCGTGACCATCCCGGCCGCTGTATCCACCAACGGGCCCAGGGAAAAGGCGTTCCTGGCCGTGGCCCGGCTGGTGGAGCAGAAGGGTCTGGACGTCCTCATCCGTGCCTTCGCCCGTGTTGCCGAAAAGCTCCCCGGGTGGAGGCTGGATCTGGTGGGGGAGGGACCCCTGAGGGGGGAGCTCGAGAGGCTGGCCCAGGAGGCGGGGGTGCTCGGAAGGGTCATTTTCCACGGTTATCGCCGGGACGTGGGACGGTTTTACGAGAGGGCCTCCGTGTTCGTGCTTTCCTCCAGGTACGAAGGCACGCCCAACGCACTCATGGAGGCCATGGCGTACGGCCTCCCGGCCGTGGTGAGCGACGCCTCACCCGGGCCGCTGGAACTGGTGAGCCACAGTGAGAGCGGCCTGGTCTTCCCCTCAGGGGATGAGTGCGCACTGGGCGATGCTCTGGTGCAAATTGCCGGGCACCCCGGCTTGCAAACGACCATGGGGGCGGAGGCAAGGAGGGCGCTTCGCAGCTTTGAGGTTCCGGCGGTGGCCCAACAATGGGACAGGATCCTCTACGTCGGGACTTCGCGGTGAGGGGGACACGTCACGGCGGGAAAAGTGTTTGATAAGATGAGGGAGGCGGTGCAGCGGGGGCCCCAGAGGGGGTTGCGGTACCTCCGGGTGCTCGCCTGGATGGTCCGCGAGGCCTTTCTGAGGGACTTCTGGGGAAGGCCAGTGCGGATCCTCGTCTCCGCGGGCCTGCGGATGGGATGCCAGGCCGGCGCGGTGACCGTGCTCTACTTCTATGCCAACGCCCTCAAACAGGGCCAGAGCCTCACGGTGGGACCCATCCACATGGCCGCCAGGGAGTCCATCCTGCTCATGTGGCTGGTCATTCTGGCCTCCTTTTTCATGTTCGGCCTGACCTCGCTGTTCCAGTATTTTTCCAGGACCACATCCCTGGACTTGGCCAGCGACTTCGAGGAGCGGTCCTCGCGCCGTGCCCTGGAGATCCTGAGCCGGCTCCCCGACCCCCGCACGCCCGCGGCCAACGAGATATTGCAGAGGGGTGGTGGCCGGAAAGTGCTCACCGACGCCCGGCGCGCCGGGATGACCCTGCGGCGTATCGGCTATGCCGTGCCCCAAGTGATCAGTGGCATTGGGGCTACGGTGAGCGTTTTTGTGATAGACTACAAGCTCACCCTCATGCTCACCGGCATCATGGGGCTCGTGCTCCTGGGGCTCTACCCGGTCTACGTAAGGGGGGCGGACCACAGCCGGGTGTTCGAGAGGAAACTGGCCAAGGCCGGCAAGGTCCTGAGCGGCATGCTGCACTCCTTCCTAGAGCCGGGGCATAGGAGCGAGGAGGTCGCCCGGCAACTTGACGAACTCTACGTGGCCGGTGGGTACCGGCAGGCCATCGCCGCTTTCAAGGGGCGGATCCGCATCCTTGAGGAGAGCACCCTGGTCACCCAGGTGGGATCAGCCTTCGTCATCTCCTCTGCCGTTTTCATCATCGGCTCGCGCCTGCTGCGAGGAGGCATGGACTGGGGCGCCCTGGCCGCCTATGTCGTGTCCCTCCGCATCGCCCTGAACGGGGTAGTCCCTGTGGCTCGACTCTTCGCCAGCATCAGCAGGTTCTATCCTCAGTTGAGCCGCTACCACGAGATTTTCATGGCCGAGCCGCTTTTGGCTGCGGTCCCCAGCCCCCTGAAGCCCGGCGATGTCCTGGTTCTGGGAAACACAGGCGTTGAGGCCAGGGTCGCCTTCCCCGGCCTGGCGGCCCTCTACACACCGGATCCCATCAATCGGGGGTTGCTCCACATTTTCAGCCATGCGGCCGTGGCGTTCCCCGAGGGCGGGGAACGGGCCTTCACCGGCCGTGTGCGTATCGTGCCCGCTGCGGACGGCCGGGAAAACATCTCGGCCGGGGACCAGGACGTGCTCATCGTTGGGCTGGAGCGGGCCGAGGCCCTGGGCGCGGCGGGACTACGGGCCCTTTCCGCAGGTGCCCTTGTGCTCGTGGTGTATCAGGACCTGGAGCACCCGCCCCGGTTTGGCGAGTCCTTGGCGCTCTTTGTGGCCGACGGCCGGGTGGAAGGAGCGGTGGACCTGCAGGAGGGGGATTTCCACGAGGCCGCCTCAGGAGTGGCGGAAAAATTCCGCACCGTGAAGAGAGGCTACCTGGAGGATGAAGAGGACGAGGAGGAGGATGACGATTTCTAGAAGACTTCCGGTAGCGGCCGGACCGGTCATTATCTGATGAAGAAGAGCCTGAAAAGAGGGAGGTTCCTGTGGCGCCTGACCACGGCTCCTTTGCGCTGCGAGCCCCACTTCATCATCATCGGGGCGAACAAGTGCGGTACCACGTCCCTAAGCCGCTATCTTGTGGCAAGCCCACACGTGGAACCGGCCCTACGGCAGGAGGTCCACTACTTTGACCTCAATTTCTTTAGGACAACGGCTTGGCACAAGGCCCATTTCCCCACCAGGGCCCGGCTCAGGCACAGGGAGGTGCAGACCGGGAGCACCTGCATCACCGGGACCTCGGCTCCCTATTACCTGTTCCACCCGGAAGTGCCGGGGCGCATGGTGGCTCAGGGATTTGCCGCCAACTTCATCGTCTTGCTCCGCAATCCCGTGGAACGGGCCTTCAGCCACTACCACCACCAGGTGAAAAAGGGCCGCGAGGACCTTTCCTTCGAAAAGGCCTTGGACAGGGAGGCCCAAAGGCTGGAAGGCGAGGAGGAGAGGCTCAGGAACCCGCGATATAGGGGTATGAACCATCGTCGGTATTCCTATCTGGCCAGGGGGCGTTACGCCGAGCAGCTCAGAAAATGGCTGACCTACTTTCCCAGGGAGAGGTTCCTGGTGGTGAAAAGCGAGGACTTGTTCGCGAACCCGGGTCCTGTGTTGGAGAAGGTGGCCCGTTTCGTGGGTATCCGGGGAGCCAGGTTGGAGCAATATCCTATTTATAACGCCAACCCCGCAAAGGGCCCGATGGACCCGGCGACTAGGCGATGGCTTTCGGAGTACTTCAGGCCCCACAACCAGGAACTGTATGACCTGCTAGGCATGGACCTGGGCTGGGACTGAGTGTAGGGCCACTGAGCGGAGTGACGCGCAAGGGGGTGGATGTGTGAAACGATTGGTGTATATAACGAGCCTGGGGCATTCCGGGTCTACCCTGCTGGACCTGGTCCTGGGGGCGCACCCTGTCATGGTGGGGCTCGGCGAGATAAGCAGCGTGCTGGACGAGGAGCCGGAGCAGGTGCGCAGGACAAGGCAGTCCACGTGTTCGTGCGGCAGAAGGGTGGACGAGTGCGAGTTCTGGGGCGGGCTGATAACGCGGGTCTTCGAGGAGGAGGGGAGCTTCGAAGACAGATACCGCAGGGTGCTGGAGGCCTTCTGGAGGCGCTTCGGGGAGGAGGTGATCCCGGTGGATTCCTCCAAGTCCCGAGGCAACATCCCACTCCTGCTCGCTCAGGGAGACCTGGAACTCAGTGTGATTCACTTGGTCCGGGACGTGAGGTCCTTCACCGTGAGCAAGATCGACAACGCCAGGAGAAAGATTCGGAAGGGAAGGAAGCTGGAAGTCTATTCCAGAAGACGCTACCTGTCGCCGCTTTTCTGTTTTTGGTTCTGGTACAAGTGGAACAGATCCACGGGGAGGTTGCTGCGGTCCCTCGGGGTCCCGCACCTGCGCGTTGGCTATGAGCGGCTGTGCCTGGAAACTGAGGACGTGGTCCGGGAGATCTGCTCCTTTCTCCGCCTGCCCGCGGCCGCGTCCATGCTGGATCTGTCAGACTCGAGAAGCCATGTGATCCGGGGCAACAGGATGCGCCGGGACCCTGACAAGCGAAGGGCAATCCACTACGACACCCGCTGGTTCAGCCGCAATGACTGGGTCCTGTGGGCTTGGCTCCTGAGACCTATCATGCGATACAACGCCACGGCCGTGTATTCCAATTCCACCAAGAAGATGTGGGAAAGATAGGATACATCGGTGGACAAATAAACAGTGGAGGCTGGTAAATGGATTTGAAGAGAATGGCGGCAACCCTTGCCTCCAGGCTGCTGGGCCGCCGACTCCCGGCGGAGCTCTACATCATCTCTTACCCCAAGAGCGGCAGGACTTGGCTGAGGGCCCTGGTAGGCAAGGCCCTCAGCTTGGAGTTGGGCCTGCCCGGGGAACGCATACTGGACACCCCCTTCATGACCGCCGCCGCGGGCCTGCATGTGGCCGACTTCACCCATGACGGCTCGGCCATGCTGGATCGCGCGCGGTACCAGGACTTGCCGCGGAACAAGAAACCCTACCGTGGGAAGAAGGTGGTGCTCCTGGCCCGGGGTGTAAAGGACACCCTTGTATCGGCATATTTCCAGGCCACTAGGAGGATCGAGGTCTTCGAAGGGCCGATTTCGGATTTCATCCGGAGCGACGTCTTCGGCGTGATGAAGATCCTCACCTTCTACAGGATCTGGCACGAGAACCGCCATGTTCCGCGGGATTTCCTTTTCGTCCGCTACGAGGACATGCACCGTGACGCGGCCGCGGTATTGCGAAAGGTCTTGAATTTCATGGGTGCGGGATTCGTTTCACGGGGCCATGTGCTGGCCAGCGTGGAGTACTGTTCCTTTGAGAACATGAGGAAGGCTGAGGAACAGAACCGGTTCAAGACCAATATCATGAGCCCCAAGAGGCCCGGAGACCCGGAGAGCTACAAAGTAAGGAAGGGAAGGGTGGGCGGTTACATAGAATATCTCTCTAGAGAGGACATCGAGTATATTGACAGGGCCTTGGAAGAGCACGGCTGCGAGTTTACATGGTGAAAGAAGACATCTCGTGAGGCGCATAGCCTTTGTCATGCCCTCGGCCCGCGCCGGTGGGGCCGAGCGGGTGTTCGTCAACCTGCTGCGGTCCCTTGACAGGCGGCTGTTCGAACCCGTGTGCCTGCTGGTGGATGCCAGTGGGCCCTACCTGGAACTCCTGCCGGATGACGTTCGCCGGGTAGCCGGTGGCGGTCGGCGCCTGGTAAGGTCCTGGCCTACCCTGCTCCGAGCTCTGCGGTCGCTGAGGCCGGATCTCTTGGTCTCCACCGTTCCTCATGTCAACCTGGCCGCTTTGCTCTCGAAGCCCTTTCTACCCAAACGCACAAGGGTTGTGGTTCGGGAGAGCAATGTGGCCTCCATCTCGCTTCGCACGGACCGGCGGGCCCCATTTTTCAAGGTGTTTTACCGGGGCTTGTACCCGAGGGCCGATGCGGTGGTGGCCCCTGGGCAGGCTGTGAAAGAGGACTTGGTCCGGTGGTTTGGGGTAAGGGATGAGCGCGTGCTCGTGCTCCCCAACCCCGTAGACACGGCGGCCGTGGAACGGCAGGCCCGTTCCGGCGGCAATCCATACTGCCAGGGCCTCAACCTGGTGTCCGTGGGCTCCCTTACTGTGCAGAAAGGGTTCGACCTTCTAATCAAGGCCGTGGCGCACCTGGTCCGGGGGCGCTCGGACCTGTGCCTGACCATAGTGGGGGAGGGGCCGGAGAGGCCGCGGTTGGAGGAACGAATCCGATCCCTGGGGCTCGGCAGTATAGTGCGCTTGGCTGGTATGCAAGTCAATCCCTATCCCTACCTCTTCCACGCCGACCTCTATGTGCTCTCGTCCAGGTGGGAGGGGCTGCCCAATGCTGTCCTGGAATCCCTGGCCTGTGGCACGCCCGTGGTGGGCTTCCACTGCCCAGGCTGCGCCGGTGAGATCCTGGAGAGCCCGCGGCAGGGTATGCTCGTGGCGCCGGGGGATGTGAAGGCGCTGGTGCGGGCCGTGGATTATTACGCCAGGGGCGAGAGGCCCAAAGGCAGATCCCTGCTTCCTGCCCGGTTCCATCTGGAGACGGCTGTGGCCCGATACCAGGAGGCTTTCCTTGAGGTGATGGGCTTGGGGTAAGGCCTCGGACAAAGATCCCAATCCTTCACCTGATCACCACCCTGGACGTGGGCGGGGCGGAGCTCATGCTCCTGAGACTGCTGCGGGCCACGAAGGAGGGGCCCTTTGAATCCACGGTGGCGGTGCTGGCTGACAAAGGTCCAGTGGTCCGGGAGATGGAGGACTTGGGGGTGGCAGTTTATTCCCTGGGCATACCGCGAGGGCGGATAAGCCCCATCGGGGCGGTAAGGTTTTTGGCACTGGTAAGAAGATTGCGTCCCGCCCTCATCCAGACTTGGCTCTACCACGCAGACCTGGTGGGAGTCCTGCTGGCCAGGCCATTGGGGGTCCGGCGTGTTCTATGGAACCTCAGGAGTTCCTATCCGGACGACGCCCATCTATCAGGGCTCACAGCCCTGGTGAGAAGGCTCTGCGCGCGGCTCTCTCCGCTTCCCCACGCGGTGGTGGCCAACAGCTGGGCCGGCATGCAATCCCATAGGGCGCTGGGTTACCGGCCCAGGAGGTGGGTGGTGATTCCCAACGGCGTGGATACCGAAAGGTTCCGACCCGATCCCGGTGCAAGGGGCCGACTCATGGAGGCCCTGGGAGTGAAAGAAGGGGAGGTGGTCCTGGTGGGATACGTGGCCCGGTTCATACCGGTCAAGGACCATGCTACCTTCCTCGAGGCGGCCTCGCGGGTGCTCCGCGTCCGGGAGGACATACATTTCGTCCTGGCCGGAAGGGGGATTACTTGGTCCAATGCCTTCTTCGCCCGGACTATCGCGCCAGAGTTCCGCGCCCGTTTCCACCTGCTGGGCGAGACGCGCCACATAGAGGACGTGACCCCGGGGCTGGACATCGCCTGCTCGGCTTCCCTCCAGGAGGGGTTCCCCAATACGGTGTGCGAGGCCATGGCCTGCGGGGTTCCCTGCGTCGTGACTGACGTGGGCGACTCCTGCCGCATAGTGGGTGAGACGGGTTTTGTTGTACCGCCTGCAAGCCCGGAGGCCATGGCCTCGGCGATACTCAGGATGGCGCATATGCCTCGACAGGAGCGGGCTGCCTTGGGGGAAAGGGCTAGGCGCAGAGCGATGGAGCGCTTCGAGATGTCTAAGGTGGCCAAGATGTACACGCGCCTCTACCACGAGGTGCTGGAGGGCACCGCCTGGCGGGTGGGGATCGGCTGATGCGAGCAGACCTGAGGAGACCGGGGGAAGCCGGGTGCGGGGGACCTGGGGGTGTGCGGATCTGCATTACGTCGCGTTGCGCC
>Ga0180301_10004787_pt1 | contig 10432 bp, 12 predicted proteins | sample GuaBasSediGuay16_FD_121797 | JGI IMG/M metagenome (GOLD analysis project Ga0180301, IMG submission 121797) | Subseafloor sediment microbial communities from Guaymas Basin, Gulf of California, Mexico - Guay16, Core 4569-2, 12-15 cm | ecosystem: Environmental > Aquatic > Marine > Hydrothermal... | reverse complement strand
TTTCTGGGCTGAGGAGGAACGGGTGCTCCTCTAGCCCCCAAGGAGCTTCGTGATCTCCGAGGATACGGGTACGTAGCGTACCCTGCATTTCGTAGCCGTAACAAGCTCTCGGTGGAGCTCTGCTATGCGTGTGGAGTACCCCCCTACCACTATTATCTCAACGCATTCCTCGCCTACGTGCAGATGCATGTAGCTATGAACGATGTCGCGGTACTTCTCTATGATGCCGCGGAACTCGCTATGGCCCCGCCCCGTTATGACCATGACCCCGTGGCACACATGCGTAACCAGGTAGTGGGCATGGTCCTTTAGGTACTCCCACAGGGCGTTCTCAACGATCTTTGAGCGGTCCGTTGACAGCTTCTTGGCGAGCTCATCAACGTTCCTCGCTAGGGGCTCTGGGATCGATATGCCGAAGCGCCTCTTCCTGCTGCTCATCCTCTCAGCCTCCTACTGAGTAGTCCCACCATATACGCCGTGAAAAGTATGAGCCCTGTGGCCCCGGCGGGTGCGGTGTTCGTAGCCATGGCTAGCCCCAGGCCCAGCAGGCTAGCCACTAGGCTTGCGCCCACGCTTAGATATATGGCCTCACGCGAGCTCCCAGCAACGCTGGTCGCAAAGGCTGCGGGTAGGAGGATCAGCACGTGTTCGAGGACGAAGCCCACGATCCTTATGAGCCCTATCGTGGTCACTGCTATCAGCGTGAACATGAGCAGGTCGTACAGGTCTACGTTGATCCCTGTAAGCCTAGCGTAGTCCCTATCAACACCTATACATACCTGCTCCCTCCGAGTTAGAAGGGCTGCGAGCAGCACAGCCATAGCTATCCCCGCGGCGTAGTACGCGTCGCTCCAGCTCACGAGTAGGGGGTCCCCAACGATATAGGCCCAGATATCGGTCTCCATAGGGAAGTTCGTTAACACGAAGTACAGCGCCATAACGCTCGAGGATGCGGTGAACGCTACGAACGCCGCTGTTGCGGCATCGGGGTCCACCCCACGGTTTATCATGTAGCCAACCACGTAGATCAGCAGGGTGCCGAGTAGGAGGGCCCATAGGTACTCACTGACGGCAGTTGTTCTGCTAAGGGATATTGCTAGAACAGCTGCTAGAAGAGCTGCGTGGGGCGAGGCCCCTGCTAGGAAGTACAGCTTACGGGCTGCTATAAGCGGGCTCAGGACCCCGTAGGCGATCGCAGCACTCGACATGACTATGACCCAGCGGGGGTCGGGTGCTAGGGGTAGTAGTAGGGCTGCAGCGGCGATTAGCATAGCCGCAGTTAATGCCTTCCTAACCTCCATAGCGCAACACCCCCTACCGCAGCACCTAGCGCAGCAAGTGCTAGGATGAGTATAGGCTGAGTGCTTATCACATAACTACCCTGCACCTCCGTTTCACGTGTTGTTCTTAGGAGCCCAGCAACTACCCTGCTCTCGTTAGCTACGTAGGTTATCTTGCTGAGCATGCTCGTCGGGGTTGCGGGGCTGGGAACTCTGAGTACGGGAACACCGAATCTCTCGGCAAGCTCTAGGAGCTTCTGCGATGCCTTGTGCACCGGCGGCTCCGTCACCACTACGAGCACCGCCCTGTGCTTAGCCAGCATGTCCTCCGCAACCCTGAGGTCCTGCGGCGCTAGGGGAGCCCCACGCTCCCGAACCATGAGCGCCCCTAGGCTCACCCCCATCCATTCCACAGCGTACTGAACAACTGGTGTATCCGCTACAGCCGTGACGTTCAGCGGTGTAGCGCTCCTAACAGCCTCCCTAAGCTCGTTGATTACCTTGGCGAACCTCTCCTCATAGCACCTAGCGCTCTCCGGGTTTAGCTCCTCGAGAACCTCTACAACCCTTCTCATAAACACCTCGTAGTTCTGGGGGCTGTAAATGGGCATGTGCAGGTTAGGCTTCCCAGTAGCTGGATTCCTAAGTATCGTAAGGCCGGGGACCCTGGGGATCTCTATGAGCTTCGCATCTATCTCACCCTGCTGCACAAGCTCCCTGATCTCGATCTCGAATGGCGCGTGGGCCGTCGATACCACAAGATCTGCTCTACGCAGGGTATCTACATCCGACGTCCTGAGCTGGTAGTCATGGGGATCGGTTCCCGGTGGAACCAGCGACACCACCTTATCCCCCGGACATGCGATGAGCTCCAGGTCCTTGGCTATACTAGGAAACGTGACCACGATTAGCATGCCCCTGCCGGGCGATGCGTATGCGTGGCCTAGGGCGCTGAGTAGCAGCAGGGGCAGCACCGCCGCTGCTAGTACGCGGATCCTCATATACCGATCACCCGATAAGGATATATCCGTGCACAGTTGCCTATAAACATAGCGTGGGGTGTGCACAGTGACCCCGCCAAGCATAACCCTTCAGCACCTCACCGTAGGCTACGGAGAGGAGATCGTGCTCAGGAGCATGAATCTCACTCTACTAGGCCCAGGACTGATACAGGTGCTAGGACCTAATGGCGCTGGCAAGAGCACGCTCCTCCGAACTATAGCAGGTCTGCTAAGGCCCGTTAAGGGCCGTGTACTGATATCAGGTGTAGATGTGACGGGGAACCCCCGAAGGGCCGGTAGGTACATCGGCTACGTCCCTCAGCTCTCAGCAGAGCCCGGTGCGAAGTTTCCCGTAACTGTATGGGAGCTTGTAGAGTCGTCACTAGCCCTATACCGAAAGAAGTGGCCCCGAATCGCAGTGAAGGGTCATGAGAGGAGACACGTTGAGGAGACCCTTAAAAAGGTTGGTTTACCCCCGTCGCTATGGCGTAAAAACGTGTGGGAGTTATCGGGTGGGCAGAGGCAGCGCACCTTGATAGCGAGGGCCCTAGTACATGACCCGCCAATACTAGTGCTTGACGAACCCCTAGCAGCTGTGGACCCTGCGGGTCGTTCAGAGATAGCTAAGCTCATAGAGTCGGTATCGCGGAATAAGCTCGTTGTAGTTACGAGCCACGACCCCTCATTCATGATAACCTTTACAAAGCTAGTGATTCTGCTTAATAGAAGCTTCTACGTAGTAGGCTCACCATCGGAAGTGCTAACAGACGAAAACATAAGGAAGGTATATGGTAGGCCGGCTATGTTAAAAACGCCTCTTCATTAAACTACAGCTGCTCTTAACTTAACCACAACGATCTGAGTTATAGATTAAAGCTTTCGCTTAGCTTCCTAGATAGCTCCCTTATGCTGCCCTCTATCTCCGAGGCTGACGCCGCCAGCTCCTCGCTGGCAGCGGTGGTCTCCTCGACAGCTGAGCTTATCTCCTGCGCAGCTGAGGCATTCTCCTCAGCAACGCTCGCAAGGTCCGTTACCTTTTGACACAGCCTCGCTGACCTTTGCGCTTATATCCATAACATCATTGCTCTGCTTCTCTACAACGTTTATAACTTCCTTGGTAACTTCCACTACCCGGTTTAAGGCGTTTATAACCTTGTGCGTCCCTAGTTCTATTAACGCGTTCTCTAAGGGTGTTTAATGAGCTATTTACATAGGATGCGCTACTGACGATATTCGAAAGCACCTTGTTATAACCTCAGTGCTCTTTCGGGTGTCCTCAGCAAGCTTCCTAATCTCATCAGCAACAACAGCAAATCCTCGTCCAGCTTCACCAGCTCTTGCTGCTTCGATCGCAGCGTTAAGTGCTAGCAAACTTATTTGATCGGCCACATCCTTAATCTTACTTGATATCTCTCCTATATTCTTGATAGCCTCGTTCAGCTTAGAGACCTTATCGCTCATATCATTCAACGCCTCCTACATCTCCTCGAGGAGTGCTTGTGCAGCACTCCCCTCCTTCATTGATCGATCTGCGGTGTCCATTGCCCGCCGTCCCATCTCCATAACTTTTCTAGCTTCCTCAGCCATCTCCTTCAGCTTGTTGTTTATGGTTTTGAACATCGTATCAAGCTCCTGGACTCGCTGACTAGTTACTTGTGCACTCTTTGCTATCTCCTGCACAGCCTGCGAGATCTGCTGCATGCCTGTGGAGATCTGATTGGATGACTGCTTAATCTGTGATGACTGCGATGAGATGTTGTCAACTATGTTCTTAGCGCTTGTCATAACACCCTTAAAGGAGGCAATGAGCTCTCTTAGACCTCTGCCAACACTCTCTAGCTCGTCAACACCTCTGATACCTGATGGCGGCTCTTCGAGAACCCTATGCTTAGCCACTCTTTCGACATAGTCTCTGAGTGCACTAAGACCTGGCACTATTGAGCGATAGAGCACTGCAAAAATCGCCGATGCCGCCACGGTCGCTACCACTGCCTTAACAATAGTATTTACACCTGCCGCTGCATCTACCCCAACGAAGATCGCTACGATAGCAATGACGCTGACCAGCATTAACACAGAGGTCCTCAACGCCATACCCTAATCCCCTAACGAAGTAGCATGGCACACTTCATATAGTCTATATGTAGCCCGGCGACTCACAGCAGACATGAAGCTCAAAACACCGTTAGTACCCAAATTCGCTCACTCCCGAATACGGAGTTAGGGATACCATGAACCGAGTATAACTTCATACTGCTTCGTAAGATCTCTAAGCTCTTCTACTTGCTATATGAAAATAAGCCTAGTTACCTTCCTAAATAACAGGTTTGACTAGTTGTATAATAAGTCAAGATAGCATATTACCTGAGCTAGTATTAACGAAACTAACAAGTTTGGTGGACGTAACCTAGTAACGTCGGCGGATCCAGGGTGTGTGGATTGATGCTGAGTGGAAGAATCAATGGATGCGTATACATGCGTACAGTGATGCATATGAAGGTACGCATAGACACTATCGGTAAGCGATACCTCATTATTTAACTAATATAGTTGATAGTGGGGTGATGTGCTTTAGTGGCTCTCAAAAAAGAGAAAGATGAGTTGGATAAAAAGGATGTTGAGATAATTAAGCTGCTAAGCATGAATGCCCGCATGAGCTATAATGAGATAGCACGAGCGCTTAACATGAGCGATGTTGCTGTGATGAAGAGGATCAGAAGGCTTGAACAAATAGGCGTCATAAAAAGGTACACTATTGCTATAGACCTAGCGAAACTAGGGTTCAATGCGATCTCGATAACGGGTATAAACGTGAGGCCCGAACGCCTATTCCATGTACTTTCCATCCTTAAGCAGAAACCATACATAAGATTCCTTGCACTGACCTCGGGTGATCATCCAATAATGGCCGTTATAATAGCTAGGGACAATGAGGAGCTTGCACGTATACACGATGAGATCTCGCGCTTACCGGGCATTGAAAAAGTGTATCCTGCGCTCCTGCTTGAGGTGGTTAAGGAGGGGTGCAACAACTTTCTGTAGTACCGAGCGTCAGCTAAGCTCTATGCCCAATATCAACGAAGCCGCCCTACCTAACGCTAGTGTGAGCAGCGCTGAGCCTAGGCCCGCCAGGATCATCTCTACAGCTTTCCTACCTATGCTTAGCCCTGCCGACACCGCTATAACGAAGCCCGTTGCGCCGAGTAGCACTACTGCGAGTGCGAACGATAGCGGGAGTGCAAGCCCTATCGGCAAGAGGATGAAGTATGGTGTCAAGGGTATCATGGCTCCGACTATATAGAAGAGCCCCGTATATAGCCCGGCCTTCTTGGGTTCCTCGAGCCTCTCCTCCCTTACCCCGTACTCCTCCTCGGCTATAACCATCCTCAGCAGGTCACTTCTCGACCGGAGGTCCTTCTCTATGCACTTAACAGCCTCGCGGCTAAACCCCCTCCTCTCCAGGTACTTTAGCACCCTTTCTACAAGGAGTCTTGCTGCGTATCGCGATGCGAGCCTTATACGCGTGAGGAGCCCCTGCCTAACCTGCTTCTGAGCCCTTACGCTGCTGAACGCGCCTATACCCATGGAGAGGGCGCCAGCAACACCTACTATTGCGCCTCCCACAGCTACGTGGAGAGGGTCGCCGTAGGCCCCCACGAGCCCTGCAGCTACGGAGAGCACCTCTACGATACCGTCACTCATCCCTAGGACAGCGTCCCTTACATGCTCCATGAACTCGCGGAACCCTGTGCTAAGCTCCTCAAGCTCGTCTTCGTGCACGAGTTCATCCTCGAGGATCGATACCAGCTCGCGTCTCTCGTCATCGTCCAGCTCACCGCTCTCGAGGAGCGTGCTGTACATCTCTACAGCGCTACGCTCATCCTGCTCAAGTATCCTCAGCGCGAGTCCTAGGCCTAGGACCCTGAAGATCGCTGTGTACAGCGCTATCCTTAGCCTCGGCAGGCGGGGCGCGTAGAGGACCCCACGCTTCTCTAGGAATCTACGCCAGAACTCTACGTGGCGCTCCTCCATCTCAGCTATCTTCTTTAGGGTTTTCGAAACCCTTGCACTTCTCCTATAGAGCTTCGCCAACCCGCGGTAGACAGCCGATGCTACCAGCTCGTCTAGTAGCATCTCCTTCGCGAACTCTGTTAGTGAACGGCGCACCCTACCCAGCACCGATAACCTTCTTAACAGCTAGCCTTATCCTCTCCTCATCACTTGGCGATGGGGACCCCCTGTACTCAACAGCCTCTACAAGCTCTATCTTACCCCTCTTTAGCAGCTCTGAGATCACCCTGCATGCTACACCACCCCATCCGTAGGATGATATGAGCAGGGCTCTCTGCTTAGCATCGGCCTTATGCATGATCAGCTCCAGCAGCCAGGTGATCAGCGGAAACACCTTGTTCTCATAGACCGGGGCACCTATGATAATGATGCTCGAGTCCGCCGCATCGCCGATCACATCGCCTATGCGGGGCCAGGACCTATCTGTAAAGCCATGTACGGCAACCTCGAAGCCCTCCCTCCTCAGCACCTCTACGGCTACCCTTACCCCCTTCTCAACATCGCCATACATAGATGCGTACAGCACCAGCGCCTTCCTCTTAGTGCTACCGCTCGAGAGCTCGCGGTAGAGCCTGAGGACCCTACCTACGTGTCTACGCCATAGAACCCCGTGGGGCGGTGCTATGATGTCTACCTTCAACCCCTGCTTATCGAGCTTATCCAGGTTCCTGGATACGAAGCTCCGGTAGTACCCCACAACATCGGCAAAGTACTTCCTGGCATGCGCCTCATAAACCTCGAAACCCTCCTCATCAAACACGGCCCGGGGTATTGAGAACATGCCGAATGCGTCTCCGGAGAATAGCACTCGATCCTCGAATAGGTAGCTCATCGAGGTCTCAGGCCAGTGATGTCATGGTGTGTAGATGAATAGCGCTTCGAGTCCCGCTACCCTATACCGCTCACCATCCCTAAGGGGCTTGAAGCGCACCTCGATCCCGTAGAACTCTCTAATCATATCTCTAACCATTAGGTGACCGCGTACCACAGCCCTACCACCCAGCTCTTTCAGCAGCCGTGGCAGCGCACCGCTGTGGTCGGGCTCCATATGATGCACAACCACCTGAGACACATCCCTTAGGTCAACGACCCTGTTAAGCGCCTTTACGTACATGTCAGGGAACTCGCCCTTCCACATATCGAGAACAGCCGCGCCCTCATCACCTACAACCACGTACGAATTGTACGTTACGCCCTCAGGTATCTCCCACAGCGCCTCGAAGTACCTAGTCCTATCATCATCAAGCCTTAGAAGGTAGACATGCTTAGAAACCCTCTCGATACGAACCCGTACCAATTCCTAAGCACCGCCAAATGGGATAGGTTACCTGGTATTAACCAGTGTTGAAAAACCTATTTGACAAGCTCCCTACTCGCACATGTGTAATACACCTAGCTGCTCTTAAGGTATCTACGCGCCTCCTCAACCTCCTCCTTAGGCACCTCGCGGTGGCAGAACCACCAGTCGTAGCACTTGTACTTCTTCAGCCTCTCCTGAGCCTCCTCTATAGTCGACGCCGGGGGCACTATCACCTCATCCCTGATAAGCTCATTGTTAGGCCAGTTAGCCGGGATGGCAACGCCGTACTTGTCAGATACCTGCAGCGCCTTAACCATCCTAAGGATCTCGTCCATGTTCCTCCCAAGCTCCTGTGGGTAGTAGAGTATCGCTCTGATAACGCCATTGGGGTCAACTATGAACACAGCCCTAACAGTATGCGTTGCAGACTGGGCATGGAGAAGCCCCAGCTTACTAGCCACGAAGCCGCGGGGATCGGCAATTACGGGGAACGGTATCTTAACCCCCAGCTTCTCCTCGATCCACTCGATCCACTTTATGTGGCTGAAGGTGCTGTCAACACTAAGCCCTATGAGCTCGGTATTCAACCTCTTGAACTCCTCATACCTCTTAGCAAACGCTACGAACTCCGTAGTACATACGGGTGTGAAGTCCGCAGGGTGACTAAACAGGACAAACCACTTACCCTTGAAGTACTCAGGCAGCTCTATAACACCTATAGTGGTCTGCACTTTCATATGCGGAAACTTCTCACCTATTAGAGGTATCTCACCCGGCACGCAAACCACCCAACGCATCTGTTCGTTATAATCCTAGAGCTAGTTAATATTTAAGTATTTTCATTTTAAAAAATTCGCAGCTATTTCATAGAAAGTGTCATAGTGATCTGGTTAGCATATCTAACCTCTAGACTAGGCAAGTCCATCAGCACAGACGCGGTGATGCGAGCTAATCACTGCATAGCCCTTATAGCGATATCCAGGCTTAGCTAGAAATCTTCATAGATTGGGCATGGTGAGGTAAGAATCTCGAACCTTAGTCACGATGTTGATGTAAATGCTCTGCTCAGAAAAGCGTGGGGCTAGAGGTGTAAGGAGTTATAGAGTATGAAAGCTAATCTCGAACAATGAATCAGAAAGGCTATACCGTACTCAAGCTAGGTGTTCGGTATCGAACTCTCCTTCAAACCCATTCGGGCAGCGCCTAGCTCTTAAATGTAGGCTAAACATGTGTTGGGTATAGCCTCAGCCTCATGACGGGTACATCGGGTCTCTAGAAGCGGGTATATAAGTGGCGCCGGGGGCGGGATTTGAACCCGCGCGGGGCACGAGCCCCACCGGCTCTCAAGGCCGGCCCCTTAGTCCGCTCGGGCACCCCGGCGCTCGTCTAGGTTTAGCTGTGTGGAGGGTCTTTAGCGTTACCTCTCTTTAGGGTGTATCAATGCTCGAGTCTTGATAGGTAAACCCTGTATCCCCTCTTCGCTGCTAGCTGCTTGACGTTTCCGAAGGTGTTCTCCATGAGCTTCTTAACGGTTTCATGGCCCTTCCTCACGACCACCTGTAGAGTTCCTCCGAGTTCTAGATGCTGAGAGGCCTCTGTTATGATCCTCCTGACAACCTCCATTCCGGCTGCGAGGGGCGGGTTGCTGTAGATCGCTACAAACTTCATGCCTTTTACGGGGTCATAAAGGTCTCCATGGAGCACAACAACCCTATCCTCAACACCATTCCTCTTAGCGTTCCTCCTAGCGAGCTTCACAGCCTCACGGTTTATATCTACCATGTAGACCCTTAGCCTCGGGTTTAGCTTGGCTATCGCTATCCCTATAGCCCCGTACCCGCAGCCGATATCGAGAACCGTGCCCTCATTGGGTATCAAGGCGCGCTCTATCAGCAGCCTAGTCCCAGGGTCTATACGCTTATACGAGAAGACCCCGCCAGCAGTCTCGAACTCTAGGCTAACCCCTCTTATGAAGTCCGATATGAGCATGTATAGGTCTCTACGCTTGGAGCTCGTATAGTAGTGCTCACCCCCGCTGCTCACTTTTCTCACCACGCCTCCTCTTCCACATAGCCGGGTACACGCCCGGCTCCATAAACACCCTCTCGATCCTCACAGCTATCCCACGCTCGCCTCCCACGATCTCATCGCTGCTCATCTCGGCCCTGCCGATAGCCACGAGCTCCCCCTTAAGGGTAAACACAGCTACCCTCTCACCCTTCTTGATACCCTGGTGGAGCTTCAGGATCCCTGGAACCGCCAGCTGGGCCCCATGGGCAATAGCATCAACAGCGCTATCCCTTATAACGATCTTGGGCAGGTTGGCCACTATGAGCTCCGCAGGCTGGACAACCCTTCTCAGAAGATCCTCGTAGCCGTACCTACGCCACAGGTAAAGGGCCTCGGAGACCTCGTGAAGAGTGTAGATCCCGTTCTCCTCCCTGAAGTGGCCCGTAGCAGTCCTCCGAAGCTCCCTCATATGCGCCTCAACCCCTAGGACGAGGCCTACATCGTGACAGAGCTTCCTTATATAGGTCCCCGACTGGCACCCCACCCGAAAGAGGACATAGCGCCCCCTGAACTCTATTGGCTCTATGTAGTAGATCTCGCGGATCCTAAGCACCCTCTTAACAGATGAGCGGAGCGGAGGCCTCTGGTAGATCTTCCCCACGAACTGCTTCAATACCTCGTCGACCCTATCTGGGTCGACCTCACGGTGAAGCTCCATCAAGGCTACGTACTCCTTCCTCGAATGCATAACAAGCCCTATCAGCTTCGTC
>Ga0180301_10004785_pt1 | contig 10433 bp, 13 predicted proteins | sample GuaBasSediGuay16_FD_121797 | JGI IMG/M metagenome (GOLD analysis project Ga0180301, IMG submission 121797) | Subseafloor sediment microbial communities from Guaymas Basin, Gulf of California, Mexico - Guay16, Core 4569-2, 12-15 cm | ecosystem: Environmental > Aquatic > Marine > Hydrothermal... | reverse complement strand
GTAGCACCTTTTCGATGCACTATAACCTTGTAACGTTTCCCTTCAACTACGTGCTCTTCGATCTTAGCTATGTTGTGCGCAACATCGTAGATCAACTTCATGCCCAGAGCTTCAGGATCCTCACTAAATACCTGCTTGAAGCTTTCCCTAACCCAGTGGGTTATCAACTGTCTATTGGTCCAGGCATAGTTAGCAGCCGCAGCCATAGCTCTGAAGTAATCTTCACCTTCACGTGAATGGAATGGCACAGCCGCCAATTCTCTGTCGGGGACATTTATGCCGTACCTCCTCATAGCGCGCTCCATTATCTGCAAATAATCAGAAGCTACTTGATGGCCTAAACCTCGAGAACCGGTATGGATCATTATAGTGATTTGCCCCTCTCGGAAAATACCTATCTTCTTGGCTATCTCAGGATTGTAGATTTTGTCAACTACCTGGATTTCTAGGAAGTGGTTTCCGCTTCCAAGAGTGCCCAGCTGAGGAGCTCCGCGTTCCTTAGCGCGCCTGCTCACTTTTGATGCGTCGGCCCACTCGATCCTGCCCTTAGATTCGGTATGTTCAAGATCCTCTCCCCATCCATACCCCCTCTCAACAGCCCACTTCGATCCTATAGTGAGTACCTCGTCAAGCTGGTTACGAGTAAGCCTTAGCTTTCCTGTGGCGCCAACTCCGCTTGGGATGTTTCTAAATAGAGTTTCCAGGAGCTCCTTGAGCTTAGGCTTGACCTCTTTCTCGGTAAGCTCTGTGCGTAGCAGTCTCACTCCACAGTTAATGTCGTAGCCTACGCCTCCTGGACTCACTACACCGGTCTCGAAATCCATACCCGCTACTCCGCCTATCGGAAATCCGTAGCCTTGATGACCGTCAGGCATTACATATGACGCTACAAGAATTCCCGGTAAACAAGCAACGTTAGCTGCTTGTTCGAGTGTCCTATCTTCACGCATTTTCTTAAGCAGATACTCGTCGGCGAATATCACCGCATCTACACGCATACATTTCTTATACTCCTTAGGAATGACCCAAGTATATTCGTCAACCTTCTTCAGGGGTGGCACCAATGCATCTCACCCTACCATAGGTAACAAATCCTACACCGGAGATTATAAAGAAAGCGTGATGCCTTACTACTCAAGAATCCTATCTCCAACCTATCTAGCGGTGGAGCTACTGGTGAAAATCGCTGGGGAGGTAATGAGGTTTGTTGTTGGCCCACTCAGAACCAATACCTATGTGGTGGTTTGTATTGATGGAAGTGCTCTAGTCATAGACCCTGGTCCAGGAGCTTTCTACAGAATCACATATTTAGTCGACAGGAACTTGGTGAAGCCCAAATACATACTACTAACGCATGCACATTTCGATAATGCAGCCGATGCCGAAGATCTTAGGGAAGCCCTCGGCGCTAAACTGATAATGAGTATACATGAATTCCCCGTATTCAAAACCTCGCGTACTTTAGCTAGAATATTCAACATTAGATGGAGAGACCCTCTGCCAGATATACCGCTATACAAAGACACAACGCTAAAGCTGTGTAATTACACCGCACTTTTCCTACATACTCCCGGCCATACCCCGGGCTCTCTATCAATATACTTTCCGGAACTGAACCTAGCGTTTACGGGAGACCTATTGCTGAGCAGTGGAGTAGTAGGAACCGAAGATCGTGATAAAGCACTGCTGTCGATCAATAAACTCGTTCAGATAATACCTAGGAGTACGAAAATCTTACCTTGTCGAGGTCCTCCAGCAATCTTATCAGAGGTCTTGAGTAGGCTGTCTTTGTGAGGATCTACTCCATGATATACTTCCTATTGATTTCCAACCCCTTCATGGCAAGTTTCTTAGCACAGTGCTTACAGAAGAACATCGATTTCAAATCTACTTCGATGACAGAATTACTGAAGTTCATAACACACCGAGGTACAGCGCAGTGATCCAACCCGAATACGTGACCTAGCTCATGCAGAACCTCTTTAAAAACACGCATGGTAAATAGCCTGTGAGAAGGCGTTCTAAGCCTTGCGAGAAATACTACCGCTACTTTCAACGAGGGTAATGCAATACCAAATACGAAATTGAGCCCAGGAACATAAGCATCGTAATCTACGAGCCCCAGCACAATATCGCTACCAGACATCCTTCTTAATACGACAGCGACCTCCTTAGCACGTAACTGCCTCCTTCTATCATCAACTAAGCGCCTATCAATAAACTGACTCTCATAGATCTCTGCTACCTTTACGCTAAGAAAAACCCGCGTTACTAACTCTGAGACTTTCGAACCTATATACGCGAGGTTCGAACCCATCAGTACTATGGCCATGTTTGTCCACATGCATTGTAACCAGAGATTTTCAAGCTTTTAGAATTAATGAACTGTATCGCCGCACTCTCTTCTAAAACTGGGCTTAGCCGCTCACAACCTCGAGTCCCAAGCTCTTCAGAGACTTCTTTAATCTCTCCTTGAGCTTCAACGCTGTAAAGAGCCTGAGTACCCTGCCAGAAGTACATACCACCTCCATAAGTAACAGCTTCTCCTTGCTATTCTTAAATACCTTAGCGAGGGCCTGTGATAAGGTAAGCTCATAATCTCTTAGCACTACCTGCCTAATCTCTTTCTTAGGTATGAACTTCGCTCCATATCTCCGAACAAGCTCTTCGATTTGCTCGCTCGTATACATAACCCTATACCTCTCCTTGAATATGCGGAGAAGCTGTCTCTCTACAAGACGCGGCAATGCAGGTCTCTTCTTGAATATACGTGGAAGCTTGCCTATATCTACGAGGACTACACCTTCGTCTGTTAGTATAACATCAAAGTACTCTCTGTACTCACCCCCCTCTGTAAAAGCGCCGTAGACCACGAATAGCGGCTTCATCTTCCGTGTCCTAGCATAGTTTTCATAGAGAGTTTTAAGTCGTTATTAAAGTCTAGGATCTAGGCGGGCAGTGATGTCTGGCCAAAGATGGGAGATACCAGCAGAATGGAGAAAGTTCAGGTATCACGGTAAAACTCTCGAAGAGCTACTTGAAATGTCTATGGATGAATTGGTGAAGCTATTGCCAGCACGTGCAAGAAGAAGTCTGAGAAGAGGATTTACGCTTGAACAGAGGGCCCTGCTCGAAAAGATAATAAAGGCAAGAAAGGCTTTGGCTGAGGGCAAAAATGTTGTCATAAAAACCCATGTACGCGATATGATCATACTCCCTATAATGGTGGGATTAACGATAGCTGTGTTCAACGGTAAGGAGTACGTTCCCGTAAAGATAGTTCCAGAGATGATAGGGCACTACCTAGGTGAATTTGCACCAACCACCAAGATCACGAAGCACGGTGAGCCCGGACTCAAGGCAACCCGCAGCACTCTCTTCGTAGCTCTTAAGTAGAGTCTCTGTTTTTACCCTTATTGATGATGATAAATGCTTTTAATCTCTAGTGAACATAGCAGAGCCGGGCTCCTTGACGCTGATCATAGCTCTCGACCCTCCGATGAATATCGACGATATAGTAGAATGGTCTCTGAATATAATCAGGAGCACGTTTGAAGTGTCTTCTGGCTACAAGATAGGATTGCCATTTATATTAAGAGCAGGTGCAGACGGCGTCAAGGAGATCGCCAGAGCTGTAAGCGGTAAACTTCTCATAGCAGACCTAAAGCTTGCCGATATAGGCTACATAATGTCGTTAACCGCCCGATTCATGTCAACGTTGGGCGTCAACGCTATTATAGCCCACGGATTTGTAGGTTTTAAGGGAGCACTTGAAGAGCTGAAGAGCACTTGTGATAATGTTAATATGAAGCTCATTCTCGTCCTAGCTATGAGTCATCCTGGAGCTTCTGAAATAATGGAGAAGGTATTTGATGATATGCTAAAACTCGCTGAGAGAGTCTCGCCGTGGGGTGCAGTGCTTCCCGCCACCAACACAAAGCTTATCACACGAGCCCGCAACGCCCTAGGTAAACAGATTAAGATACTAGCTCCTGGAGTAGGTGTGCAAGGTGCAAAGCCTGGTGAAGCTCTATGCGCTGGTGCAGATTTTGAAATAGTTGGCAGAGCCATAACCAGAGTTTCCAACCCTAAAGAGGCTGCCTTTAAGATGATAGAGGAGCAGAAACAGAGGCTGAGACTATGTCAACACTAGAAGAGCTCGTAGAAGCTATAGTAAAGCTAGGAATGTTCAAGGTAGGTAGCTTCAAACTCACCTCAGGGATCGAGAGTCCTTACTACATAGACTTGAGAAGACTGTATAGCTATCCAAGAATAGCCAGACTCACTGCAGAGATGCTCTTAGACACCATAGATGTAGATTATGATATGTTCGTGGGTGTGGCAACGGCAGGCATTCCCTTGGCAACCTACATGGCGTGCGTAGCCGACAAGCCCCTAGGCTACGTAAGGTTAAGTAGAAAAGAACACGGCACACAATCCGTGGTTGAAGGAGTTGTCGAGGGTAAGAGGGTCGTGGTGATAGACGATGTTGCTACCACAGGGGGTACCCTCCTCACAGCAGTTGAAGTACTGAAGCAGCATGGGGCAGAGCCCGTAGCTGTGGCTGTCATCATCGACAGAGAGCAGGGAGCTTCGAAGAGAATAGAAGAACATAGGCTTAGATTCTATAAGCTACTGACAGTCCGCGAACTTATCGAGATCGCCCGCAAGAAACAGCTAATTGACGAAGAGACTGCCACAAGGATACTTAGCTATGTAGAGAAGTGGAGCAGAGAATAAATACTGAGGTCTGGAAAGCTCTAATCCGGGCATTTTTGCCTTTCAAAGGAAGAGATGTGATCTCAATACTTGATTTCACTCGCGAAGATTTAGAAGAGCTCTTTGAAAGAGCTGACTACTTCCTAGAGCATAGACGTTCGTACCGATTACTAGAAGATTATGTAGTTGCGTTAGCGTTCTTTGAGCCCTCAACCAGGACAAGACTGAGCTTCGAAACAGCCGCCAAGTTACTAGGTGCCAAGGTGATAGGGTTCACATCCGAAGAAGGGATAAGCATAGCAAAGGGAGAAAGTCTTGCAGATACCATAAGAATGTTGGATGCATATGCCGACATTATAGTTATAAGGCACCGATATGAAGGAGCTGCTCTTTTCGCTGCAGAAATAGCGGAGAGCCCTGTTATAAACGCCGGTGACGGTAAGCAGCATCATCCTACACAGGCCATGCTTGACTTGTATACGATAAGAAAACTCTATGGAAGTATAGACGGTTTGGTCTATGGGGTCGTAGGAGATTTGAGATATGGACGCGCAGCATCTTCTTTCATATATGGCTTAACACTGTTCAAGCCTAAGAAAGTATATTTGATATCTCCACCATTACTCAGAGCACGTCCTGAAGTCCTAGAAGTGCTTAAGGAGCGCGGAATACCTTTCGAAGAAGTCACGAAGGTCGATGAAGTTGTAGAAGAAGTGGATGTACTGTACGTCACTAGGATACAAAAAGAGAGGTTTCCCGACCCTCTGGAATACGAAAGAGTTAAAGGTTCCTATAGAATCACCATCGAACTACTAAAACGTGGTAAGGAACATTTAAGGGTGCTGCACCCACTTCCTAAAGTTGACGAAATTGAGCCTGCTGTAGACACTTCAAAATATGCAGCCTACTTTACACAAGCTCGTTTTGGCGTGCCTGTTAGAATGGCTCTACTAATACTGATCGCAGGTGTAGAACCATGAACCCTCAAACTGCATCACTCACAGTCTCAAAAATCAGAAATGGCACTGTTATAGACCACATACCTGCAGGGAAGGCGTTGCTTGTATTGAGAATACTAGGCATAACAGGTAAAGAGGGTTTCAGAACTGCCGTTTTGATGAACGTCGAGAGCAAGAAATTGGGCAAAAAAGACATAATTAAAATAGAGGAGCGGGAGCTCACAAGCGATGAAGTAAACGTGATCGCGTTAGTAGCTCCCTCGGCAACTATAAACATAATCAGAGAGTACAACGTCTACAAAAAACTCAGAGTCCAAATACCTCAAATTATAAGAGGGTTCATAAAATGCCCTAACCCAACATGCATAACCAATAGAGGACGCGAAGCGTTAAAAGCTAGATTTAAAGTGATAAAGAGGCAACCACTTCTACTTCAGTGCGTTTACTGTGGAACTATTATATCACAGGAGGATCTCGAGAAGCAGCTAGTAATGTGATGGGAGTAGTGGATGCCGGGACTCGTTACCCCAGTGCGCGTTCTTTCACTAAAGAGGGTATCTCCGACTTATTGGTGGTTAGAGTTAGAACTTATCGAAGGGGAACCTCCATTAGCAGAACCTGGCCAGTTCCTACTTATATGGTTACCTAGATTAAAAGAAGTACCTATGAGCGTCGCTTACCTCAACAAATACAACCTCTGCATATTCTTTAAAATAGTTGGCAAGGGCACAGAGCGTTTAGCAAATCTTCGCCAAGGTGACTACTTAGGAATAAAATTTCCCTTAGGCAGAGGATTCAGCAACATGGTAAGAGGTATTAGACCTTTACTCGTAGGAGGAGGAACCGGGTTAGCACCTCTTATATACGCATCATTGTACTTGTCTAAGCGTGGCCTGCAGCCAGTAATAGCGTGGGGTACCAGAGACTCTGAAGATGCTGAAGCTGTTGAGAAATTCTTAGAGAAACTGGTGCCAGGGACTAAATTATTCGTAGCTAGTGAGGATTGCAAATACGGGTTCTGCGGAACAGTAGTCGATCTTGTTCGTACATTAATTAAGGAGCATAGCTTCAGCGACTTTGTCTTGGCAGGGCCAAAAGCCATGATGCAGGAGCTGGGTTCTTTTCTCCTAAGCACAGGCCATGATCCAATTACGTTGCTGGAGACAAAAGTGCGTTGTGGTGTGGGAATGTGCGGAGCTTGCTACATCAAGAATACACCATACCTACTGTGCAAAGATGGCCCTGCATTTCGTTTCTCGCAGGTGAGAAGCTACTTTGAGAATTCCTGAAAGAGATGTGTATACAATACATGGAAGAGCGTATGTGCTGGGTGGCATACGGAGAGTATCCATAGTGATCAGTGGTGAGTTCATCAAAAGAATGTGCTTAGGTTATACCTGCAGAGAAGGAGATGTGGTAAAGCTCAATGAACCAGGAACCGTAGTACTTCCAGGAGTTATAGATATGCATGTCCATCTAAGAGGTCTCGAACTGAGTTATAAAGAGGATGAGAAAAGCGGGACCATGGCGGCAGCCGCAGGAGGGGTGACACTGGTACTTGATATGCCTAATACAAAGCCGAGAATCAATACCACTGAAGCACTTGAGCGGAAGCTAGAAGCACTAAGAACAAAATCGTATGTGGAGTTCGGAGTTTACGTAGGACTCAATCCTAGAAAAGAAGAGTTAGAGAAGATGCTGGCAAATAAGCATGTTGCAGGTTTAAAGCTTTATCCTGAGGATCTGCCCTTGATAGACGAAGGAATAATGGAGTTAGTTGCCAAAAACAATAAGTTATTGATTGTTCATTGCGAACATCCCGATCTTATTGAGGAAGGTTGTCATGAGGGAGAGCGAAGCTTATGCAGACCAGTAGCAGCCGAGTTGGGATGTCTAGAGAGTTACTCTCAGTTATTCAGAAGAGCTAGGACACATATAACCCACGTAACCTCACCACAACTTCTACTGAAAGCAAGAGCAGAAGGGTTCACGACAGATACATGTCCTCATTACTTACTGTTGACAAGCGATTACGAGCGTAAACTAGGGTGCATTGCAAAGGTAAACCCGCCGCTTAGACCTCGCGATGTTCAAGAAAAGCTTTTCAATTTATTTGTAGCAGGACTTGTTGATGCCTGGGTCACCGACCATGCACCCCATTCCCACAATGAGAAGCTGAAAAGCTTTGTTGAATGTCCTTCAGGCTTTCCTGGTCTCGAGATATCATTGAAGATTCTGCTTACACTTGTAAACAAAGGTTTCATATCCATGAAAACCGTTACAAGATTAACCAATTCTGCACCTCGTAAGATACTCAAGATAGATAACTACGGTTGTACAGAGCCAGGGTGCGTAGCAAGCTTAACCATAGTAAATTTAAAGAAGAGGGGTAGAATAGACCCTACGAAATTCATATCTAAAGCCAAGTACACACCTTTTGAAGGATTTGAGTACGAAGGTGACGTTATCGCAACCATTGTTAGAGGTAGCTTCGTCTACGTAGAAGGAGATTTCTATAATAGGCCCATGGTGGGAAATGTTGAATTCCGATGAGATCAAGAGATTATCAATAAAGCTTCCCAGGATAGAGCTCAGACACCCAGTAATGAATGCTAGCGGTATACTAGGATATACCTATGAACACTTGTTACGTATGAGGGAATGGGGCCTAGCCGCTATTGTCACCAAGACTTTCACAGCTAAGGGTAGAGAAGGCTATGAAACACCAATAATAATAGAACTTCCAAGCGGTGGTTACCTAAATGCAGTAGGTCTTGCAAATCCTGGAAAGGACGCACTCTACGATCTGATACCACAAGCAAAAGAGCTTGGCCTACCAATAATCGTCAGCGTAGGAGGTTCCTCAGAGAAGGAATTCGTAGACGTAGCTGTAGCGGCTGAGGAGAGCGGTGCTGACGCAATTGAACTAAATCTTAGCTGCCCCCATACAAAGGGTTACGGCATAGACATAGGCTCAGACCCCGGTAATGTGAAAAGTGTTGTCAGGGAAGTTGTTGGCGCAGTGAAGATCCCCGTCTATGCAAAGCTAGGGCTTAGCGATAAACTCATAAACTCTTGTGAGGCAGCGCTGAGCGAAGGAGCTTCTTGTCTAACTCTGATAAACACTATCAAAGCTACGTACATCGATGTGTATACACTAAAGCCCGTACTCACAAACATTGTGGGAGGATTATCAGGTTCACCACTTCATCCGATAGCAATTAGGGTTGTGTATGAGGTGTACAAAGAGTTTGAGGCATGCATAATAGGTGTTGGCGGGGTGTATGATTGGCGGAGTGCCGCTGAGTTCATAGCGGCAGGAGCTAGGGCTGTACAGGTCGGAACCCTTCTAGCGTTAAAGGGAAGAGAGTTAGTTGAAGAGATATTGAGAGGGTTGCTGAAGTGGTTGGATATACATCAAGCTAAAAGACTTAGCGATCTAGTGGGTGCTGCCGTCAAGCAGTGAATTATTTAATCAATTCAATGGGCTCCTTTTCTCCTACCCGTCCTCCTGGCAGCTATATGCCCAACCTTTCTGCCTGGTGAAGCGCGTCTGCTCACAGTTGTAGGCTTGCTCTCGCTCTGATGACTGCCACCGCCGTGTGGATGCGAAACCGCGTTCATCGCCACTCCTCTAACACGAGGCCATTTCCGTGCCTTAACTTTCCACTTGTAGTACGATGCTCCTGCCTTAAGCAGTGGCTTCTCAATTCTTCCGCTACCAGCAGGTGTTCCTATTGTCGCTCTCGCATTTACAGGAAGTGATTTCTGCTTACCGCTTGGAAGTTGCACAATTACTCTATCACGAGCTTTGCCTATGATCACTGCAACTGCTCCAGCGCTTCTAGCAAGTTTACCTCCGTCACCTGGTCTAATCTCGATGTTGCATATACGTGTACCCTCAGGTATGTCACGCAGTGGTAGTACATTGCCCAAGCTGGGGGTTGCTCCCGGCCCGATCTCGACTGTCTGTCCTACTCTCAGACCCTCCACAGCAACGTTGTAGAACTCACTACCATCTTCAAGCACTATACGTGCTAATGGAACCCACCGCCCGGGATCATGTACTAGCTCGGTAACTACTCCCCTGATCACTTTATCTGTTAATGGAAGATACCTAACAGGGGCAACTCTCAGATGACTAGGACTGCGGAAGGTCGGTGAGCCTCTACCCATCCGCTGAACTAGTATCCGTTTACCCATTTACCACACACCTCAGCTAACCATTACAACCACACTTAAAAACTGATTTTCGGTTCACCTAGGCAATCCTCGTTCTAGAACATCTCTGGCGTTGTACCCTTCAGTGAGCTTCACATATGCCTTCTTCATACCCGTTCTGTCGATTAGAGTATTTACTTTGATTACTTTTACTCCGTAGAGCTTCTCGACGGCTTCTTTGATAAGCCGCTTACTAGCATCTCTACTCGTAATGAGAGTCAAATAGTTGTACTTTTCAGCTAACCAGTAAGCTTTTTCTGTAGTCACGAGCCTCACTATCACCTTCGATAATCTTTCAAGCTCCTTCTCTCCCACGTCACTCACGGTTTCATCACCTTGTAGAGCTCATTGAGTTTCGTTAGTGCACTTTCGGTGAGTACGAGAAGTCTGCCTGGATTTCCTCCTGGAGCTAACTGGAGTATGTTGAGAGTTACTGGGGTAGTGTATTCAACGCCGGGGAAGTTGTTAACAGCCTTGATCGCCGGTACGTGTGTTCCCGAGAACATGAATAATACACTCTTTGGGGTCACGTAT
>Ga0180301_10004783_pt1 | contig 10435 bp, 14 predicted proteins | sample GuaBasSediGuay16_FD_121797 | JGI IMG/M metagenome (GOLD analysis project Ga0180301, IMG submission 121797) | Subseafloor sediment microbial communities from Guaymas Basin, Gulf of California, Mexico - Guay16, Core 4569-2, 12-15 cm | ecosystem: Environmental > Aquatic > Marine > Hydrothermal... | reverse complement strand
ACGACAGTCAGGGAAACAAACTGCTGGAGGGAAAAACTAACAAAGACGGCGAGTTTAATTTTAAATCCCCCAAAAAAGATGATTTGAAAATAATCCTCAATGCCACTATGGGCCATAAAAATTTATATATTCTTTCGGCAGATGAGTTGCCCGATATTGCCACAGCGCAGAAGCCGCAAGAACTAGAATCTAAAAAGCCCCAAGCTGAAGAAATCACACAGGTTGATTTAGAGCAAATCAAAAGAATTATCGACGAGTCTCTCGATGAGAGATTAAAACCGATTGCAAGACAATTAGCCAAAACAGCGCAGAAAGAAATATCTTTTACCGAGGTGATTGGCGGGATTGGCTATATCTTTGGCATTATGGGGGTCATTTTGTATTTCCTTAGCCGAAAAAGAGAAGATTAGAAAAAAGGTGCATTTACCCGAGATTGATAAATACGCACACCTTAAATCTGTGTTTCACTCCTGGGATCCCCGAATTAAGCTTATTTCTTTCTCTTTTTTGATATTGTCTATTGCTTTTCTTCCTGATGTCTTGTCTGCTTCCGCAGGGTTTGTTTTGGCGATAGTCCTTGTGTTTCTGTCCCGAATTCCCTTCTCTTTTGTACTAAAAAATCTGAGGTGGGTGGCTGTTTTTATCCTACTCTTCTTTATTATTATGCCCCTAACTGTTCCCGGTAAGATTTTAGTCAGGTTAAGTTTCGTATCCATTTCCCAAGAGGGCCTAAGGTTAGCTTCTTTAATAGCTCTCAGGGCAATAAGTATCTGTATGCTTATATTTCCGATGATTGGCACAATGAGATTCCATAAGACCCTAAAAGCCCTCTCAAGACTGAGGGTGCCTAATAAGCTAATCCAGATGATTATGTTTGCCTATCGCTATATCTTTATTTTTATAGAAGAGTCAGGGAAAATGTTTATTGCCGCCAGGGCGAGGCTTTTTAAGAAAAGGACAGATGTTTCTACTTTGAGGGTAACCAGCAACTTAATCAGTATGTTATTTATTCGCGGTTTTGAAAGGACGCAGTGTATATATAATGCTATGGCTTCAAGAGGATATAAAGGAAATTTGGAGATTTTAGATGAATTTAAGCTTTGCGGAGAGGATTTTCTCAAGGCAGGTTTAATTATATTGGCAGCGGTTATGCTCAACCTCACCAGGTTTATCTTATGAAAGAGGCAATAAAAATAAACAATTTGGAATATACTTATCCGGACGGTACGCGAGCACTTGAAGGGATAAATCTGAATATCTTTGAAGGAGAGTCTGTGGGCTTGCTTGGCCCAAACGGAGCAGGTAAATCTACGCTTTTACTCCATTTAAATGGAATTTTGAAACAAAAAGGCAAGGTTGAAGTGTTTGGATTAAATTTAGATAACGGAAATTTAGATAAAATAAGAAGTAAAGTAGGTTTTGTTTTTCAGGATCCGGAGAACCAGCTGTTTATGCCCACTGTATTTGATGATGTTGCCTTCGGGCCGATTAATATGAAGAAAACATTGGAGGAAATTAAGGCATCGGTTAATGAGGCCTTAAGAGAAGTAGATATGCTGGATTCAATTACGCGCATATCCCATCATTTAAGCTTTGGCGAGAAAAAGAGGGTTTCTATTGCTACGGTTCTTTCAATGAAGCCGGAGATTCTGCTCTTGGATGAGCCCTCAGCAAACCTTGACCCTGCCGCACGCAGGCACCTGATTGATTTATTAAAGAAATTACCAGGGACAAAAATTATTGCCGGCCATGACTTAGAGTTAATATTGGAACTATGTAGTAGGGTGGTTGTATTGGACAAAGGCAGAATTGTTGCTGATGGCAAGACAGAAGAAATATTAAGTAATTCCTCTTTAATGAAACTTCACAGTTTAGAAGTACCCCTATCTTTAAGGAAGCGGTAAAACCGGTATTATTTTTTTATTCATTAGTAACACGAATTTTAAAAAAGTAATATTTAAACGAGGAGGTAAGGATGCAATTTAAGAAAAGGTTGTTTTTGTTAGCAGTGGCTTTAAATTTTATCTTGATGCAAGTCACCTTGGCTGAGGAAGCTGCAACGAAGAAAGGAACGGAATCATTTCAGTTGGGCCAGGTGATAGTAACAGCAACCAGGACGGAGAGACAAATTGCCAATGTAGCGGCAAGCGTAACGGTCATTGGCAAAGAAGATATCGAAGATTCACCATTTGAGAGGATAGACGATATTTTAAGAACCACTGCAGGGCTTAATATAGATTACCACTATGGAATGCATACCATTGGAGGGGTAAGGCCGGCAAATTTCAGAGGGACGGGGGGTTATGGTGATAGAACCTTGGTTTTAGTTGACGGCGTTCCTCAGAACAACGCGAACAACGGTTGGGTAGAATGGTCCCAGATTCCCAAAGAGGCCATAGAAAGAATAGAGATTGTCCGCGGGCCTTCATCTGCCCTTTACGGCTCAAACGCAATGGGCGGGGTAATTAACATTATTACCAAGGAGCCTCAGAAGGCCAGAATTACTACCTTTGAACAAAGATACGGCAGTATGGATACCTGGTCAACAAAGCTCATTCAGGAAGCAAAAATCGGCAGTTGGAGATATTTTGTAAGCGCCGGGTACGAAGAGACAGATGGATACAACGCAAGTAAGCCTCAGATGTCTTATGATATCAAGAGATTCCGCCGCGAAGATAGGGTTTTTGCCAAGCTTATGTATGATATAGATGAGGACTCTAGTGCTACCTTTGGCTTTTCTCGCTATCATAATAAGAAGGGGCTGGGAAGGCTTTATTTCTATGGCTATACAGAAAATTACCACTATTGGCTGGATTGGTATCGCAAAGGCGAGAGTGTTGATTGGAAGGCTCAGGTTTTTGTAAATGATGATGAATGGGATAGCTATTATGATAAGGCACCTACTTATAACTACCTCTATCACCATGAAGTCATCCCTATGCTGGGAATAGGAGGAAGCTTACAATCGAGTGTTGAATTATCGAATCAGAACATCCTTACTTTAGGGATGGATTACAAACACAGTGACCTTGATGAAAAGAGCGAATACTATGTTGGGGTTAGGTCAAGCGGGTCTAAAGGAAGACAGCATTATGTTTCTCCTTTTTTGAGTGAAGAGATAAAACTTTTCAGCGAGCGCTTAATAGTTAATTTAGGAGGGCGATACGATTGGATAAAGTCTTACGACGGGAAAAACTGGGATACCAATCCTGCGCCTCATCCTGCCTATTCCAATGATTTTTCATCCAAAGAATGGAAACAATTTTCACCTAAGTTAGGCATTGTCTATCACCTTAGCGAATTTACTACGTTAAAAAGCTCCGTTGGAAGAGGATTTAAGGCACCAAGTTTGTATGAATTGTATACCACATTAACCCGGGGGCCTCTATATATTGAGTGTAATCCGCAGTTGGAGCCGGAGAAAATTCTCTCTTACGATTTAACTCTTGAGCATTTATTCTTGGAGAACCTTTGGGGAAGGATTAGTATTTATCAATCCCATGCTAAAGATTTTATTGGCTATAACACTATTACAGCAACTAACTGGAGGAGGGATAATATAAGTAAAGTAAAGATGCGGGGCGTTGAGACAGAACTGGACTACAGGATTAACAGTCAATGGTCCTGTTTTGCCAACTACACCTTCAATGAATCTGAGATTAGAGAATATACTGCCGACCCAAGCGTAGAAGGTAATTATCTTCCTTACACTCCTCATCAAAAATGGGGTTTGGGGCTTAACTACTCTAATCCTGACTTAGTGGATTTCAAGATGTTGTTTAATTACAAAGATAAAAGATATGCTGATAATCAAAACAGCTCTAAGCTTGAAGGATACTGGACAGTTAATTTTTCCATCTCAAGGCAATTCGGTAAATATTGCACGCTTTTCCTGAATGCGGAGAATCTGTTTGACGAAGATTATACGCTCTACAAAGGAACTCCTCAGGATACTATAGCGCCGGGAAGAGTAATTATATTATCATGCCAGATTAAGTTTTAGGAGGGAGAATATGATCAGGATGCCGGAGCAGGTAAAGATAGGAGCAGATTTAATAGACAAATTTAGCCGAGGATTTCAAATATCCCAGGTATTAAACACGGCCTTGAGTTTCGACATTTTTAGTAAATTGGAAGGCCAAAAGACAGTAGATGAGATTTCTCGGATATTAGAAACTAATCCTTTCCTGACAAAGAAATTCCTGAATGTTTTGGTTTCCCTGGGACTTCTTTCTAAAATTGGTGAAAAATACGTTAAGACTCAGCTTTCAGAGATATTTCTTGTTAAAGATAGCCCGTTCTATCAGGGGAATTTAGTAAATCTGGTTATAAAGAATTATCAGGAATGGACAAGACTCAGCGAGTTTTTAAAAGACGGAATAAAACAAAAATCTGCCGAAGCATCTAAGGGCGCCTTTGATAAAAGATTTATTTTAGCCATGGCAGAGGCAAATTTGCGCGGGCCGCTTTATAGAGTCGCAGGAGCCGTTTCTAGTTTAACTGATTTTAAAACAGCCAGAAAATTGCTTGACTTAGGAGGTGGTCACGGTCTTTACGCCATTGCTTTGACTCAGGAAAATCCTCAACTTAAGGGAGTTGTGTTTGATTTGCCACCGGTAGTTGAAGTAGCTAAAGAATTTATCAAAGAATATCAAATAGAGGATAGGGTAGGAGTAATGGCCGGAGATTATATGAAAGACGATATCGGTAACGGTTACGATATTATCTTTGTTTCCCATACGTTTTATAAACCTAAAAAAGCAGTATTGCCTCTTTTGAAAAAGATACACGTTGCTTTAAATCCGGGAGGAATGGTTATACTAAACCATTGGGTTGTTAATGAAGACGGGATAGCTTCCGAAACGGTTACGCTCTGGGATCTTTGGCTTTCACTTCTCGGATATCAGCCTCATGTCTACACAAAGCAAGAGGCAAAGAATTGGTTAGAAGAGGCAGGGTTTGCTTTTCAGGAAATAATCGATATTTCTACTACATATGATCCTTCGATGCTTATAATCGGCAAAAGGAGGTAGGTTAAGATGCAAATAATGAATTTAAAAGAGGTAGAGAATTTAGAAACGTCCGAAGGGATTATGAGTCCGTTGATATTTGGAAAGAATCTTATGGCTTTTTATCTTCAGATTCCCGGGAGATTTAAAGTCAAACCTCATACTCATCAAGGCGAGGGATTTCTTTATTGTCTTTCCGGCAAATTAGAGGTGACCTCAAATAGCGGGAAGGTAAGCATTAGTTCCGGCACAGCAATGCTTGTTCCGCCGGGAGTGGAAGCGGGGGTTGAGAATAAGCAGGTTGAACCATTTGAGGCAATAATAGTAAGCTCTCCGCCAGTGGTAAAATCATTAGAAGAACTTAAGCAGTTCATTGGCAAGTACGGGGCTCAAAACAAAGGATAAAAAATTAGATAGCAGAAAAAGAAATGAAAAATTCAGGAGGAAAAAACATGAATGGAAGCATTATTCTTCTGGCAGTGATAGCATTTTTATTATTGATAATTGCTTACTTTCAAGGTAAAGAGGTTTGTTTCTCAGGGTTAAAGATAGGCGGAAAAATGTTTATCAATATTCTGCCACTCTTAGTATTTGCCTTTATAATTGCAGGATTAGTCCAGGTCTTACTTCCAAAGGAAATCATCAGCAATTGGCTTAGCGATAGAGCCGGATTTAGGGGGATACTAATTGCCTGCCTTGCTGGCACGATGACTCCCGGAGGCCCTTATGTAAGTTTTCCTATAGCTTTTTCTCTTTATAAATCAGGAGCGGGGATTGGAAGCGTGGTAACCTATGTGGCTGCCTGGAAGATGTGGACGATTTCAGGAATCCCTTTTGAGCTTGCTTTTCTCGGGCCAAGGTTGACCATTTTCTTGAGAGTAGCACTTTTCTTTTTTCCGCCCATAGCAGGGATTATCGCCTGGAAATTATCCTCCTGGATAAAATTATAAAGTTTAAGCAGTGACAAAATGAACGGCATGTTTTCGGATAAAGTAATGTGGGGACAAATGACAGATGATATAAAAGTGATTCTTAAAGAAAATATAAGTTATTTTGCAACTGCTTCCAAGAATAATAAGCCCAATGTGGTACCAGTAGGGTTGGTTGAGCCGATTAGTGACTCTGAGGTATTGATTGTGGATGTCCTTTTAAATAAGACAAGAAAAAACTTAGAGGATAATCCACAGGTCGCATTAGCAGTTACAGGTGTAAATAGGTTGCAGGCCTACCAACTTAAAGGCAGAGCAGAAATTAAAACCTCTGGGCCATTATTTGATAGGGCTTTCCAGATAATGCAAAAGAAATCTGCAAAGCGAAGTAAAATTATGGAGGAGAAATTTAAAGAAATTCAGGATCTGAAATTAAAAAAGAGATACCAACGGATGATAACAATGCATGAGAAGTTAAAGCCTAAGGCGGTTGTTTTGGTAAAGATAGACGAAATCTATTCAACTATGTAGGAGAAAAATGATGAGAAGACTTATAACATTAGGATTAGCGATGATTTTAGCAATAGAATTTTCAATACCTGCCTATGCGCATTATCTCTGGGTTAATGTGGATAATTTTACTCCTGAAGCCGGTGAGGAGATTACTATTTCCATGGGTTGGGGACACAGATTTCCTGAAGATGAACAGCTTAGCGCGAGTATGCTGGACGAACTCTATATTATGGATCCTCAAGGTAAAATTATACCTTTAGAAATCAAGCCTCTTGGAGAAGAAGAAATAGTCTCACCAGTAAAGATAAAGCTAGAGAGGCCCGGCACACACCTGGTGGTAGCTAAGATTAAACCTGGTTTTATGACTATAACTACCGAAGGCCATGAGCTTCAATCCAAAAAGGGTCTTCAGAAGGCGATTAAGGGTTACTGCTATAGAATCTCAGCCAAGGCAATTATCAATGTTGGTCAACCCTTTGGAAACTCCTTTCAAAAAGAGTTGAATCAACGCTACCAAATTATTCCATTGGAGAATCCAGTGAATTTGAAGAAGGATGATTATTTATCTGTAAAAGTTATTCTTGACGGTAGACCATTCAGTTATTCCTGGGTTTACGCTACCTATGCTGAGTTTTCTCCTGAACAAGAGAGTTTTGCCTATACTACTCGTGCAGATAAAGAAGGAGTAGCAAACGTAAAAATCCTAACATCGGGAAGATGGCTCCTTTTAACAAGCAATGAGATTCCTTATCCTGATTCTGAGGAGGCGGATGTTTATTATTTTACCAACACTCTCACCTTCGAGATAAAATGAGTAGGCTTAAGGTAGCTTTTATAACCCTGTTAATCCTCCTTATATCTACCAAACTCTGGTCTCATGGGGTAGTCTATGATGTAAAAAAAGAGAAGGCGGTAATAATTAAAGTAACCTATGATGACGGAGAGCCGATGAGCTATGCGGAGGTTAAGATTTTTTCTCCCGATAATAAAGATATTGAACATCAGAACGGCCGCACGGATAAAAACGGCTATTTCGCCTTCCTTCCCGATAAGCCCGGCGAATGGAAAATAATCGTTAACGATGGAACTGGTCACGGAGTGGTGGCAAGGATATCGGTTGATGAGGAAATGAAAGTAGATACCATTCAACACGGTTTTGGGCGGTGGAAAAAATTGATAGTTGGCATGCTTATTTTCTTTGGATTGGCAGGCTGGGAACTTTACTTTAGAGTCAAAAGGGTTAAGTCGGAGGGTTAAGTTATGTTTGATTTTTTCTTAAAAGGCGGGCCGTTGATGTGGCCGATACTTTTGTGCTCGATAATATCAATTACTATCATCTTGGAGCGCTTTTATACTCTGTATCGGGCAAGGACAAGGGTTCCCAATATATTTGCCCGGGTAAGGTCACTCCTAAAGGACGGAAAAACTGACCAGGCTCTAAAATTATGCGAGAGCACCTGCGGGCCTATTGCTTACATATTAGCCATTGGTATCCATATCCGCTCAAGGAGCTTAGAGGAGAAGGAAAAGCTGATTGCCAGAGCCGGCTCTAAGGTTATCCGGCAGTTAGATAGGAACTTACGTGGACTTGCAATTATCGGCAACATCACTCCCTTGTTAGGCTTATTAGGAACAGTTACCGGTATGATTAGGGCTTTTATGAAAATTCAGGAGTTAGGCGGGAGAGTCGATGCTTCAGTCTTAGCCGGCGGAATCTGGGAAGCGCTTATCACCACGGCTGCCGGTCTGTCTGTAGCCATTCCGACTCTGGTTGCTTACCACTATTTTGAGGGCAGAGTCGATAATATAAGCAGCCAGATGAAGGACGCGGCAACGGAACTTTTAGAAATATAACATATTATTACAGCCGATAAGAAGAGTGTAAAAACTATGGAATTCGAGGAAAGAAAAAAGGTAAACACCCAACTAAATATAGCCCCCTTAATAGATATGGTATTTCTTCTTCTGATATTTTTTATGCTTTCGTCTCATTTTGTGACTCAGCCGGGGATTAAGATAACCTTGCCTGCTGCTATTACAGCAAAATTGCACCCGGAAGAAGATATTATTGTTTCTATCACCGGAGATGGCCATGTTTACCTGAATGAAGAAAAAGTTAATTTGCATAGCCTCCTGAATCAACTCAGGTCAAAGGTGGAAGCAGCCAAGAAGAAAAGTGTAATTATTAAAGCAGATGAGAAGATAGATTTAGGTTTAGCAGTAAAGGTTATGGATATTGCCAAACAGGCCGAAGTCGAGGGATTAATTATTTCAACTAAGATAGAGCAAAAGGATGTCAAGCAATAAGGTGATTAGAATAACATTTATAATTTCTTTGACAGGGCATCTCTTTTTATTAGGTATGCCAGGATTTAATTTGCCCGCGTTCCAGGAAAAAAACTCCCAGGAAATTACGGTTAGAATAGAAATAGAAAAACCGCCTCTTCTGCCTAAGATAGATGTTATGGGCGAGGAGAAAAAACTAAAAGAGATTATTGTGGAAGAGTCAAAACAGCCCGAGCCGGAGCCAGAACTTCAACCAGAAGAAATAGTAACGGAAGAACCTCCTAAAAAGCAAGTTGAAGAAAAGGTTGAAGTAATTGACCCAGCCCAAGAAGCAATGCTTCGCTATCAGGATAAGGTCAAGCAAAGAATCGAAGAGGTAAGAAAATACCCTTATTGGGCAAAGAAACAGGGAATTGAAGGTGCAACCTACTTAAAATTCTCCGTTTTATCAAACGGCTCAAGTCAGGATATCAGGATAATTCGCTCCTCAGGTTTTGAAATTTTGGATGAAGAAGCAATTGCCACAGTTAAAAGAGCCAATCCATTCCCATCTATTCCAAAAGAGATAGATGCTTCCTTTGTTCAGATGGAAGTCTCCATTGTCTTTAAGTTGAATTAAACTTAGGGACGTTAAACTTAGGGACATTTCTTGCGCTGAACCCCGCCCCTGCGCGCAGGGGCGGGGTGAATATAGAAGTGTCCCCTAAATCTAAAAACAGCAAGAAAGGGGACACTTCTCCGATTGAGATAAGAAGTGTCCCTCGATTGGGAGAAGAAGCGTCCCTAGGTCAGGGACAGGTTAGTATTGACAGATTAATAATTGTATGATATTATTCATTTTGATTGAGATATGGTTAAGATTGATCAAGAAGAATTAAAGAATCTCTGTTTTGAATTTAAATTCTCTTTTGTTGCTTTATTTGGCTCAAGAGTAAGGGAGGGAAAATTCTTTAAGAGGGATTTTGATTTTGCCGTTTTAGCTGAAGAGCCTCTTAGTGACGATAAAGAATTAGAATTAATCAATCGGTTTTCTCAAATTCTAAAAAGTAACGATGTAGATGTAGTTATTTTAAATTTTGCTTCACCTCTCCTTCAATATGAAGTAGCAAAAGAATCTGTACTTCTTTATGAAAGGACTCCCGGTTCATTTAATAATTTTAGGAATCTCGCTATTAGAAAATGGGATGATAATAAGAAATTTATTGATTTAAAGCTTGATTATATTAAGGATTTTATCAAGGAGAAATCTCTTGCTTAAGATTGATGTGATTAAAGAGAAAGCGGCAAAGCTGGTTGAGTTTTTAAGAGAATTGGAGAAGGTAAAACCTTATTCTTTTGAGGATTATGATTCAAGTCCTGCCATTAAACGTTCCTGCGAGAGATTGATTCAGTTGATTGTAGAGACCGCTGCTGATATTAATAGCAGTGTTATTGTTGCTCTTAAAGACTTCCCTCCTAAAGATTATTATGATACCTTTATTAAAGCAGGTGAGGTTGGATTGATACCTCCTGATTTATCTAAAAAATTAGCTCCCTGGGCAGGCTTAAGGAATAGATTGGTTCATGAATATGCCCAGATAAAAAATAAACTTGTCTTTGAAAAGGTAGAGCCAACGATTAAAAGTTTTACTGAATATATTCGAGAGGTTGAAAGATTTATAGAATCCTACAAATAATCACCTTAAGATACCCCCCCTT
>Ga0180301_10004782_pt1 | contig 10435 bp, 7 predicted proteins | sample GuaBasSediGuay16_FD_121797 | JGI IMG/M metagenome (GOLD analysis project Ga0180301, IMG submission 121797) | Subseafloor sediment microbial communities from Guaymas Basin, Gulf of California, Mexico - Guay16, Core 4569-2, 12-15 cm | ecosystem: Environmental > Aquatic > Marine > Hydrothermal... | reverse complement strand
ATAGAGCTTATTGCTTAAGGGTCTTCTCCATTAATATGTCTTTCCATGCAATTCTCTGTATATAGCTAACTGCTCTATAGCCCAGTTTCTCGTAGAATCTTATAGCCCAATACGCTTTCCCATGTGTTACTAAACGTAATTTCTCTAGGTTTAAGCTTAGAGCAATATTCTCGATATACTTGATTAATGCTGTACCTATGCCCTTACGCTGGTATTCTGGATGCACATAGACCCATCTAATGATACCTACCTTCTCATCAGGTTTAGGATGCAGGGCTGCTACACCAACAATTCTACCTTCAACCTCATAGACATAGAACTTCATTCTCCTCATATCCTCTAGTATCTCATCACGACTAACTACGGGATGCTTAAAGTATTCATCAGGGATTATGCTTCGGTAAGCATGATAATTAGACTCGTTTATGACGTGAACTATCTCATCAACATCATCAACACTAGCTTCTCGAATCACAATCCTTACCCAGTACCCCAGTAAGCATATCAGCATCCATACGAATCTTTAAACTAATCATTAAGCTATTTGTCCTCTAAATTATACACCTCTCACCAAAAATATTCATAAAACTAAGTAGCTAGTTATGGAGAGGTCTTAATAATTAGATTTAATCTTTCAAATTCCTTTCTGAAGCTTTCTTTGAATCTTTATACTGAATCGGGAGATAAGCATTTGCCTTAGGCTTGGTAATAATAATCCCCCATACATAATGTAAGTACGTGAGCTTGAGCTTCAGGAAGCAACCACAGAAAAAGCTTGGTAATAATAATCCCCCATACATAATGTAAGGCATTCGGTCCAATTTTAAAGATCCGCTACAATACTAAAGAGAAATAAGCAAAAAGCAAGATAAGGCTAACAAAAACTTAATGCTTGAAAAATGAGCCACTAAGTAGATGGAATAGAAAAAGGTATTAAGTTCATGCAACTCTCAGATACAGCATTGGTGTGTTCAGGAACATCTCCTGGAACATGTTTTTAAGTATGACGCTGTTATGGTGATGTTCTTGGGGGCAAAGCTTAAAAATAGATAAGATCCATGAAAGAGTAAGATAGGGCCAGGGGTTTCAAAGAAAACCTCAAAAAAGAGGATTGAAATTTATCTCGTTTCCTGCAAGCCGAATCGTGTTAAACTTGTTTCAAAGAAAACCTCAAAAAAGAGGATTGAAATTTAAAGACGATCCTAAGCCTGAGGAATGCGATCGGGGAAGTTTCAAAGAAAACCTCAAAAAAGAGGATTGAAATGGAGCTTACTAGGTACTATGAATATCCCGATAGCCCTCGTTTCAAAGAAAACCTCAAAAAAGAGGATTGAAATGATGGTAAACTGTTCTGTTTATACCTGTGAATACTCTGAGGTTTCAAAGAAAACCTCAAAAAAGAGGATTGAAATCTTTTATCCTTCTCCTTAGTGCTACCTCGATTGTCAGCTTGTTTCAAAGAAAACCTCAAAAAAGAGGATTGAAATAGCTCTTTAGCAACTCTATCGAGTTTTCTCACTACTTTGTTTCAAAGAAAACCTCAAAAAAGAGGATTGAAATCGGATTAGTCAATGATTGTGAAGTCGTAATAGAAGCTCCCTGTTTCAAAGAAAACCTCAAAAAAGAGGATTGAAATATTAAGAAGTTACTGAGAGAAGTCGGCGCGGTCTAAGTTTCAAAGAAAACCTCAAAAAAGAGGATTGAAATGTTTTGCTAGTGCATCCAGCCATTCCCTGAAGAAGCTAATTCAAAGAAAACCTCAAAAAAGAGGATTGAAATCTTTGGATCCACTCTGCCAATCACCTCAAACTTTTGCGGAATTCAAAGAAAACCTCAAAAAAGAGGATTGAAATTCCACCACCACGTCGTCGAGGCCGAAGCGGTAGCCGGAAAATTCAAAGAAAACCTCAAAAAAGAGGATTGAAAGAAATTTTCGTTAGCAATGCTTTTCTATATGGTACTTTTATTTCCGTTATATTTATATATTAAGCCTTTGCTAGATACATTTTAAGGTATGTCTGGGGAATAAATATATACGTATAGACTCATAACTGTGACGAATATAACATATGAGGCTGAATTGAGAATGAAAGTCATAGAGCTACGCTTTTCTGGGAATTGGTACACTGACTTATGCATATTGGGCTTTATAAAACTCTTAAACGAGATCTATGGATGGGAACTCCAAGAGATAAGAGAAAGATTACGAAAAGAACCTCATCTTATATTCGCTGGATACTTTCCAGTCGCATATATAGGATGGTACTTAATCAAGAGATTAGAGAGATTTTATCTAAGCCGAGATTATAGATTATATGATATAATCGAAGAGAACCCACTAAAGCTTGAAAACGTTAAAGCTCGTTTAATTAATAAGGTTTATGAACTATGCTTGGAAGATTCTCAAGAGAACTGTAATGAACGAGAAGTTTTCGAAAAAACCTGGCAAAAAATAGAAAAGTTGGCGGAGGCTACTGGTAGTATTATTTTAGGATGGATAAATTACCTTCACAAACGAAAATTAGAGAGGATAAGTAAAAAATTAGAAAATGAATTTAAAAAATGTTATTTATTAAGCGCTTCAAACAAAATTAAAGTACGAAAATTGCCAATCCATTCCGATTTTTATCATAATTTCATGTTATTTAATCCCAGTTTAAATGTAGAAAAACAAAAAGAGAGATTACAGAAGATAGTGCAGAGATACCCTCCTTTAGACGAGGAAATTTTACGAAAATTTGATAGGACTATTAACAAGTTTCTGGTATCCGAAAAGGAAATACCTAACGTGTATTATACACCGACTAATGCAGAAAACATATATAAGTTATTTGAGCAGTATCCTCTTGTTTTCCTCATGTGCTTTGAAATAGCATTTGAAAACTTTGGACCACTAGGATATTATGCATTTTACTCTCCGGATCTAGAATTCACCTATTATGTTAATAGGAGATTAAGCGCGTTAAAAAGAAGAGCAAAGAAAGGAGACGTATTAAGATTAACGTGGAAGGCCATAATTGACTCATTATATGAGAAGCATGCAAAATGGGTCTTAGAAGATATGTACATTATTAAGTATAAGAGTATAACCCGGCAAAGAATAATTGGCGTTGAGTATATCGGTTTTGACAAAGCTCGAGCTACATTGATACTTGATGACAGAATAAGAGAAAGCCTTAATTGGAGAATTAATATTGGAGAGGGCGAAGAGTCAAGAACTGTATGGTTGATAGAAAGATTTCTACAAGGCGAAGATTTATACTCTATAATTTTAAACTATTTTAGTAACCAGCTATCAAAGAGAGAAGAATTCCTTGAGGCATCAAAATTAATCATGGCTTTAGCTGCTGAGTATTCGATTAGGCATAGAAATAAAGAGCCAAGGGGGCATCGGCTTTTTACTTCAGATTTTTTTGTTAAAATTCCTACTAATATAGAAATCGCTTATTCATATCTTAGAAATCTCGAGATGATCTCTAGTATTATTAAAAAAATCATTAGTCCTCTCTATGAAGAATCCGAAGCACTACGTTCTTTGATAACCATATTACTTGAGACATTAAGTAAAATGGATAAGAATTCTTTTATGCATATCTTGCTTAGTGAGCTGAATAAATATCCAGAACCGCTAACTCCTAAGATTTCTAAGAAAATTTATAGAATTATTTTTCAGGATAGTTATTGGTATATTTATGCTCTCGGTTTATTGATAAAGTTATATAGGAGGTAAATCTATATGAAAGGAAAAACTATTAAACTGTTCAGTGAAATAAAGCAGTCCTTTAATAAAGTTCTTAATGTAATTGCAACTAGTGAGCGTGTCTCAACCCGATATATTGAGGGATTAATCTATTCTCTATTAAGTGCTGTTAAAGCCAATGATCAGAACAGTTTTCTCAATTATCTGATAACCTTCTTGAACACATTTAATAGAGAAGAGATTAGCGAGTTCATGAGAAAGTTATATAACGTGTTTCCACTTCCTGAAGAATCTTTTCAAAAACTTGGATATCTAATAATCATGGGTTTCATGTCTATTAAAGTCAGAGGAGGGGAGTAAATGGCTCGATTTATTGTATTAGATATCGTTTTTAAGGCTAGCTCTCTTAATTATGATCTGGGGGGCCCAACTTACCATGAACTTAAAAAACTCAGAAAGTGGAATGGAGCTGTACATACATTTGTCAGTAGATATGCCCTAAGATATAGCATTCTCGAAACCGGAGAAAAAATGGGGCTATGGAGATTAGCCCCAGCCGAAAAACTACGAAGAGCAAAACCAAGAGAAGGGGGAGAGAGAAAGGGCCCTATTCAGCCCGATAGTAGCTTGCTAGAAAATGGTGAAATTCTTGAATATCCAGAATTTGACTTATTTGGCTACATGATAACAGATCCAGTTACAAATATCAGAGAGAGTCCCGTAAAGATCAGTCATGCAATTTCAATGACTCCCTATTACTTTGACAAGCATTTTTCAGCAAACATAGGCTTAGCCCGGAGAATGGTTGCAAAGGAAGGGGAGATGTCTCCGAATCCACTGCATATCGAGGAACACGAAGCTTTCTATGTATATAGCGTTGTAATAGACGTTGATAGAATAGGAAAAATTGATTGCATCTTAATTAAAGAGCCAAAGCTTGATCCAAATAAATTCGAAATAATCAAACTCCAAGAGATAGGAGAAAGATCACGGAGGAAACTTTATTTAGTGACCTATGGATTTAAGGATTCTAAAGTAATCAAAGAGCGTATTAAAAATTTAGTAAGAGTACTCCTAAAGCTTAAGCGTAACATTAAGGGTCGTGCAGAGGATCTCAGCCCTATCTTACTAGTTATAGGCGTGTACAAGGACACAATATATGACACATATAAAGACAGAATTGAGTTAGTGCACTTTGAGAGAGAATACGTGGAAGAAATTGAAGAAAAAGAAGAGAATGGAAAACTTATCAGGATCGTTAGAAGAAAATCCACATTAAGCGATAAACCAGAATTTATTATATATGGATTGGACACAGAGCCAGAAGAACTAGATGAAGAAAAAATTATAGAATTTATATCGAACTTCCTTGACGGAAAAGAAAAAGATAAAGCCGTTAAAGTATACTACCGTCCAGGGATTAAGATATCTCTTGGGCGATCATAAAATATGGAATATCAGAGAATCTTAAATTATTTTTAGGGGGCACATTTAGGAATGCCAGAGCAAATGATTTTTACTTACTTTTTCCAGCCATTCGCTCAATACCGCAACCCAATCACTTTTTACTATGCACAATCTTATCCTTTGCCCCCTAAAGCAACATTAATCGGCTTATTTCAGAGAATTACTAATAGATATTACGATGAAGACTTTTGGGATCTTAAGATAAGTATTCATGGAGGCTTTGAATCTAGGTTTTGGAACCTTCAACAGTTAATAGGAACCTCTAGAATAGGGTTTATAAGAAATCAAGAAAGAGCATTCATTGGTATAAAAAGCGAACTTCAATTGGGCGGAGATGATTTCTTACCCCTATACGGACATATGACAAAAATGCTTGCAAAGGCATATCGAAGCGGTATGACGCATCAAGAGGAACTCTTTAATGGTCACATTTATCTATTCATTAAAGGACGAGAAGATTTGCTTGAGGATATATACACTGCTTTGAAAAAACCTCCAACTATCATCAGACTTGGGCGTTCAGAAGATATAGTATTTGTCAGAGAAGTTCTATGGATTCCAGATTCCGATAATGTTATTTTAGAGGAGCGGAGGGTAAAAAATACCCTTATGCTTTCTTTTCCCACATATTTAAGGTTAGTAAAAATAAAAGATGAAGACTATGTGTTAACAGATGATTGTATTCGCAGATTTCCAACATATATGATTCCAATACGTCAATCCTTTTATATAGTTCTAGGAAATAGAAAAAAATCGTCCAAGCCGACTCTCAGAGAAGAAAAAATTAAAATCCGAGATATATATGAGCTCTTTAGCGCCAAATTTAAGGAAAGAATGCGCGAAGTTGAGTTTGAAATCGTATTATGGACGGGTTTCAATGCCATATTAGAGTTTCGAAAAGAAACGAGAGTTTGGCTTATTAAAATTACGAATAGGAGGAGGTTAAAATTCTGGATTATTGATGATATAGGGTGGTTGTGAGTGATAAACAATAAGAAATTACTGCTTAATTATTTACTCGCTAAAAGCATAGATACAGAGAAACCTACTCTTGTGGATCATTTAAAAGAAATTGTTAAGGAAATAATTAAGCTTCGAGAATTTATACTTCAGAACAATTTGGAGTCTACTATTCCAAGAAGCCTATTTAAGTACTTAGCAAAGGCAGCCATACTTCATGATCTCGGTAAAATAAACTATCGCTTTCAGAGAAAACTTTGGCGTGGAAAGCTACCCGCTGAATTAGAAAGTTTTTTGAAGAAAACAAAAGGAATCGATCTTCGTCACGAAATTTTATCGCTTGTATGGTCTATTATATTACTTAATAAGAAAGAGGAAGATGCGTTAGTTAGAACTGCTGTTTTACTTCATCATTATAACGAATATTTTATAGAAGATAAACGCATTACCCGCATTCTTCGGAATCCTATCCATAGAGATGGCATTATTAATTATACCTCTTTCCTAACGAAGCAAGAAGAACTAATGAAAGATATTCTGAAGATATTATTAAGAAAAATCACTGAAGAATTATCAGATCTATTGGAGAAACCATATTTAGAGCCAATTAAAAGGGGTTTGGAAGAGTTATTAAAAAATGTCAAAACAGGGATAGGATTTAAAAGACTTCAAGAATTCGAGATAGCTTTGAAAGAAGGCGTAGATTTCGGAGAATACTGCCAATTGTATGATATTCCTCATTCTTATATTGATTTAAGACAAAAAGAAAAGGAACTTCTTAGATTTTTCATACTACTTTCAGGATTACTTAGAAGATGCGATTACGCAGCTAGCGGATACATTAATGTGGAACCATCTGACGTCCAACTAAAGATGTTTTATAAACAACTTATATTAAGAATGGATGAAATAGCAAAGAATTTATGGAGAGTAAAAGATGGAGTAGAGGGATTATGGCAATATAAATTATTAAGAATTATGAAGAAAACACTAGATTCCATAGATAAAGTAGTCTTGATAGCTCCGACTGGCTCTGGAAAAACGGAATTTGCTCTATTATGGATAATGGAGGTAGGAAAAAAGTTAGCTTATACACTCCCTCTGCGAGTTGCATTAAATGATATTTATACTCGACTAACTAAATATTCCCCCGATGCAAATTTAGTGGGCTTGCTTCACTCAACAGCTTTTATCGAGTATCTTCGAGAGGCTAGGGATAAAAGAGAACTCAGAGTAGACGAGAAAATTCTCGCTGCACGATTATTATCTAACATAATTAACCTCTCAACACCAGACCAGATCCTTCTTACCTCATTAAACTATTATGGCTCTGATAAGATAATGGCCACTTATCCCTTTATGGGACTGGTCATAGATGAAGTTCAAACATATAATTGCGAGATGGCCGCTATAATCTATAAGACTCTACAAGTAGCCAAAGAAATGGGTGCATCCATATTAATACTGACTGCCACATACCCACCTTATTTTGAAGAATTCTTCAAAAAGTTAGGCATTAAAAAAATTGACATCACAGAATATCCTGAAGTTCGTGAGAGAGTTAAAAACTATAAGATTAAGCGCCACAAAATTAAGGTTGAGGAATTCTCTTTATTTAAATATGATGCAGAAAAAGGATTACAGATTGATGAGGACGCTTATAAAAAAGTTCTTGAACAGATTAGAGAATGGATTTCAAGTGGTAAGAAACGAATATTCATTGTAGTAAATAATGTCTCCAAAGCTATAGAATTATTCAAGAACCTCAGAGGAGAGAAGTTTATAAATGAAGAATGCCAGGTATATTTGCTTCATTCCAGAATAATAGAGAGAGAAAAAAGTCGAAGAATCCAAGAAATAAAGGAGAAGATAACAGAAAATGAGCCGATAATCTTAGTTGCAACTCAAGTTGTTGAGGCTTCAATAGATTTAGATTTTGATGCTATAATCACTGAATTATCAACCATAGATAGCCAAATACAGCGATGGGGGCGAGTATATAGAAGTAGAGAGCAAGATTATAATGATGAACAACCAAACATTATTGTACTCCAAAGTTTAGATATGGGATCAACAGCGATATACGATAAGGATGTATTAATAGCTACTTTTGAAGTTCTTAAGAGATATAATAATGAAATTCTAGATTACGAAGCCGAAAAAGGGCTTATAAGAGAGGTTTTTGAGTACAAAATGAATGGTAAACCTTTGAGAAGTAAATACGTGGAAGAGATACAACGAATTTATAATGAATTGCAATACTTTACAGTAGAGAAAAAATCGCATGCTCAGAGAATCTTCCGTCAAATAGCGGGAGAAATTATTGTTATACCAGAGCTAATGTTAAGTAGTTCTGATCCCCTGGAAAAGAAACTTGGTGAAATTCTATGCAACCTAAAGAACCTTTCTTTAAAGGATATTTATAAAGAATTAGAAGAGACCGTAAAGAGGATAAATCTTAATGAAGCGAATCTAAAATGGATAATTCTTAGAATTTTGTACGAATACTCGGTTAATGTACCAATATTCTTGATTAATAAAATTCCAAAAAAATACAAACATCGATATTTTAAAGGATATCATTTATTGATCCTTGAAGATGAAGACATTCTACAAAAAATAAAGGAACTTGGATTCGACGTAATATTAAGAACTGCAGAAGAGGAACGCGAGTTAGCACGAATCTATGAAGAGTAACTTTTACTTCGTTTGCCGGTAATTAAAAATGCCCCTTAGAATCGATTTTTTTCTAACTGCCGAGACAGATAGCGCTCTTCCACCCTTTACTGGAGAATACGTGAGAGAATGGTTTATTCAACTAATTAAACATGCAGATCTCAGATTATTCACTAATCTCTTTTTCATCTCGAATCCTAGACCTTATGCGATTAGACCGCTTCGACCCCTTAGGGAGAAAATGCGAATTATTAACGGTCATTGGATAATATGGGAAGGAGATAAATTGTCCTTCAGCATTTCTGTCCTCAGAGATGATGTAAATGATAATATTATAGAAATCATGAGGAATGTTCAATTGATTAATTTCGATACCTTAGATTGCAGAGTAGATAACATAAAAATAATTAGCATTAAATACGAGCGAATTCCTAGCGAAATTAGTCGGCGTATTTATCTAATTTTCAGAACTCCTACCCTCTTTAATATTCGCGGTAGAGTATTCCCATTTTTATATCCAGATCCAATTAGAGTAATTTCTAACTTATCTAGGATCTGGAATTCCTTTGTACCTCCTTACTTAAGAATTAACCGTGAATATATTATAAACTGGGCTAGTAGGAGTATATCAGTAAAGAGCTATAAATTAATGACTAGAGAAGTAAAGATAAAAGGAGTAAAATTAACGGGTTTTAAAGGTCGAGTAGAATGGCTAGTCTTAAACGAGGAAATGATGAATGATCTAGCCCGCCTAATTTACTTTGCAGAATTTTCAAATGTAGGAGAGAAAAGAACTTATGGTTTAGGAGTTTTAAGTGTAGTTCATTGGAGTAACTTTAATAGGTTAATCTCCTTATTTGAAATTTAAGTCATCATCTATTTATTACAATACGTATATTACATATTCAGCCTTAGTCTCTCTCGATTATTAAAAAGGACCAAAATAAATAAGGTCTAAAAAATAAAAGATGAATAAATTGTATTCCATTAGATCCTTTGAGATAAGACACTTCTGGAAGCAATGATACCATGGAGCTTACTCTAGAAGAATTAGCTATAGAATTAAACTTAGCGACTATGCCAAGAATAGAGCATAGATTCTTGATGTTAGAGACTTAGGAAGATCCCGAGGAAATAAGGAGTAGATTTGAGAAAGTTTATAGGTGAGAGGGAAGTTCTAGTAACAAGAGTTAATGAGATAGGGATACAGAAGCTTCTGCTTGAAGGGCAGAAGGTTTACGGGGAGGATGTTGTTTTGTATTTCCAAAAGGGAAGTGGAGGTTCTGATGAGAAGGAATAAGAAAGAGAATCGAAGAATTCTTCATGGAGGGTTAATACCACAGGAAACAATAATACCAATAGCGATTATAAGACCGAGCAGCTGAAAGAACGTCACATATTTTATCAGAATCTGAGAATCATAGCTAAGATCCTCCGAACTACTTTTTCTTCATTTCTAGCGCTTTTGAGAGAAAGTCAAAACTTAGAGTTTCCTACGTTTTTCGAACGCCTCATATTCTATTAAATAAAAGTTGATGTGAGTAAGCTTTCTCATCCACATAGGCATTTAATGGAGTGTTATCCGCTAATTGGTTCTTTTGTTTCTTTATTTCCGTTATTTTTAAATAACCT
>Ga0180301_10004781_pt1 | contig 10437 bp, 8 predicted proteins | sample GuaBasSediGuay16_FD_121797 | JGI IMG/M metagenome (GOLD analysis project Ga0180301, IMG submission 121797) | Subseafloor sediment microbial communities from Guaymas Basin, Gulf of California, Mexico - Guay16, Core 4569-2, 12-15 cm | ecosystem: Environmental > Aquatic > Marine > Hydrothermal... | reverse complement strand
GTATATTGTGACCAAAAAGTTAAGAATCAAAGATATAGCAAAATTAGCAGGGGTTTCTACAGCAACGGTGTCAAGGGTTTTGAACAACTATCCGAATGTTAAAGAAGAAACAAGAAAAAGAGTATTGGAGATCATTGAAAATTTCGGCTACGTCCCGAATCATTCTGCAAGAAGCCTCAGGGTCTACAAGACGTATTTTGTTGGTGTCATCATCCCTCACGAATCTGAATTCACATTCACTTTTCCATATTTCAACATATTCATGAAAAATTTCGCACATAGAGCTCAAGAGAGAGGTTATCATGTAATTTTCACAACTTCTGAAGGAAATGAGATCGATATGTACAAAAATTTCATAAAGAGGCGTTTTGTCGATGGTTTTGTGATCCTCGATGTCGTAGATGGGGATGAGAGGGTCAAATTTTTGAAAAACCAGGCGTTTCCTTTCGTGGTTATTGGAAGGCCGTCCGGAGTTGAAGATTACATCTTCGTTGATACGGATAACGAACAGGGAGCGTACAGAGCAGTTAAATACCTTCTCGAACTCGGTCACAGAAGAATTCTATTTGTGAATGGACCTGCAAATTACTCTGTCTCCCGCCAAAGATTGAAAGGGTACTTTCGAGCCCTTGAAGAGAAGGGAATACCATTCGAGCAATATTTAGTGAGGAACGGTGATTTCAGTGAGGAATCGGGATACAAACTCACCAAGAAAATGCTGGAAAAGTTTGGAAGGATAGAAGCAGTCTTCTACGCGAGTGATGCTATGGCCATAGGCGGTATGAAGGCATTTGAAGAAAAGGGAATTACTGTGGGAAGGGATGTATCGATCGTGGGTTTCGATGACATACCCATGTCCAGAAACGTCAGGCCAAGCCTCAGTACGGTTTCTCAACCTATAGAGAAAGTAGCAGAGAACGCAGCTGATCTATTAGTGAACCTCATCGAAAGAAAGGAGGTGAACTCGATAATTTTGCCCACGGAATTGGTAATAAGGGAATCTACCATCAGGGCGATATGAAATCGATTTCATTACTTCAAGAGGGGGTGTGTTCGTATGAGGAAATTCCTTGTGAGCTTCCTGATCGTAGTTCTGGTGGTTTTGAGCTTCTCCGAAGTTGTCGTCAGATTGGGAGGTTGGCCATCTTCTCCAACTGAAGAGAAAGCCCTTCAGGAAGCGGTCGATAAATTCAATGAAATGCACAAAGGAGAGATCAAGATCGTCTACGAACCTATTCCTGGTGATTACAGAGTGAAACTAACAGCGATGCTCTCAGCGGGAACTGCACCTGATATATTCTACCTTGACGTCAATTGGGCCGAGGAGTTCTTCAGCAAAGGCATAATCCAACCACTTGACCTCTACATCAAAAAACACGGTTTGGATCTTGAAGATTTCTATCCATCGCTTCTGAACGCTTTCAAGTACAAGGGAAGGATCTACGGTATAGCCAAGGACTTTTCGACACTTGCTCTGTTCTATAACAAAAAGATGTTCGATGAGGTGGGGCTGAAATATCCAGACGCTACATGGACCTGGGATGATCTTCTGGAAGCTGCCAAAAAGTTAACGAGAGATCTTGATGGAGACGGCAAAATCGATGTTTGGGGACTTGCGCTCTATCCGGATGCGTTCAACAGGGTTATTCCATTTATCTTCCAAGCCGGTGGAAAAATCGTTAACGAAGATCTGAGCACAGCTCTTGGAGAACCTGAAGCGGTAGAGGGTATAAAGTTCTACTTTGATCTTCACAACAAGTACAAGGTAGCGGTCAGTCCACAGGATGTCGGAGCGGGATGGCTCGGTGATGCTTTTGGAAAAGAAAAGGTCGCGATGGTGATGTCAGGACCCTGGATGCTTGGATTTTTGAGGGATAACTTCCCCAACGTTGATTACGGTGTTGCGGAGCTTCCGAAGTACAAAGAAAGGGCAACCATGATTTACACGGTTTGCTACGCTATACCCAAAACGTGTAAACATAAGGATGAAGCCTTCATAGCTTTGAAGTACCTTGTCAGTGAGGGAATGAAGATATTCACAGAAAGACTGGGGGTTCTACCATCCAGAAAATCTCTGGCTGAGAAAGAGCTCAACGATCCGATAAAAGGCGCCTTTTACAAGGGTGTCGCCTACGGTATACCCTGGAAGGTTCCAACACCATCAGGTATATCCAGCAAACTCATAGATGAGATAAACACGAGATTCTTGAAGATCTGGAACGGTGAAATGAGTGTGGAAGATGCGGTAAAAGAAATCGTCCAGCACTACGATGAATGGGTAAAGTGAGGGGGATCCCCCCTCACTTGATTTAATCTGGGGGGAAACGTGTGAGGAGAAGAGTGAGGGAAGCTCTGGTAGGTTACCTCTTTTCTGCGCCCATAATCATCGCTATACTCGCTTTCACAATCGTTCCCGTCTTTCAGGCGTTGTACTACAGTTTCACAGATTACGATGCGCTACTCCAGCAAAAATACAATTACATATTCAATCCGGAATTTTCACTTCAAGATTACCTTGTCGTCCTCCTCGATGAGGAGAAACCCTCTCTCCAAGAACTTTTAGAAAGATTCGATCCTGTGGATTTCATCGAATACACCTTCGGTTTTGAACTCGACAATAAACAGAAGGAAATTCTGAAAAATTATTTTCTTTCTGAAAAGCTCTTAAAGGACTTTCTGGACAGAAAACTCAACAAAGATATGAGACTCAAAGATTTCATGGCAAGGTATCTTAAAACGGGAAAGAGATATTTTACAGTGTATAGACCTCACATAATTGGTTTCGAGAATTTTAAAAAACTCTTCAAGGATAGGTATTTCTGGATAGCTTTGAAAAATTCTGCAGTATTTTCCCTTGTTGTAACACCCATTCAGACTTTTCTTGCACTCATTCTAGCGATAGCTGCCAACCAGAAGATAAGAGGTGTGAAATTTTTCAAAACCACGTTCTTCATACCATCGATAACGTCGTCTGCTGCTATATCAATGATCTTTCTTCTTCTGTACACGAAACCTGGTTTGATAAACAGACTCCTTGGTGTTTTCGGCGTACCTCCTGTGGATTGGCTTGGGAATACGAAAACCGCTTTACCTGCCATAATGGCTATGAACATATGGACAACGGCGGGATACTTCATGGTGACTTTCCTTGCTGGCCTTCAGAACATTCCTTCTTCAATTATCGAGGCTTCCGAAATAGATGGGGCAAAAGGCTGGACACGCTTTTGGAAGATAATACTTCCTCTTTTGAAACCCCAGATAATATTCGTCGTTACACTGGGAATCATCGGAACCCTTCAAGTTTTCGATCAGATCTACTTTCTGATAAGAAGTCAGGAGAACATAACGGTTTCAATGTACATATACCAGAACGCTTTCAGCTACGGGAAGATGGGATACGCTTCCGCGATAGCTCTCATATTCTTCCTGATAATATTCACCGTGACGTTCATTCAGAGGAAGATCATGAAGGAAGAAAGATTCTGGTGAATGGGGGGAAAGCGTGAGACGAAGGTGGACACCATCGAGAATCATCGCATACATACTTCTTGTTGGATACGCCGTATTGTCTCTTGTACCTTTCGTATGGGCATTTCTTGTCTCCGTAACTCCCATGAGCTACGTGAACGAAAAAGGGGAAAGGGTCGGTGTTGACATAATGCAGTGGCCCCCCAGGATCAGCATATTCAAATGGCCTCCCCGTGTTTTTGGAGCTCCAGGTACTCTGAGTAACTACGTAAAGGTGTTCCAGGTTGTTCCTTTTGCAAGATGGACTCTGAACACCATACTCTACGCCGGTCTTACGACCCTTGGTCATCTTCTCTTCGATACGCTCGGAGGATACGCTTTTGCCAGATTGAGATTTCCCGGGAAGAACCTGATATTCACCCTCTTCCTTGCAACCATGATGATACCCATGCATGTAACAGTGATTCCCGTTTACAATCTCATGGTGAAGTACAACCTCGTTAACACTTATCTTGGACTTTTCCTTCCAAAACTCACTGGTGTCTTCGGATTGTTTCTCATGAGGCAGTTCTTCCTGAGTATCCCCACAGAGCTCGAAGAAGCAGCGATGATAGATGGTGCAGGATTCATCAGAAGATTCTTTCAGATCGTTCTTCCCGTTTCAAAACCTGCTCTTGCCGCCCTCGCCATATACACGTTTCTTGGCACCTGGAACGATTTCTTCTGGCCACTTCTGATAACATCGGACAAGAGCATGTTCACCCTCACTATGGGCTTGAATTTCTTCAGAACGTCCTATTACACGTTCTGGCAACTCATGATGTCGGCAACACTCCTCATGACCGTTCCCATGTTGATCGTCTTCTTATCTTTCCAGAGATACTTCGTGGAGAGTGGTGCGATAACCGGTATGAAAGGATGATGAAGATGCTCTATTACGAGGCTGGAAGGAAAGGGTACTTGATATTCGACGATAATGGAAGGATACCAAAGATAGGTTTCCACCTTCCAGAGGATATGGCTGGTCTTTGGTTCCCTCCTTTCAAGATAATCGATTGCTTGGATTTTCAAAAATCCGCCAGAAAAGTTATGGTGAATATGGTAGGAAGGAAAATTCTGTTCGAAGATGGTGAAGTTGAGTTTCTCTTTTCTTTAGACAGAAAAAGGTTTTTCATCAAAATCAAGGGAAAGTTGGGAATACAACTCAGATTATGTGAAACACCTGTCTGGTATTCGAGCGCTTTAGGCTGGTGGAAAACCACTCCAGGAATTTTCGAAAAAGAAGATAAGATCCTTGTTGCATTGAGAAACATCGATACTTTATTCTTCATCAAAAGCTTTGGGGGCATTTGCTCTCTGAAAGGAAATGTCCTCAAGATCAAAGCGATACTACCAGAGATGGCGGTGTACATAGGGGATGAACCTTTGAAAAACGTGATGAAAGCCTATGAGGAGGAGAGAATGAGGAAGGAAGAGTATTACCATCTAACCAACAACGAGAAAGGAACCAGATTTTGGTTAAAGAACATGCTGATCGATATGTTTCTGAGTAACGAGTACGGCGAAGGAGTGATAGCAGGTTTCCCAGAGTTTCCATGGTGGTTCGGTGTGGATACGTTCTTTATAGGAAGATGCCTTCTTGAGATGGATCTTGTAGATTTTTTCAAAAAGAGCTTTTCGAATCTTCTGAGGTATTCAGAGAAAGGGAAAATACCACATGAAGTGATAACGAATGGTATGATCTATCATAAAGGAAATCCTATTGAAACCTCTCTTTTCGTCATACTCCTGGAGGATTACTATGAGAAAACGAAGGATCTGACTTTCGTTGAAGAAAATTATCCCATGATCCTGGAAGGTTTCAAACACCTCCTCAAGGTCCCTTACCCTGAAGGACCTGGTTTTGTTGAACTCGAAGAAGTCTCATCGGAACACGTTGTGACCTTGGATAATGCGGTGACAGCGTATAGAGCTTTAATGGCTCTCTCAAATTTATCGAAACTTTTAAAGGATGAGAAAACTTTGGAGTGGTCCTTGGATTTCTTGAGATTCTACAAAGAAAATTTCATGAAAGATTGGTTCGATGAAGGGAAAAGACTTTTTTGGGATTACATGATCGATGAGGAGAAAAAGTTTTCGGGTTTTTTCATTCAAATATTCCCATTGTTCTTTAGACTCGTAAATAAAAACCTGGCAATTCGTATCTTGAACGAATTGAAAAAAATTGGTTTGATCTCTAAGAAGGGTTTGAGGCACTCTTTGAAGGGAGATGAAGGAGGGTTTTATGGAAAAAAAGAAGAAAAGATTTGGTGGATTTCCAATGCATTACTGAAAAGAACCATCCTCTCTTATGGAATGAATTGGGATTTTTCAAAATTGGATGAAATGTTCAAACACGATATAGAGAACGTTGGGATGAATCATGCCATCCCCGAAATAGTGAACATGGAAGGAGGATGTTTTGCTCAAGCGTGGTCTGCTTACTATCCCATATAATGTGATAAGATTTTATATGACGATACCCCTAAGGAGTGTCAAAAATGGTATACAAAAAAGATAAACAATTCTATAGATTCGCTCTGTATGGTTTTTTGAAGAATTTGAGATTTTTTGAGCCGTTCTTAATACTTTTTTTCAGAGAGAGAGGTTTTTCTTTTCTTGAAATAGGAGCTTTGTTTTCCATAAGGGAGATAGCAACTAACATACTGGAGATACCAACAGGTGTTATCGCCGATATCTACGGCAGAAGAAAATCCATGGTTTTCTCCATGCTATCCTATATATTTTCCTTTCTAATATTTTACTTTTTCCCCAGATTCTTCATTTACGTTATAGCAATGGTTCTGTTCGCGATGGGGGAAGCGTTCAGAACAGGAACACACAAAGCGATGATTCTGGAATACCTGAGGATAAACAACATGCTTGACAAGAAAGTTGAGTACTACGGTGGAACACGGTCCTGGTCACAGCTTGGATCGGCTTTCAACTCCCTGATAGCAGCTGCTCTCGTGTTCTACTCAGGAAGTTACAAAGTGGTATTCATAGCGGCCATAATTCCTTATATCGCAAACCTTGTAAACCTTGCAACGTATCCCAAGTACCTTGAAGGAGAAGGAGCAAGTAAAAAGAAGAAAAGAGAAACTCTTAGAGATTTCGTTTCGATGTTTAGAAATCTTGCAACCATAAAGGCCATTCTGAACACATCCATATTCGATGCGTTCTTCAAATCGACCAAAGAATACCTCCAGCCCATATTGGAAAGTTTTGCACTGTCCCTTCCCATAATGCTCGCTTTGAGTGGTCAAAGAAGAACAGCGATCGTTGTGGGGCTCGTTTACTTTGTCATATACCTTCTTACAAGTTACGCTTCGAAGAACTCTGCGAGGTTCTCTAAGAGGTTCTCAGATCTCACAGTGGCCCTAAACGTAACGTACCTTGTGGGTGCTTTACTCATCATATTCGCTGGCCTTTCTAAGTTATACAATCTGGAGATCCTGTCCATCATTTTCTTCCTCTCCCTGTACATCCTCCACAATCTCAGAAGACCCATAGGTGTTTCCTACGTTAGCGAGACAATTTCTCACAAGACCATGGCATCTGGCTTATCTGTGGAATCGCAGCTAAAAACCCTGATATCCGCAGGCCTTGCTCCCGTGATAGGATTTTTCGCTGACAGGTTTGGCGTCGGAGGATCCCTTTCCCTCGTCGGTCTGATGATGCTTCTTCTTCTCCTCGCCGTCAGAGTCAGCAGGAAAGCTGTTCATGTAGCAGAGTGATCAAAAATTTAATTAATTAATGCCATAATTTTGCCATAGAATGTCGTTAAAGTTTCTTCCAGAGGAGGATGAAAAATGAAGAATAAAGGATTCACCATTACCGAGGTTATTATAGTTATGGTGATTTTTTCGATATTCGTCCTTGGCATGATATACTTGTTGAATACTTATATAAGCAGAGTGGATAGAAATATAAAAATATTAGATGCTATTAATCGCATGACACAAGCTGGTGAACTTGTAACGCAATATTTGATCAAAGCAACTGGTAATGCAACATCTATAGAAATTAGTGACAGTGGTACAGAAATCACGTTTAATATCACTTTAGCTGGGAATATTATAAGTGCTAAATTGACAGTCATTAACAATAAACTAATCAAATACAGCGAGGATGATCAAGTAGTAGATGTACCCATTGATGATGTGAACATAAGGTTTGGCCTCACAAAATCACCAACAGATACAGAACCATCGACTAGTGGTCGATTACCAATAATAGTCACAATATCTACCGCAAATCCCTTCAATCCTTTTGATGTAGATTCTAGTCTGAAAGTCGAATATAAATTGTATCCTCCTGGAATAAGATGACAGGGGTGATAGATATGAAAAAAGGGTATGCTTTAGTGGTTAGTCTTATTCTACTGGTAGCTATTATGCTATTTGTTTCTGCGATTTTTATAAAAGCCAGCAACACTGTAAAACGCGTTAGTATGACAGCTGTGAGACTTTCTGAAGAAGAGACAGCTTTAAAAGCATTGGTGATAACAGCTGCTTATCTTCGTTCAAAGTATGATATCATTTCGGGTTTTAGCGGTTTAACCTTTTCCAGCATAGATCAACAAAAATATGATTCATTGAAAACTTTTGTTCTGAAAACAGCTGGCCCTGAAGAACGCCAAATCTGGGAAGAGGATGTATTTGCTAGATGGTTTGATGGTACTACCCTCATGAAAGATTTGAAAGAAGATAGTGAACTGGTAGAAATACTAGAAAATGCCTCAGAGAAAGGTCTCATTAACGATCCACAAGATTTGGAAATAGCATGCTTTCCTGATAGATATAGCAGGAGAATCTTGTTGTTATACGTAAAGACAAGAAAGAATGTATATTCATGGGCATTACTGGGGCCTCTTACGTATGGTAATTTCGCTGTTTTTCTACCCAATGGTCTACCAATAAATACGTATTATGGAGATGGAGAAGTGATAGATGGGCCTGCATGGTTTGGATATGAAGATGATAATGATCATGAAAGCTTAGGAATTGGTGGAAACGTAGGACCTCGCTTCTATGGTAGGATGTATTATTATGATCTAATAAACTTTAGTAATCTAGATGAAGAAGAGGTTTTTGTGGGAAAACAGGAACAAATTACTATGGAAGAAGTCAATAAAATGAAAGAACCATTTGAGTTAGAGACATATGGTGAATCTATTCTAAATAAGGTACCTATCATGAATATAAATGATATTTTATCATCTAGCAATGTATCCACGCCAACAGGTATCAGGTTAATTTATTCAAAAGCACCTGGAGGACCTGACGAGGATGCTACTGATGCTACTAATGATATATTTGTAACTTCCCAGATAATAACTTCCGATTCAACACACGTTCAATTATTGGAAATCAGAGGTAACGAAAGTGTGGATGGGTACGATAATTTGATAAAAGTTGAGGATCAAGATGGTAATCCTGTATACTGGCAATACGATATTCTTGTACATTATCCTGGACCTCCAAATTGTAGAGTAACGGTTATCGCTACTAGCATTAAAAATGACAAAGTAGAAACTCATATGTCGAACATTGAGAGCTTCAACGGATTATTCATCATTCGTGCAGATAAAGAAAGAGGGAAAGGACAAGGAGCTGGTGGAAAATCTCCTAACGCCCAAGTTGCAATTGGAAAAGAAGGAGAATGGATTGAGAACATATTTATGGGAAGCTGGACCATGTTAGTGACTAGTAGTGGAGGCCCTCAGGATACTGGAGCACCTCATGATAAGATCAACATATACAGTGATATAAAGTATTACAGTGTATCAGATATCGTTGATGATCCAGAAGACCCCGAATGGTTTGATACATATCCTTTCGATGATGAAGGAAATCCGATACCAGATCTTGATGTAGTGGTTACTAAAAACGGTACTGAAGTAACGGGAAAGCAATATTGGGAAGTCTGGTATCGTAGGTTGAGAAAGTATACAAATGATCATTTAGATCTTATAACAACTGGGAAGATTTCCATACCTTATCATGAAGCGTATAATCTAGGTTATAAGTTTAGGGATTTACAAATACATGCGAGTATTTATGCTATGTATAAAGATCGAGAAGGTCCAGGTAGTCAAAGTCCTCAACACACTCCTACTTTTATAGTGGATTACGAAAATTTCCCATGGGTATCAGACGAAGAAAAACTTGGCTATAGAGTCGTTTTTGGATCAATAGCAGTTGAGGAGATGACACCAACATGGCAATTTAGCTGGTGGTGGGGATATTCTGGGCTAAAGGAATTCAACTCTTTCGATAAAAGGCTTTACACATATGGCTTGTCAGAATTCTCACCTGAAACTGGATTGATATCTTTAGAAGGGATAAGGGTGAGATGATGAGAATGAGAGAGGGGTTTACAATCATAGAACTTTTGGTAGCTATTCTTATACTAGCGCTGGGAGCATTCATTATCCTTTTTGCCATGACTCTATCATCTGTCTCCTATGCTAAATCCAACACAAAATTGGAAAATTCTTTCAATGAATTTACCTCGGTTACGACTGGTATTGCCGGTGATGAGGATGCACTTGACGAACCAGCATTGAAGAAATCCCTCAAAGAATTTTTAAATACCAATCTGGACGAGTTTGATGTCATCGAAGTTTGGTTGTACTCAGATGGCAAAAAAATACTGGTCCTGAAAAAAACCAGTTTTTAATGGTTCTCAGCTTCCTCCAAAATCTCTCTTAGGATTTTTCTGACCTCTTCCGATTCTTCTTTCAATTTTTCCCTCACGTACTCCCCAAGTTTCATCCTGCAAAAATAGAACAACGCGGAAAGACTTGGATCTGAGAATCCAAGGCGTTTCGATTTTTCAAGAATCATCAAAGCCTCCCCGTACCTTTCCATATCGATCAAAGCACATCCAAAATTGAAATACGCAAGAGCATAGTTTGGATCAATT
>Ga0180301_10004780_pt1 | contig 10439 bp, 9 predicted proteins | sample GuaBasSediGuay16_FD_121797 | JGI IMG/M metagenome (GOLD analysis project Ga0180301, IMG submission 121797) | Subseafloor sediment microbial communities from Guaymas Basin, Gulf of California, Mexico - Guay16, Core 4569-2, 12-15 cm | ecosystem: Environmental > Aquatic > Marine > Hydrothermal... | reverse complement strand
CTACTACCGGTAAACCTACCATACGCTGTTGGCTCATAATCTTAACCACCTCTTTTATCGGAGTATCGGCAGACACGGAAGTTAGGTCTGGTATCATAACTTCTTTTATCTTCAAGGTTATCCTCTCCTCTTAATTGGCAATTTGGTAATTTTACTTAATTATATTCTTTTTTGTATTTTTAGCAAGCCCGATAAATAATTAAGTAAGCCTTGACAAACTTAATTAATTTGGTATAATAAAATTAAGTTGGTTTATAACTGAGACTAACTAACCATAATATTGATTAAAATACATAATTTTTGTGAATTAAAATAGCACGCAAATTTAGATTAAATTTTTGAGTATAAATTATCAGGCTAGAATTATTGTACTTCAACACAAAGATATAATATTAATACCATAGATCAAGCCCGTTGTATTCTGCCTCTTGAGTTAATAAAATAGTTTCAAAGTGTTTATAATTTTTAGGACATATTAGCTTTGATTCCAGTTATAAAAAGAAATTATAGATATCTTAAATTACAGAAGACTAATTTTGTTGAAACAACAATATAAAGATATTACCATATAAGACGCTGTAGCTGAAAGCCAATTTTTCTAACAAATAAACGTATTGAACTTTTAAAAATAAAAGAATGGAGTGGGTAATACTGAAAAAAACAGGATTATTAAACAGAGATATATCCGCATTGATAAGCAGATTAGGTCATCAGGATACTATCTGCGTATCTGATGCTGGGTTGGCTATTTCGGATTCAATTAACCTGATTGATGTTTCCCTTGAAGACAATGTACCAAGGTTTATCGAGGTATTAAAATTAATAAAAAAGAATTTGTTTGTTGAGAGAATATTACTTACAGAAGAGTTGAAAAATAATTGTCCTAATATGTTTAAAAATGTAACAAATCTATTTAAGAGGGCAAAGCTTGAAGTTATAACTCATAAAGACTTTAAAGAAAGAGTTAGATCATGTAAGGGAGTTATCCGAACAGGTGAATTTACTGCATATAGTAATGTTATACTTGTAACCGGAGCTGATTCTGAAAGATGGGTAACCAATTAAAAAGAGGAGAAAAATGCTAAATAATGGAGCAAAAGAATACTAGTCAATTAATTATAAATTCTTCAAGCGGTCATTTTTCCAGATTAAAAGAAATATTAAGTACTAGGGAAATAGGTTTATTAATCATAATTTTTGTAACATCAATCTTGCTATCAATTTTTTGTGAGAACTTTTTAACCTTTTCTAACCTTACGTCAGTTGCGATTGGAATGAACTATGATGTTTTAATAGCTCTTGGTATGACTTTGGTTCTTTTATTAGGAGGGATTGATTTATCAGTTGGTTCAATATTGGGATTAACTGGGATAATTACAACAATGCTATTACAGGCAGGTGTTAGTGTTTTATTTGCTGTAATTCTTGGCTTATTATCGGGTACATTTTTAGGTTTTATTAATGGTATATTTATAGCTAAATTCAGAATTAATCCGTTTATAGTAACATTGGGTATGATGGCAATAGCTCGTGGGTTGTCTGTGGTATTAACTTCAGGATATTTTGTGTCCAAACTACCTGAAGGCTATCTAATTATAGGCCAAGGTAAGTTTTTAGGAATACCTAATCCTCTTTACATTATGGTTTTATTTGTTATTTTATTTGATTATCTCTTAAGAAAATGGGGGCCATTTTATAAGGCGTTTTATATAGGGACAAATCCCGATGCAGCTGAGTTATCCGGAATTAATGTTTCTTTAATTGTTCTAGCAGGTTATGTAATCAGCGGATTTCTTTCGGGGCTTGCTGCAATTTTTATGACATCACGTTTGGCGATGGGGTATGCACAGTTTGGATTAGGTGCAGAATTAAAAGCTATTTGTTCTGCTATCATCGGTGGAGCTAGTATGGGTGGGGGTGAAGGAAGTATAATAGGAACATTTCTTGGAGTTATACTTTTAGCAATTATAAATAATGGTTTTGTATTATTAAATTTGTCAATTTACTGGCAAGGGGTTATAAATGGATTGATCCTTGTAATTGCCATCACAGTCGATGCCATTCGTAGAGCTAGAAAAGGAGAAAGTAGGGCATAAAATTTTTCTTGCTTTAAATCAGACGTGAAAGAGGACTGATGTGATAAATTATATTTTAAAAATAGAAGGTATCTCTAAACACTTTTTTGCAAATAAGGTTTTAGATGACATAAACTTAAAAATCAAAAAAGGCGAAGTTCATGCTGTAGTTGGTGAAAATGGGGCTGGAAAGTCTACCCTTATGAAAATTATTGGAGGCATATATACATCCAGTGAAGGTAAGATTATTTTGGATGGTTGTGAAGTAAATTTTCTAAGTCCGCAGGATGCAATAAATAGCGGAATAAGCATAGTACACCAGGAATTAAGCCTGGCTCCAAAGTTGAATGTAGCCCAAAATATTTTTAGCCATAGAGAACCTGTAAATAAATTGGGTTTTATTAAATGGGCAGAATTAAGATATAAAACAAGACAAATATTAAAACATATAGGTATTGACATAGATCCATCAACCCTGGTGGCTGATTTAAGTGTGGGTATGCAGCAGATTGTAGAAATTGCTAAAGCCCTATCTCAAAACGCAAAAATTATTATCTTTGACGAGCCTACCTCTGCATTATCAGGAAAAGAAGTAAATTTACTCTATCAGGTTATCAATGATTTAAAATCAAAGGGAGTTACGATTATCTTTATTTCCCATAAATTAACGGAAGTCTTTAAAATATCAGATAAGATTTCTGTACTAAGAGATGGAAATTTAATCGGAACCAGGAAAACAAAGGAAACCAGCATTGAAGAGATAATTAAAATGATGGTAGGAAGGGAGTTAGGTAATTTATACCCTGATAAAAGTTCCCATACTGGAGAAAAAATATTTTCTGTAAAAGGCTTCAGTAGAAAAGCAGAATTTGAAGGTATTGAATTTGATTTATATAAAGGAGAAATCCTTGGATTTGCAGGACTTGTTGGTTCAGGAAGAACCGAAGTAGCCCGCTCTATCTTTGGTGCGGAAAAACCTGAATTTGGGGAAGTTATACTAGAAGGAAAAAAAGTAGAAATTAAATCTCCCTGGGATGCAATTAAAAATGGGATTTGTTATTTAACAGAAGACAGAAAAAGCTGGGGTTTATTTCTGGAAAAAACTGTAAGGCAGAATATAATTGCTGCTTCTATAAACCAGTTTGTGAATAAGGGGGGTTTTCTTAAAAATAGAAAAATAGAAGAAAGAGCTAAACATTTTATTGATTATCTAAATATTAAGCCTACCGATGATAAAACTCTTATTTTGAATCTCAGCGGGGGTAATCAACAAAAAACACTATTGGCTCAGTGGCTCAATACGGAACCAAAGATATTAATAGCTGATGAACCAACCCGCGGGGTTGATGTTGGGGCAAAAGCAGAGATCCACAAACATTTAAGGAAATTAGCAGAAAGTGGGGTTGGTGTTATTATAATTTCATCTGAATTACCTGAAATAATTGGTCTATGTGACAGAATTGCAGTATTTAATGAGGGAAAAATAAGCGGTATCCTTGAGAAGGATGCTACACAGGAAGAAATAATGAAATATGCAACTTTATAGAAAAAAAGAGGTTGATTTATGGGTTTTAATGAAAAATTTCGTATTATCACGAAGGTGAATAACCTTGGATTGTTAACAACAATAGTTTTGACTATTATAGGAATGGGAATATTTTTTCCGCGATTTTTATCACCTATAAATATTGAAATATTGGGAATGGGTTTTGTACAAGAAGCAATTATGGCTCTGGGAATGACGCTGATAATAATCTCAGCTGGTATTGATCTTTCTATTGCCGGTGTCATGCCTTTTTCAGCAATTATGGTAGGCATCTTTTTAAATAATAATTTTGGGATTACTGTTTCCATATTGTTGGCACTTTTATTATCAGCTTTTGTGGGTTTTGTGAATGCACAGATGATTAATCATTTGAAGGTACATCCTTTTATCTGTACCTTGGCTACTTTAACTACTCTTAGAGGTATTAATTTGGTTATTACCAAAGGAGAAACGGTAGCAGGTTTTCCACCAGCGTTCTATTTTTTTGGACAGGGTAGGGTTTTTGGAATACCTTTTCCAATTTTACTATTCGCAGTAATGGCTATCGTCTTTGCCTATCTTTTAAAAAACCATAAGTATTTTCAACAGGTTTATTTTATAGGTGGCAATATTGACTCTGCAAGATATTCTGGTATAAACATAGATAGATTTATTATATTTATTTATGTTCTCAATTCTATCCTGGCTGGAATTGCTGGAATTATCACCGCATCACAGTATATTAGTGCTAGTACAGGTTTCGGTATAGGTATAGAATTACGTGTTATTACAATAGTTATTATTGGAGGGGCCAGTTTAAGTGGAGGTAAGGGGACTATTGGAGGTACTATTCTCGGCATACTTTTCCTTGCCATAATAAATAACACTTTTGTTCAAACAGGTGCCCCAACATACTGGCAGGAGGTGGTTTATGGTTCTATGTTATTAATTGCTGTTTTTTTAGAAGAATATATTGGAGTGAAACGCAAAGGTACTGGTGTATTAAAAAGATGGCGTGAATTTATGCTTTAGTGGCTAACTAAGACAAGTTAAATATGCTAGTCCAAATTATATAAGGACAGGAATTGTTTTAAGGAGGGATGCCTATGGTAAGGTTTTAACAAAGTTAGTAATCTGTAGTTTTCTAAGAAATGAAAAGTAATAAAATTAAAAGGAGAGTTTAAAGATGAAAAAGTTTATAATCTTGATGTTTTTGATGATTTTTTTACTGACTTTTGTAGCTACCTCTTTTGCTGCTGAACGTTACGCAATGGTTGTTTTCCTAAAAGGTTCTGAATTCTTTAACTGGGCTTATAAAGGCATGATTGATGCTGCCAAAATGCTGGACCCAAGTATTGAAGTTGAGCTTCAGGGTCCATCTACATGGGATGCTACACTTGAAGCCCGTGCCATAGAGCAGTTAATTGCTAAAGGTGTAAATGGTGTTATTGTCACGGCAGGAGAAGCAAGTGCTCTTGTTCCTGCAATCAACAGAGCAATAGATGCCAAAATACCTGTAATAACATTTGATTCCGATGCGCCGGCTAGTAAACGTCTAAGCTTTGTTGGTACGAATAACTATAATGCTGGATATGCAGCAGGAAAAGCTATTTCTGAATGGTTAGGTGAAAAGGGTAAAGTAGGTATCTCCACTTTCCCGGGACCTGCCCATCTGGTCGAAAGGATTGAAGGATTTAAAGCAGCTTTAGCTGAAGGCATTGAAATTGTTGCTACTGTAAATGACGAAGGTGATGTTGCAATGGCAGAAACACAAATAACTGCTATGCTCCAGGCTAATCCTGATATTAATGGTATTTTTGCTGCCCATGGTAATCCAGGTCCGGGCGCTTGTGCGGCTGTGAGAAATCTTGGTATGCAGGGTAAAGTTGAAATTATGGGCTTTGACTTCGGTATGCCCAATATTGAGTTAATTGAAAAAGGAGAGATGCGTGGTACTGTCGGACAGGATCCTTATTTGATGGGTTTTATGAGTATGATTCTTGCCTATAATGCAAATCATCCTACTGAAATTACTTCTCAGAGGCCACCATTTGGCCATGTTCCTCCTTTAGTAGATACTGGTGTATCTATTATCTATAAAGAAGACATTGGTAAATATACGAGTCCTCCTAAATTCTAGTATTACTGATGTAAGAGCTAAGGGTTTTAAGATTTTAAAACCCTTAGCTAATTTTTTAAGTATGTTTATTTGGTAGATATTTTAGTAATAAAATTGAATTTTGGGAATAATTTTATTTTGATTATATATTTTTTTAAGAAATTATTTTATATCATATTTTAAATAGATAACTAAATTTTTGATAATTGTCAGTACATATAAAAAAAAGAGGTGATCTTTTTGAAGCAGGCGATAATGACAGCTCCGGGAAAAATTGAATTTCGTGATGTTCCCGTTCCGAAAGTTAAAGAGGGTCAGGTTCTTGTTAAGATTAAAAGAATTGGTATATGTGGTTCGGATATACATGTTTATCATGGGAAACATCCTTATACATCCTATCCGGTAGTACAAGGACATGAGGTTTCAGGAGAGATTGTTAAATTAAGTAATGGTGATTCAAATTTCAAAGAAGGCGATAAAATTACAATACAACCCCAGGTTGTATGTGGTAAATGTTATTCCTGTACACATGGTCAAAATCATATTTGTGATAATTTAAAGGTCATGGGTTTTCAAACAACTGGGATGGCATCAGAATATTTCGCAGTTGATTCAAAAAAAGTATTAAAGTTACCAGAAAATATAAGTTATGATCATGGTGCATTAGTAGAACCTTTAGCAGTTGCTGTCCATGCCTTAAAAAGAGGAGGAGATATTAAGGGGAGGAAAATTTTAATTTTTGGTGCTGGCCCTATCGGTAACCTCGTAGCTCAGGCTGCAAATGGAATGGGTGCTCAGAGTGTTATGATAACTGAAATTAGTGACTATCGTATTAATATCGCGCGGGAATGTGGTATAAATTATTGTTTGAATTCCAAGATTCAGGATATCGGAGAAGAATTAATTAACGCATTTGGCAAAGATAAAGCAGACCTAATTTTGGAATGTGTTGGGATTAATACAACAACGGAACAAGCTATCGCTAATGCCCGTAAGGGTACGGATATTATTGTAGTTGGTGTATTTGCGGAAAAAGCAACTGTTGATTTGGGTTTGGTTCAGGATAGAGAGCTTAGGTTAATTGGAACATTAATGTATCAGGAAGAAGATTACAGGAAAGCAATTGAATTAATTGAAGAAAGTAAAGTGAAACTCGATCCCATAATAACAAAACATTTTCCATTTGAGGACTACTTAGAAGCTTATAAATATATAGAAGAGAAAAAGGATAAGATTATGAAAGTTATGATTAACTTATGAAAGGAGAGGGCAAGATGAAAGCATTGGATTATTATCAACCTACCGAAATTAAATTTGGTTGGGGACGGGTTGAAGAAATTGGTGAAATAGTATCTCGATTTGGGAAGAGATGTTTAATGGTAACTGTTCCTGTTTTTGATTCCATGGCTCCTGTATTTGAAAATATTAAGAAGTCGCTAAAAGAAGCCAATGTAGAAGTATCTCATTTTGACGGTGTTATTCCTAATCCCACAACCGACAGTGTAAATAAGGGGGCCGAGTTTGCTATTAATAATAATATTGATGTAGTTCTCGGTGTCGGTGGGGGTTCAAGTATGGATACTGCAAAAGCTATTGCAGTAGGAGCTACTCATGAGGGTGAAGCTTGGGACTATCGTTTATTTAGTAATAAAAAGATTACTGAAAAAACACTTACTATTATTACTATTACTACTACATCTGGAACTGGGTCACAAGTAACCCCCGTATCAGTTGTAACAAATACAACTAAAAAATGTAAGTTCGCTCTAGTAGATCCCCTCCTTTATCCCCGAGTTAGTATTATTGATCCGCAATTAATGTTAACTGTACCCGAACATATAACTGCATCAACGGGATTTGATGTTTTTGCCCATGCTTTTGAAAGTTATATTCATAAAAATGCGTCAGTTTACACTGATATGCATGCCAGGGAAGCAATAAAAAGAGTAGCAAAATACCTTCCCCTTACCCTTGAAGATAGGACTAATAAAGAAGCAAGAATAGAAATGGCTTGGGCCGATACTCTGGCAGGATTATGCATTGCCAATGCAGGAACTACATTGCCTCATGGAATTGGTATGGCTATTGGTGGGCATGCACCTCATGTTATGCATGGTGAGGCTCTGGCTGTTGTGTATCCGGAGTTTATGCGTTATACCTATAAATCTGCACTTAAAAAATTTGCAGATATTGGTAGAATTTTTAATTGTGGACTTGAAGATGTTTCTAATGAAGAAGCCGCAGAAAAGTCCTGTGAAGAAATAGATAAATTTTTAAAGAAAATCGGAATGTCACTTACTCTTAAAGAATTAAGGGTTCCTGAAGAGGAATTAGCAGCTATTGCAGATGATACACAGAAACTACCTGATTATACAGTTAACCCCAGGATTGCTACAAGAGATGAAATTTACAAGATACTTAAAAGATCTTATAATTAGACATAAAATATATTAAAAGAACTTCGATGTGTAGAAAAGAACAGAAAAGTTTTTAGTACAGATAAATTAATAGTAGAATATCTCAGGTTATATTTCCGCCAAGAATGTTATTAATTCAAACAATAAAATTGTACTTTAATTTTTGACTGAAAACATGTCATACCAAAATGACAGTCTTATATTGGCACGTGAAAAAAAGCACTTTTCTTGACCACATGTCCCAACTAAATTATAGTCCTTGGGCTTTTTAAACTTTATTTTTTAAGAAGTAGATTTTTGAGAAAATATAGATACTAAGTTCTGTTGTCTGATTTTCATAAAATTAAGGGAAAATTGTATTACGAGTAGAAAATAGAGAAAGATGCTCTTTTTATTTTGAGGTTTAATTTTCAAATAGGCAAATGTAAGTTAAATTTTTCTAAAAAGATAGATTAGGTTATAATTATTTAACTAGAAAAACATTAAAAGTGTTAGATCCAAAAAATTCCGAAGGCGCTAAACGAATAAGAATATAAATATAATTACCCTAATATTAATATTTTAACCTGCATATGTGTATGGCTAATAGTGATTAATATTTAAAATTGGATTATAATAAATATAAAGCAGGGGTAAATATAATTAATTGAAGGAGAATATAATGAGTTTTCAAGCATCAGATACAAGAAAAGGCGATTCGAAACTTATGGGTCAAATAAATCAAGCTTTAATTTTAAATCTTTTAAGAAATGGTAACGGACTATCCCGTACCCAGATTGCCCGGAAAATTAAATTAAGTAAAGCAACTGTATCAAGGGTAGTTAATGGACTTATTGAAGATAAAATTGTATCCGTAATAGGCGAAGGTGAGTCCAAAAAGACGGGAGGTAGACATCCTGTTATATTGTCAACAAATTCCTCTGGGAGATTTGTAGTTGGAGTAGATCTTGGTACTACTAATATAGTTGTGGGTATCGCAAACCTAAAAGGAGAAATTATAAAAAAAATTCGGGTTCCAACTGATTGTGGTCATAGTGTAGAAAAGGTCATTTTACAAATTTCCAATTTGGTGGAAGAAGTAATTAAACAAGCAAACATTAAAAAAAATTTAATTGAGGGGATTGGAATAGCGGAGGCGGGGATAGTCGACAGCTCTTCAGGTATTATAAAATATTCTCCAAATTTTAACTGGAAAAATGTCAATATAACCAGTATTTTAGAAAAAAAAACGGGCTTACGTGTATTTGCTGATAATTGTACTCGAGTTATGGCAATTGGTGAAATATGGCATGGCAAAAGGGAAAGCGTAAATAATATTTTTTATGTAAACGTTGGCTACGGAATTGGTTCTGCTTTAATGATTAATGGTAAGTTACATAATAAGCATAGTGAATTTGGGCATATACCAATAACAAGTAAAAAGATACTCTGTAATTGTGGTAAATATGGGTGTCTTGAAGCTGTAGCTTCTGGTAATGCAATTGAGCGAAAAGCAAATCAATTATATAATGATAGTAAAAATAGATGGATAACAGCGAAAGATGTAGCTGAAAGAGCTGAACAAGGCGATCCGGTAGCTCAAAAAATATTTAAAGAGGCAGGTTATTATATTGGTAAAGGGCTTTCATTTGTAGAAAACGTTTTTAACCCAGATAAAATTATTATCGGAGGAGGAATTTCAGCTGCCGGTAAATTATTATTGGACCCAATTATTGAGTCATATAACAATTTTACAATGGCAATAATGAAGTCTACTACTAAAATAGAGTTATCGACGATTGGTATGGATGCGGGTATATATGGTGCAGTAACTATGGTCTTGAATAAACGAATTTTTTATACTTCATTATTATGATTGTACACAATATAGGTTATATGTCTATTTTTGATACAATAATAGTCAGTAGTCTGCGTAATATACTATTTTTATTGATATTATTCATTTTAGAAATTATTTTATATAGGAAAATGTAGAAAAGGTAAAGAGAATTTGAAATTAGTATATATAAAGAAAAATATAAGTTTTAAGTAGAATAGGCAAAGATATGAAGGCACTATTGTTCGGCGAAATTCTCTGGGATATTATAGACGGTAAATCTTATATTGGCGGCGCCCCCTTTAACCTTGCTGCCCATCTGACTAAAATGGGACTTAAATCAACACTTATTTCTTCTGTGGGTAAAGATGCTCTGGGCAGAAAAGCTCTAAAAGAAGTAGAAAAAAGGAGTATTGATTCTACTTTTATCCGGATCCATCCCCATTTGCCCACCGGGATTGTGGAAGTAAGTCTGGATGAAAGAGGT
>Ga0180301_10004779_pt1 | contig 10439 bp, 7 predicted proteins | sample GuaBasSediGuay16_FD_121797 | JGI IMG/M metagenome (GOLD analysis project Ga0180301, IMG submission 121797) | Subseafloor sediment microbial communities from Guaymas Basin, Gulf of California, Mexico - Guay16, Core 4569-2, 12-15 cm | ecosystem: Environmental > Aquatic > Marine > Hydrothermal... | reverse complement strand
GTAATATATTCTTAATTTCTGAACAAAAATGGTTCAATTTTTGATGATAATAATGACATTTGTTAATTATTTTAAGACTCTAGGAGTTTTATCACGAGGATGATCAAAACGATTGTTGGAGCTGACCCATTCAGGTTATTAACTAAGGGGGAGATTTATAGGATAAAGAAGTTGAATCCGGAGCTAACTGATTTCCTTAATGATGTTGAAGAAATCATGGAATTAGAGGATTCAGTAAAAGGGCTTGAGCTCGCCATAGACTTATTTAAGCAGTATAAGGATGAGAAAGATTTTGAAGGATTTCGCTCATATGTATCATCTCTATTAGTAATTTATATGCTCGTTAAGGCTGTTGAGAAGAAGAGTATAATTTCAAGACAGCTTGGATTTTATCCCGATTTTGATTCTATTTTGCTTGCTATATTAAAATTAATTGAAAAGGATGAGGACTCAGCTTTAATACCGATAGAAAAAATTAAGAATAGTGTGTTTGGAAGCTTTTTTACGAATGAGCTTTTAGCAGAACCAGCTTTTATTGCGATTTTATACCTCATAGAATTATATACTGGCAAACCCTCAAGCTCAATAAAGGCACTTTCAACATATATTAAAATGGAATCTGACAGGGAAAGAGTAGAGCTTATCGTGTCTTTGACATTGAATAAATTGTTAAAAAGAATAAAGATTGATGGAAATCTAAGAGATGAATTTGATCTTGCATATACATTGACTTTTGGTCTTCCTAGTGAAGAGATTATTAAAGCGATAAACATAGTACTACTTGATGCCGTAGAAAAACTTGATTCGCTTGATGACAACTTTATTCTTAGTTTAATCAATATAGTTGCGCAGATGAGAGCTATAATTGGAGAAGTGCATATTGATGGAAAAGTTATTGAACTAATTAAGAAATCGAAATCAGAGCTGAAAGAATTTTTGTTGAGATTGATAGAAGGAGATACTCCTGATATTAATGACGCACCACCTTCTTATTTATACGACCTAGTAATTCCATTAGCAATTCTTGGTAAAGATGTGTCAGACATCATCGTTTCTTCTTTAGACGCGTATACTGTAATTAAATCATTAGAATTTACCTTGAGAAAAGTTTTGGAGGTAAATGCCAAGAGAGCAATATCAATACTGGATGTGATGATTAAAATAGCAAAAGCGCATTGGACTCGAATCGAAGCTCAGACAATTCTTTCAATATATAGGCTCCTCCTTCTGGCAAGCGGTCTTTATGATAAATCACTGATTTTGAGATATCCTAACATATTCATAAGAGGATTTATCCTCAGCAGATACTATGAAAGTGAGTTGTTTCAAAGAGCATCATTTGCACTTCTTCTAAAGAGCTTGAGTTATTTCGATGATGTAGAGAAACTTAAGGTATTCTCAGAGGCTACTTATGGTTTAAAGAACAAGGAAATTGAAGCTCTTAAGATATTTATTAATGCTAGAATTAAAATGTTATCTGGCGATATCGATAATGCTTTAGAACTATTTGAGAAAGTAGAAAAGATGGCTGAGGATCTTGACGATATCCTTTACTGTTACTTTATGCTCGAGATTAACAGGAATTATCTTAAAATGGGCATGTACGAGAGAGTTGACGAGTCTTTGAAGTATTTAAAATGTCCATTATATGAAACATTAGGGAGAGATATAGAGTATACTAGGCTTAGTCTATTAGTTGAAGCTTATCTAGCTATGAGTAGATTTGAAGAAGCTGAAATGATGTTAAATGAGCTTGAAGAGATGTTGAGAAAAGAGGCTAGAAATCAAATAATTTTTAGCGAGGGTATTTCTGAGATTTTAGCTACTAGAGCAAAAATAGAGCTTATGAGGGGAAATTATGAATCAGCGCTTGAGCTTATAAACCAAGCCATTTCAATTGTCTCAGATTATGGCATTAAATTGAAGGAATATGAGCTCCTCAGGGCTAATATATTAGCTAAATTAGGAGAGAAAGATGAGATTATGGACACTCTTAAGAACATAATAGAAAGCGAGTATGACGCGAGAATGAAAGCTAATGCGTTACTTATACTCATAAATGCTGATCCTAAATGGGTAGATTTAAGCATAAAATTTGTAGAAAAATCAATTGAAGAAGGAAAAATTAATGATGTTAGAAGATTATTGTATTTCATGTTAAATAGACTTATAGATAGAGATAAAAACTTCATAAAACTATGTAGAATCTTGCCTATAATAGAAAAAAATCTAAATCATATAGTTAATATCAGGATGAGAGATGTTATCAGTTCACAAATTGAAATAGCAAAAACCATCTGTAATGAATGAAAAATCAGCGAGTAGGGGCTTCATCACGAATTCTCAGCCCCGGAACGATTCATCATATGAGGGTATATCTTCTACAAAAAATTATTAAATAGATTATGGATATAATACTTTTACCTATTATGCTTGAAAAAAGATTTTACATGAAAGCACACATCTAGGCAACTTATTTATTTTCCTATGCAGTCCTTGTTTTTGTTGAATATATTAACACTCTTAATAAAGCCATATTCTTCCTAAAATACTTATCCGAGAATATTAAGCGAAAGTTTCTCAAGCATTTCCTGTAGGAGATATTTTCGCTAAAGTTATTAAGCATATATGAGATTCTTAAGATTATCCCTATCATCTGGTAGCTCAGAGGGATGACATTTGAAAAAGGTATTCATAATTATATTATCATTGTCATTAGTTTTAGTTATACCTTTTTGGGAGGATTCTAAGGATATAAAAGTCACTTATTTTAAAGGATTCATTGATGATAAGCTAGAGAAATCTCTATTCCTCGATTCTAGTTTTGTCCTAAACTATTCAATTGAGGAAACAAACATCGTTGTTGCCGTTAATGTATCCATAAATGAGGATTTATTAAGTTACATCAGCAAAGGAGTTGGACTCGTTATCATACCTGGATTAAAAACATATAATAGTTCATTACTAAAAAATCTCTTCAACAAAATCGAGTTCGTCAAATATTTCTTTAATGCAACGACGGAAAATTCGCTTCAATTTGAGCATCAAGAAGGCAAAGATCCAATTGTTAACTATATAACCTGGACATCAGCCCCTAGGGTTAGAGAAAGGCTCTTGTTAGACGATCCAAAAGTGAAGGCTGAGGCTCTCATATATGGAATGAGAATGGATAATGGAGAAAAGGAAACATTGATATGGAAAATCCAGTACGGAAAAGGAATAATTCTGATTCTCTCAGCAATCGTAGGCAATGGTTATAATGAAGATTTCCAATTTTGGCCATATTTTAATTATCTGCTATACGCTATGATGATGGAATCAGCTGGAAAGACACCATTAAGATACGAAGATTGGCCTTATTCTCCTGTTCCTCATGAGAGAGAAAGGATATTATTGCTTGTCATACCAACAATAGCCCTGATAATTTCTTTAATCGTCTTCTTTCTCGTTAGGGGGTATTCCAGAAAGAATCCATTAAGAAAGGAGGATTTAGGAGCATTTACTCAAATGATGACCGAAAAGGAGGGTAAAATTAGCGAGTGGGAGGATATAGGATTTCATCGACAAGTAGCTAGTTTATTATATTTAGGAATACTTGGAGTAATGGCCACTCCTATAGCAATACTATGGGGTGCTCTTCTATATAAGATGCTTATAAAATACCCTATGGTTCAGGGAATGCTTGATTGGACTATAAATCTCTTCAATGCTCTTTGGTTTGCATTTGATTTTGGGACGTCATATGCGTTAGTTAAATATTTATCTGAATATAGGGTCAAAAAGCCAGAGGAAGGGATAAAATATGTTCAATTCTTTGTATGGTGGCAGTTTATCACTGGAATCATCCAGGTATTCTTAGTCACAAATATCTCAGCGAGATACGTTGTTCATTTAGACATAGCATATATGTCATGGGTATTCATAACATATAGCCTTATCCAATACCCAGGAATTTTCATGGTTGCTATTTTTGTCTTTAGAGGACTACAAAGGTTTGACCTAGAGCAGCTATTTAATATTTTGTATACCATAGGTTTCTCAATGATATTTCCCGCTATTATTGCATATTATTACAGAGAGGAAATAGCGACAAACATAATATTCGGAGACATGCTAAACACGGTAATTGGTTTCATGTTGGGACTTTATATTGGAAACTGGATGTTTTTAATAACAACGATTGTAGTTATGAAGAAGTTAAAAATACCGCTAAAGGCAATATTTAGAATCGATTTTGACTGGAATGTTATAAAGAAGGCTCTTTCATTTGGAGGAAAAAGCATGATAGGAGATACAGTTGTAGCCGCTGTCTACTCTATTCAAGTTCTTCTTGTTGCTAGGTATATTATAAACTACCAAGAATGGCAGGGTTTTTATAGTGTAGCAATGAGTTTATCATGGATAGTAGCTTGGATTACGGCTTTTACAGCTTCAGTTCTTCCAGCAGTTTCTGAGGCATATTCGAGAGGTTTTAAGAAGCTAACTCAAGTGTATATAGCTGAATCGTTTAGATATGGTTATGTAATAATAACATGGCTCGTACTTTGGATTATTCTTATAAGGGATAAAATAGTATTGGGATTCCTTGGTCCAGCATGGCGACCTGTCATCAATCTTTTATTGTTGGCTATGATATTTCAGTACCTAGGTCCTCCAGCGTGGATTAATGATGTAGCTCAATTAGGAGCTGAGAGACCAGGATTAAGGGCCATTTTTACAGCTTTAGAACAATTCCTTAGATTAATACTTCTGTACGTCTTTCTAGCAATTTTAAACTTGCAAATGTACGGAGTCTTTTACGCTTATATAATCGCCTTATTTGTTAAGGATATAACAACAACATTAGCTACGCATCTAAAGATTGTAAGGGTAAAGATCCTTTGGTGGCGAACATTTATATCATCAATATTAGGATTCATCATAATCGCAATTCCTTTATTAGCACTAATAAACTTTTTCTGGGGATTATTCTATGGAAAAACCGTAATTATATTAGGAAGCACTTTTAGCGGGAACTTAATAGCTGGTGGTATTTCCGTAATAATAGCTTTCTCCTCAATATTGATATATCTTCCAGTTTTAGTGTTCCTAGGTTCATGGAATGAAGTCACATTTAAGGACTTCAAAAAAGCATTAAATTTGCTTGGACTGATGAGAGTAGCTCTTTTGCCTGCGTTAAAATTAATGGAGGTTTTAGCTAAGGTTAGTCCATTATTCAAAAAGGTACCCCAGCTATATTATGAAGGTCTAGAAGAAGCTAAAGAGCTAATGAAGATAAAAAAAGAAATTCTAATAACTTAATCTACTTACTAAAAACTTTATGATGCTTGCAATAACCCTCTCCTCTCAAGCTCCTTATACATCTTTTCTTTGAGGCTTATCCCCCTATAATTGTTGCTTTGTATATACGCCTTATATATGTCTCCTTTTTGCCTATATGTCTTGACTGTATTACTCTTGTGTCTGTTATGGCTAGCATATTGAGGTTATTCGTGCCTAGGGATGAGGATTGTGTAAGATTTCTAGAGGAGTTGAGATGGAAGAATGGCGTTAAATGCCCATACTGCAAGTCAGAGAGGGTCAAGAAGAATGGGACTACAACTAGAAATGGCGTACAGCTACAGAGGTACAAATGCAATGACTGTGGCAGAACTTTCACCATCTTAACGGGCACGATATTTGAGAAGAGGAAGCTGTCTCTCGGAGAGATGTTCTACATTATAAAGAACTTCCCTAAGTGGTCTATTAAAGAGATTGCCGCCCAGCTTGGTATTGACTATGATGACGTCCATAGCTTTATCATGGATGTCATGAGCGTTGCCGATGGCGAGGTTAGCCTCGAGAAATTAGCTGTAACCATAGAGGTTGATGAGATATACGTCAACTCTGGCGAGAAGGGTAAAAAAGGGGGCTGAGTTCAAAGAGGCGCTCTAAGGGTAGGGGAACATATGAATCGGGCAAGCCTCCAGTACTAACCATCAAGGAAAGATATACTGGTAAGGTCAAGTTTATTGTCATGACTAGATTGTCTATTGATGCTGTTAATTCTGTTATTAAGGCTAATGTTGATGGTCGTATTGAAGTCTATACTGATGAGTATGGTATCTATAATGGCTTGCTAGAGCTTGATTTTGTCATCAATCACGAACGCGTTAATCATTCTAATGGAGAATTTGCCAAGGATGGTGCATCCATCAATGGTTGTGAGGCTATACATTCTTGGCTTAGAGTCTTCCTTAAGATTCATAGGGGCGTGAATAGATATAATCTCCAGCTATATGTCTCCTTCTTCTCATTCTATCATAATCACGATATCCGCTGGCTAATCATGCTTATTGAATCCTGTTTAAACTGGCGTAAGGAAGAGGCTAGAAGACATAGAGAAGAAATAAGACCAAAAGAGGCAAATATATAAGGCGTATATACAAAGCAACAATTATATGGGGATAAGCCTTCTTTGAAATATTTTATTGCTTTTTGCATAAATTCTGGTGATATTTTTCCCCTTGGAGTAGGTGTTTCAAATATTCTCTTAGGCAATTTTAATTTATCAATATCAAATCCTTCTCTTATCTTCAAAGCATATTTATTAAAGTAAATTTCCCAACCAAGCTTTTCCAACTCCTCTTCACTCATCTCTATACCGAGAGGCTTAAGTGCTTTAGATACCATCTCAGGAGTGTATATCTTTCTTGCGAAGAAGCAAATTACTAGACTTGATAAAATTTGTCTCCATGCCTCCTCCCTCATAAGGGCATCGATGGTATCCTCAGGAGGAATTTCCTCTCCAATATGTTTCTGGTCAAAGCTATATCCAGCCATATCAAGATGGCTATGCCTTGAACCTAAAAGAAATCCCAAGTGAGCTGCTGGTCCAGTATGATAACCAGGCATCTCGCTTCCCGCAAAAACTAATGCAAATTCATCGCCTCCATATTTATTAACAGCGTAATTCAGCCCTATAGCTAGAGCTCTATAGAAATCATTTGGCTGTTCTATAATGTAATCTATAGCTTTTAGATAATTTTCCCAATTGCCAAATTCTAGCTTTATAAGCGTCTCTTTTTCGGTTATTAAACCTCTTTCTGAAGCCTCAGTAGCCCATGATAGAATGACTCCAGTACTTATCGTATCCAATCCATATCTGTTTAATTTTTCAATGATCTTAAGCATACCAACAGGATTTTTGATTTCTAGCAAGGTCCCAGTCGAGTAGATAGGTTCATAATCATAAGCGGTAAAATTAGTTTTGTAAAAATAAGGGTCTTCCTCATATTTTTCTCTCCATATAGCTATATGTACACAAGCAACTGGACAATGCGAACACGCTACTCTTCTACCTAAGTAGTTCTTAGCCAAATACTCGCCGCTTAGATATTCTGCTTCTTTATAACTTGTTTTCTGGAGATTTCTAACTGGAAGAGCCCCTAATTTATTTAATGGTATGACATTTAATGATGTTCCTAGCTCATGGTATTTCTTCATTAAGGGTGTTTGAGTTGCCATCTTAAATATCTCATTATAGATCTCTCTGTATTCTCTCTTATTCTTAACGGGAAGCTTTATTCTTTCACCTATTATTACAATCGCCTTAAGCTTCTTAGCACCCATAACACATCCTAAACCTAATCTTCCAAAATTTCTATATGTCTCAGTAACAGCTGTAGCATATCTTATTAGTTTCTCACCAGCTATTCCGATTCTGATTATACTTCTCATACCCGTTCCAGGCTCATTCTCTCTTATAATCCGCCCAACAGTTATTGTTGATCTCACCCCCCATAGAGCTCTAGCGTCTCTGAAGTAAACTTTATCTTTCGTAATTGTTATGTAAATTGGAATATTACTAGCTCCTCTAATTACAATAGCTCCATATCCTGCCAATCTTATAGCAAGAGCACTTCTACCTCCAGCATGACTTTCTCCCCAGTTACCAGTTAATGGACTTTTGAAAACTGCGACTGTTTTAGATGCCATTGGATAATATCCAGTTAAGGGTCCAACAGCAAATATAATTACGTTCTTCTTTGGATCCATTGGATCTATTCCCTTTGGGACCTCCTCTTTATAAAGCGCTGTTGCTACCCCTACGCCTCCTAACCATTTATCAAATAAATCGTCTCTTCTTTCAACCCAATAAGTCTTCTTCGATAGATCAATATAAAGAACTCTATCTAAGTATTTCATTTTTTACACCTCTTCAATACCTATAACACCATAAGGACAGTAATCAACACAATATCCGCAATGAGTACAGATTAAAGGTTTGTGCAGCTCTGAATCCCAGAAAACGGCTCCGATTGGACAAGCATGAACGCAGTTTCTACATCCAATACATTTATGAGCTATAAGAAGAACACCACCTCCCTTTCTAGGAATTAACGCTTTCGTAGGACATACTGCTGCACATGGTGGATCCTGACATGCTCTACATACAATAACAGTAAATCCTCTTTCAAAACCACCTACACTTCTAACATGTATAGCTGCTTTATATAATCCACCATCTCCAAATTTTCTAGAACATGCATACATACAACATTGACAATCCACACATTTATCTATATCAATAACAGCAAGCCTTTTAGCCACCTTTAACACCAGACATTAGGTGGCACTGTAGTATATTACTGTGTTATGACCTTATAAGAAATTGTTATATATCTATTTACATACGTATTAATGTTTAAACCAAGATTATTTTTTTCTAAGAATTCTCTTCAACTTTGACAAATTATCTTTAATAATAAAAAGCTGATTTTCTGGTATCGCTCCAGATATTAGCATGTTTACGAAAAGAATCTCATCATCAAGCTGAGCAAATTTGGTTAGATCCTTAATTTTCCATCGAAAAATAAGCCCCTCATAAAAATGGATGCTATATTCCATACCAAAAATATAATCATCATCGAAGAAGAAATCATAATTAAGAGGCTTTAACGGCTTAGGAACATAATTCTTTAGTGGTTCAAACCTGACATTATAGCTTGATAAAACTGAGGCAATTGCTCTCCTTAGTTTCATACCAGAATTCTGGATGAGTAAGTTTAGGGCTTCATTTGCTCTCATAGAGAAAAATAAACTGAGAATTCTATCTATGACGTAGGCTGGTAGCTCTTCAAGAGCTTTTAATACAATTGCTACAAATGGGGTCAACGTTGGAATTTCGACTTTAATTCTGTTCCTTTCTAAGAATGCTATAATCTCATTATAAGGGACATCGATTCTTATTAACCTACAAGCAAATAAGGAAGAGAGAATCTCGCCAATGATTCCTAAGCTCGTTCTGAATAACCTATAGTATACCCAATAAGCGAGATCATGCATAATTAAAAACGAGGAAAGATTAACCCAATCATCTCTTCTCGGATTTGCATAAACAATAATGTCAGTGCCATTAGTATAACTTAAGAAGGGTACATATGGGGATGCAAGGTAGAGAATGAACATCAAACTAGTAGGTGGTGCAAGGATGATTAAATTATCAAAGGTAGATATTCTTCTATAGATCTCGGTAGGGATAAGCTTATACTTCATAGCAAGCTTGAAAGATTCTATAAATTCTCTACAATTAATGTCATATGAGGCTTCCAAGGCCCTAGAGCATTTGATTTTATTTGCGAGTTCTAACAAAGTTCTAACCATACTAATAACCACTTAATGCAAAGTTATCTTGAAATTAAGATTAATTGGAAGTTAGAATTATAATTTTTAAATAAAAATCAGAAATATCTCGAAATCCATTCTGGCCATATAATTGATATAGAAACACCTAGAAATGCTAAAAGAAATAGAGCATTTGATAAGATTATATACGGCGAATAAGTCATTGGAATAAAGCCATCCACTACCCAAAAGATTAGGGAAAGTATTATTAGAATATTTGATGCCAAGAGAATCCCCATCCTAATCTTCTTAGATTTATCATTAGAACCCATTATCCTACTGATGACCTCTCTAATAATTATTGTTGCTGGTATCGAGAAAGCTAAGAATAAGGATATCCTGGCTAATATTTTTATAGGAGTGACGAACTCTAAATAATTGCTATAATTGTTATCTGGATGAATGCATAGTAATCCTACAATTATGTAAAGCAGAAGCGCGATATATGCATAGGAATCCTTGTATTTATTGGACATTTTTAACCCCCAAAGCATGTAAAAGTAGGCTGAAAATGCCATTATATTAACGAAAATGGCAGTGGCAATGGGATCTATATATCTCACATTCCCCAAGAGAATGAAAGTTACCTCTGTTGTTCCAAAGAATAGCAAGTCTATAGCCCTAACGGCGGCGAATAATAATGCTACAGGTATCAAAAAGAACGTTATTAAGAGATCTTCCATAATCCATTGATCTTTCGGAGCCAGAATTTTATAGGTTGAATATAAGTAGTAGTCTATAGTGCCAATCATTGTTAATAGTAATATTATTCC
>Ga0180301_10004778_pt1 | contig 10439 bp, 4 predicted proteins | sample GuaBasSediGuay16_FD_121797 | JGI IMG/M metagenome (GOLD analysis project Ga0180301, IMG submission 121797) | Subseafloor sediment microbial communities from Guaymas Basin, Gulf of California, Mexico - Guay16, Core 4569-2, 12-15 cm | ecosystem: Environmental > Aquatic > Marine > Hydrothermal... | reverse complement strand
TGTCCAACGGCGGCGAGCCGGCGGACCAGACGCACATTCTCGTGAGCTATGTCTATAAAGCGGCGTTCAACCTGTATCGCTACGGCTACGCGGCGGCGTTCAGCGTGGTGATTTTCGTGATACTGCTGGTTTTCAGCATATTCTTCGTGAGGAGAACGAGAGGGACGGAAGCGGCGTATTGAGGGAGGTAGTTTGGGGTTCGTAGTTTGTTGTTCGTTATTCGTTACGCTTTTAACCGATCTATCTCGGCGTGCGCTTCTCTTAATTCACCCATAAGTTTTGCGGCGCGGTGCATATCGCGTTCATGAGCCAATTCTAACTCCTCGACTTTACTCTCGAGTTCGGAAATTTTTATATAATAAAGTCCTTCACGCGCGAGCAACTCCCCAGTTTCGACCGTGAGTTGGAGGTTTTCATTGCGGAGAGCGGTAACCTCCTCATCCTCGTCGCCAAATTCCATTATTCTTTCCGGTGTCAGCGCCAAGCTTCCGCAAGTAATAATCAAACGACAGTCCCAATCATCTTCGTTATAAGGGAAGATAGATTCCGGGTTGCTGGGTGCTTCTGGCTCTTTTATTGAAATAGCGATGCTCGTAACAGCGCTTTTATCTTTAATGGCATAGGCAAGAGCGGGGGCTATTTTGATAACGTTCTCCCGCGCCCAGACATAACCGTGTTTCCTGCACCATCTTTTGCCTTTTTTCTCCCAGGGCAAAACGAAACCTCCTATTTAACTTACTTCTTCTTATGCCGGTCGCCAATACGTACTAAGTATACTTTAACTTTATTGTTGTTTCGGTCGATATCTACGTGTATACATTTCTCTTTATTATCTTTAAGTTCGATTCTATACCACTGGTTCCCGTGTTCAGGTTTATCAAGTTTGCGAGCTACTTCATCTTTAAGTGGGTGCATAAAACCTTTTATTGAGCGTTTATCACCTATCCTCCGGCAAATATCGCATAATTCTTCGATTGAATCCTTGAAGTGCCCTTTAACATTATTGCTGATTTCTATACTATCAACTTTTATTATTGTCGGTTCATATTCTTCTTGCTCTTCCTCTTCCCTTCCTGCAGAAGACACTGATGGCCATTCATCAGAAAGATAATCGCGCGAATAACTAATTAATATATTAAGCATCCCTTTTAATTCTTCATTATGCGTTGAGCTTTTTAAATCTTTCCCTTTTTCAAGAATCTCCCTAACTAAATCCTTCGTTTTTGGAGACCTTGTAACTGAATACCGTAAATTTTCTTTTACATCTTTATCTTTAAGGATTTTTAAGATTTTTTGTCCCTTATTAGTTTCTCCGGACCTTAGAATAAAATAAATACCGTAAAGTAAGAAATTAGCAAAGGCAATATCATCTTCAAATATTGTTAATATATATTTTAATATTTCAATATACTTATCTATTCCATTAAATGATGTCAGGTTGTTTTCTAAACTAGTACTTATGAAATTATCGACTAAGATAGGTATAGGAGTAAATCTCCCTCTTTTAGTTTCGGATATATTTATTAAATAATTATGAAATTCATCCAGCGTCTTTCCACCTGTATCCGCATTTGCCCATTTTTTAAAAGGTTCAGGCGGTTCGTTCCCCTTTTCGAACCAATGCTTTTCAGTCTCTTCGTATACTAATACAGGATACGGGACCTTGGGAATAGGGTCGTATCTCTTTCCTCTACGAAACCTAGGTTCGAACCAGCGAAGATTATACAATTCATTTTCCTCTATGTGTCTGACATCCTCCAATTCAAAAGCGTATCGAACTTGGGTTTCTTCTTTATAATCTTTATAATATAGGGCTGTATTTGGTTTTTTAAAGAATTCGTCCATATCATTTGTGTCGCCGACTTTTACTATTTTCCCGACGTGGAGTTGTGGTAACCTTTCAATAGGTGATAAATAAGGGGAATACATAAATAAATAGGTAGTCTTTCCATCTTTTATCTGGTCTTGAAGTAAACGTAGATGTTTTTCGCCTAATGCTCTCGTGAATTGGTTAGTTCGTCCGATGTAACCAAACCAAGTTGTATTATATTCGTTTTCTTTAATCAAATCTAACTGATGGAAAAAAGGAGTTAATTCTATTTCCTTCCCTAACGGGGTTTCTTTTTCGCTGCCTAATAAACTCGACCAATGCATTAAAACGTGAATGGGCTTTCCTTCAGTAATTTCTTCCGGGTTTTTTAATATCCTATTCTCTTCATCAATATGTTTTTTTATTTTCCCCAGTATTCCGTTGCCTTTGATATCAAACCCGTCTTCTATTTCCTTAAGTTTTTTCTCAGCTTGTTTATAATCCTTTTTTGCCAACAGCGACAAAAGCGAAAATACCTCATATTCGTAAGTATTTTTAATCAAACCTTCGTCAGGCTCGATTTCTGCGCTCCAATAATTCTTTCTTATACCGTTAATAACTTTTAATAACCATTCCTTATAAGAGTCCTCAATACTTTTTGGGAATTTCATAGAATCCTCCAATCGCGTAAATTACTTATTTTGTTTTTGACTCCATAATATTCGCTTACGTCGACCTTAATATAATCCCTTTCCCTAAAAAATCCAGCACAAATCGCGGCAATCCTCGAATTTTCCCCTCGACAAACCCGCCAATCGGTGTTTAATTATCCCTGTAATCGCTATCGGTTATTGAAAAACGGGTGAACAAAAGGCCCACCCATACGAAATCGCGGCGGCGTTCAGTGTGGTAATTTTCGTGATATTGCTGGTTTTCAGCATATTCTTCGTGAGGAGAACGAGAGGGACGGAAGGGGCGTATTGAAATTAATCGAAATTGCCGGACTGAACAATATGTTAAATAACCTATGAAAAAACCTACCCGAAACTTCGACGAAAACAAACTGATAAGATACTCGGTTCTTGTCCTTTTTCTTATTCCCGCTATTCTCTGGATAGGTCTCAAATCTCCGCTCGAATGCGCGATATTCGCATCGTTAGACGACGGTTTTTACTACCCAAAAATAGCGCAGAATTTCTTACGATGCGGCAAATTTACCTACGATAATATAACCGTTACTAACGGTTTTCATCCCTTATGGCAAATAACGATATTACCGCTTTATCTTGTTTTTCCGGGGGCTTTAGCCGGACTCAGGGCTGTGTATATTCTCCTGATAATAATAGGGTTATTGAATACTTACCTTTACCTAAAAATCTGCGAAAAATTAAAAATAGGAATCGCTGGATTATTTATCGGGATGTTCTTTTTATTTTTAAATTTCCGAATGTTCACGTTGTGGTTTTGTCTTCTCGAAACTTCTATGGTCTTACTGGCACTTCAAATCCTGGCCCTATCGTGGATTAAATGGGAAGGGAAAAGGAATGCCTTTATTTTCGGGCTTCTGGCCGGACTCGTTTTTCTCGCCCGAACCGACAATGTTTTCCTGTTAGCTATTCTTGGGTTATATATTTCGTATCGAACGGGAAAACAGATTTCAATAAGAAAAGGGGTAATCGAGGTTTTGAAATACGCGGCGGGTATAGCTGTTTTTGCCGTCCCGTATTTGATAACCAACCTCGTTTATTTCGGTAAAATCCTCCCTGTATCGGGCGCGAGGAAAATCCGGCTAAGCGGCGAAATGCTGTCAAGGTTCCCGAGAGTTATCCGCGAATTCGTCTGGTTCTGGAGTTCGAGAGTGAGCTACTATTTAGGCGTCGGTAATATAGTATTGTATATTATTATCACAGGAATAGCGATACTCGCTATCGGCGCTTTTATCATTCTTAAAAGAAAAAGGAAGCTGGCCGTTTCCGGAGTAATAACCAATAAGCTTTTACCTTTTGTAATCGGCGCGATATTGCATTATTTATTCGTCGCGCATTTTATGCCAACCGAGGCACCCTATTCTTTCTGGTATTTAATCCAGGAAATGGCGGTAATAACGTTTATTGTAGTGGGTTTAATAACAGATATCTCGAACTCTTTCCCGAAAAAGATTGGACGGCTAATCGACGTTGTCTCGATTGTTATAGTATTATTCCTCCTAACTGCCGAGATAGTTTATTACCCAAAATATATAGAGAAACGTTATTCCGAACCGTATGATTTGGCCGAGTATATAAAATGTAATACCGACTGCGATGAATTGTTCACTTGTTATGATTCCGGAAGGTTGAGTTATTTTTCGGAAAGAAATTTTATCGCCGCTAATGGTCTGGCTGGGGATTATGAATTGGCAATATTGGCGAGTTCGGACTCGAGATTCGAGAATATTATCTATAGATACGGTGTAGATTGGGTAGTTTTAAAAATCGAAGAGGATAAATATCGGGAATTCGGAGGGAGTTTCGAATACGCGTCGGGGGTTTTCCAGCTATATCCCGGATGCGATTGCCGCCTGGTTTTGCTCCGAACTACGGATTTCCACCATAGCATGATAAACTAATATTATGAGATTTTAATCGGTTGTCGAAACCGCATCATATTACTTTTTTTATCTTCGTAATCGGCAATATCTTTTCTAAAAACGGGCTATATATAACTATTTTGCCTGCATTTCCGCCTTAATTTCAATGAAAATCAAAATTTAGGTTGTATAACCGGTTTTTATCGATATATATGTCGGCGGATACGACCGGTCAGTCATATTTTAATACTTTACCGAAAATGGTGTAATTATGCTACTTGCAACGGAAATTAAAAATGTAAAAAACTCGGCGCGGAAGGCACTATTATCGCGTGTCGGATACCGGAAATATCGAAATCAAACAGCTTAAGCGCGCGCATTAATCAACTTCAGTACGGCTTCGACTATTTTGTCGGGTTCGATAAGCTCCATACAATTGTAGTGCGGGCAGGATTTCCCACGGCATCGTTCGCATTCTTCGAGGTTCGGCCTTATAATTATCGATTTGGAACCAAGAGGCCCCCATCGCACCGGCCCGCTGGTTTTACTCGGCGGATAAACCCCGCCGACAGGCGTTCCGAGCGCGGCGGCGAGATGCAGCGGCCCCGTCCCGGACGCGATAACGACATCCGCTCTGTCGAGGACTCCGGCGAGGAGTATTATATCGGTTTTCTCCGAAAGAACGATAACCGCATTACCTGCGGTGCTCAGGAAAGTGGCTGTTTCGTGTTTGTCGCTGCCACTGCCGGTAACGGCTATCTCGACATCCCTTTCGATAAGCAATTTCGCCGCTTTGCCGAAAATCTCCGGTGGACATTTTAGCGTGGAACCACCGCTTCCCGGATGAAAAACCACGAGCGTTCCGCCCGAATAGCCGTTCTCGGCAAGCAATTGTTCCGCGTCATCGCGCGAGTTCTCTTCTAATTCGAGTCGCGGGGCAATTTCCATATCCGGGTCGATATCGAAAGGTTTTAGCAGGTCGAGATTAAGCCGCATCTCATGGCGGTCCGTCCGACGATGGCGAAGAATTCTGCAAGTTAATAAAAATGGCGACCAAAGCCTGAAACCTGTCCCGATTCGCAGCGGGATTCGTGAGAAAGCAAGAGCCAGCGCGGCTTTCAAGTCGGGATGAACCAGCACTGCGGCGGCGTAATCGCTGTCGTGAATACTCTGTGAAGTCGAAAATATACTATCGAAAGCAAACACCCTATCTATATCGGGGTGCATCGATGCGATGTCCGCGCAATATCCCTTCGTCATCATATCTACTTTTACGCCGGGAAATTTCTCGCGGAGAACTCGAGCCATAGGGGTTGTAAGAATAACGTCGCCGAGGCGGTCGGTGCGAACGAGAAGGACCCTATCGCCGTCACACAATTCTGGGAATTTGTCATCTCTCAAGATTGCGAGAAGAAACGCGAAAATCGGCATAACCATCGGGTCGAGAATTACGCCGTTGAAGATTGAACTGAGGAAAAGTCCGATAAACGCCCCGGAAACGGAAATTTTAAATATGTCGGCATCGCGAGTCGCTCGAACCGCGACCCGGAATATCATCCCCCATAAAGCTGCCAACAGAATCATCGCCATCGCACCGGATTCAAGCAATATCTGTAAAAAATCGTTGTGATAATTCCAGACTTTTTTGTCAATGACCAAGTTCCAGATATCGTCCGGGAAAATATAGCCGAAGGTGTAAGGCCCGTAGCCCATAAAAGGGAGATTTTCCAATAACCGGAATCCACCGCTCCAGATGTGTAACCTCGAACTATCCCAACCATAACGAAACGTTTCCAAAAACCTTACGAATACCGATTCGGGAGCTATCGAAGCCAGCACTGCGATTCCCGCGAGAAGATAGTGCAAATATTTTGGTTTGACCGTCGCTACAATGAATATTAACGCTATTGTCGCACTTACCCATTGCGTTCTCGCAAAAGTAGCTGTCAGACCGAAAATCAGGATAGGAAGCAGCAATAAAATCCATCGCCGGGATTTATCGATAAAAGCGATTCCCAGCGCGAGAGAGGTCGCGATTACGAGTTGCAACGAAAGTCCCGTATAGCCGCCGTAGGTTGTCCGAGCGCGGTCGAGACCGAAAAGCGCTACTCTGGCTCCACCGAGCAAGGCCGCGACAGCCGCCGCAATCGCGAATATTATTGCCGCCTGCAATAGCCGCTTGCGCTCGAAAAGGGAATAGATAGGAAAAAACAAAAGAAGAAGCGGCAGTTTCTCAAAAACCTTAAGCGAGGCGCCAATATTTACCGAAAAGGGAATAGATAAAAGACGCAAACCAACAAAAACCAAAAGCACCCAGGTTATCAAGGAGCGTTTCACCCAGCCATCTTCCACGGTTATCAGATGCAAGCCCCATAAAAGAAAAAGTAGCCCTGCAAAAATCTCGACGAGGACTATCGAAAAGAGCGCAGAAATTACCAATCCATAAAGGGAGAAAAGCGCCGCCGTTTCAATATATTTATGCCGGTTGACCATTTTGGTCGATAGAAAAAGCAAGTTTCGGTTAATTTTCTAAAAAGTAATTAACAATCTCCGGATAGGCAATAAAAATCCCCTCCCCATAAGGGGAGGGGAGTAATCGACTTTAGCCCGCTAATTATCCGTAGTTACGGCATATGATACTTGCCGATAACTTTGACGGTTAGAACGTGATATCCGTAACCGTCGCCGGTGCTGCAGGCTGTCGGACTAAGCCATTGCATCCAGACATAGTCCGTTTGATGCGGTGTCGTATATGGCGGCGGGAGGATATTCTCGCCGCACGGGCCGAATCTGCCGCCGGTTCCGCTGGTAGCCCATTCGAGGACGGCTTTCACATAATCGTTGATAACGCTGAACGTAGGCGCAGAAACAGCGTCGTCATTTAAATGGATTCGCAACACGAACCGGTCGATTCCCTGAAGGAATCCCGAAGTCCACGGCCCGGGGTCATCCATATAGAAACCCACATCTATAGGCACGTTGCCCAGATTGGACAGCGTTATCAATTCGGTATCGACCATCGTCCTCGTCCATCCGACTCTTACGGTATCGACATTCCAGAAGTCGGCGGAAAGCTCGAATGCGAGAACGACCGTATCGACATTATAATATGCGGTAACCGTTTCCGGTTCAACCACCGGCCCTATCTCGTGAATAATCGCTCCGAAATCGCTCCAGTTGGTGAACGACCACACGGTATCGGTTCCGGGTTCGTGGTCTGCGATATCGAATTCACTGACACCGATATACGGCGTTTCACCGGAATCTGCCCAGAAATTATATTCCGAAACATCACGGACAGTATCGCCCTCGAAAAGGAAATAACCGTAAGGATGCGGCGGAGATTTCTCGAGATAGACCTTTATTTTCTGGTCGTAGTATGCGATGAAGTAAGATGGAGCGGTTATAGAATCGGTCCAGTGCACAGTGTCTCCGCCGTCGGACCATTCGCGGAAGAAATATCTCATCGAATCGCAATCCTCGGAACCGCAGGAATCCGGCGTGGATACGCCTATCTCGTGCGGCGGCCCCGGCGTCCACCAGAATATATGCGTCGCTTCGTCCCAGAACGTGTCGCCGTCGGCGTAGATAAAGCCCCACGGATGCGACGGATGTTTGCCTACGACGACCATAACCTGACCGTCGTAATATGCGGTGAAGGAAGTATCCGTCTCTATCGGGCCGACTCTATGGGCTATCGGCAGACCGTCCGACCAATGGTGGAACGAATACCGCTCGCCGGACGCGGTCGAATCGGTTTCGGGAACCTCTATATCGTGGTAGCTGCCAGAACCCCACCAAGATGTCCAGGTGGCGGTAGAATCGTAGATTATTCCGTCGACCGATATCCAGCCCTCGTCGTTCGATAACGGGTCTTTGAATATGGAAGCGTATACCGCCGGAGTATAACTCGCGGTCGCCGAGGACGGCTGGTTCATTATTATCCAGTCGTGGAATATGAGTGTATCGCCGAAATCGATGTCCATAACCAGCGTATCCGGTTCGATATGCCATTTCAAGAAACCGTAGTAAATACCGGAATCGAATATAGGCGTTTCACACTCGAAGAACGCAGTGTCGCGTTCGGCATACCAGCCCTCGCCGATTAAGTCCGGAATTACGGTCGGCAGGCCCTCATAGAAAAGCGTCAGGTAGAACTGACCGACCCAATGCCACCATAGTTCCGTGTCCTCGTCGATTATGAAGCTGATGAATATAACCGTGTCGGTAGAGTCCACCGCACCACTAATCGTAAATCCTTCGCAGAAATAGCGGCTAACGCTATCGACCTCGACATAAGCATCGACTGTGGCGTTTACGGTCGAACCGAGCGGCCAATAGGTCGTTCCCCACGGTGATGGCCAGCCGTATTCGCTATAAACGTCGAGGCGCGCGACACTGTCCTCGTGCATCCAGTGCCAGTAGCAAGAGCTCGGTGCATCGAGTATAAACCAGATAGAATCCTGCGGACTCCAGAGGGGCGCGCTGCCCGAGCCTGTCATTCCGATACAACACATAGAATCGTAAGGCGGCGGAGCAGGATTGTCGGTGATATACGCGACTACCGTATCGCCGATGTCGTGCCAGTAAGTCCCTGGAGCCGGCACAGGAGTATCGAATCCCATCGGCGCCGGACCTTCATTCGAGACATGGAACGAGTATTGCATTTCCCAGAGCCAGGTTATGGTGCTGTTTGAAAGCATCGAGAAGTTCGGCATAACGTTAGTGGTGCCGCTCGGAGGCGCGGACCCGGTTCCTATCCACCCTACACAATGGGCGCGAATTCCCGGCGAGACAACGACGGCGCTATCCACGTGTGCGTTTGGGACCATCGCTCCGGGAATCCACCATGTTGTTCCGTGCGGCCATGGGTCGCCATAATCGGAATAGACCGTTAACCAGTAGGCCTCATCCGACCATAGCCATTCCAACCCGGAATTCATAGTTATATTAAACCCGAAATCGGTATGCGGGTCGCTTGCCGGTAAATTGCCCCAGCCGTTGTATCCGACACAATACATCGTATCCGTGCCTGTCCAGTAAGGATGGTCGAGCATCTCACCATAGACCCATGCGCCCGCAGGATGCATATAGATACCTACATCCGGTTCGGGGTCGCCATAACCGGTCGGATTACGGACCTCGAAAGAGAAAACCTCCGACCATAGCCACAGCAGATAGGAATCGACGAATATATCGAATGTTACGTGGTTCGAGTCGCCCGTTGCGGGAGTAACGCTTCCCGTCCCGCGCCAGCCGATACAATCGACGCGCATCGGGCCGACCATAACGGACGAGTCGACCGTCGCATCGACCGTTTCGCCGATAAGCCAGGCCGTGAGGTCGTAAGGTCGCGGCGAACCGTAGTCGCTTTCGACCAGCAATAGCGCGACGGTATCTCTTGGATACCAGCGCCAGGTTATTATCGACGGTTCATCGAGATAGAAACCGAACTCGACCTGATGCGACACCGCTGGCGCGGAGCCGGTTCCGAAGTAACCTACGCAATACATCGTATCCGGGTCGTCGAAAACGGGACTAACGACGCAGCCATAGACCGAATCGCCGGCGGGATACCAATGGTCGCCGACATCCGGCCACGGGTGGTCATAATACTCGGGCCAGCTCTCGATAGTAAGCCTAAGCTGGCGGTCCCAGTTCCATGTAATAGACGAGGTGTCGTATATCTCGAAACTAAGCGCGCTACCGGTTCCGCTCGGTGCGTCTCCGGTTCCTGTATAGCCGGTGCAAACCCAACGTTCGCCGTCGATTCCGCCTGCTGTGTCTGGGCTGGTTACAAACGCGTTAACAGTCGCACCGGGAATCCAATAAGTCGTATCGTCCGGAACCGGACTACCATGGTCGGAATAGACATAAAGCGGAACGAGATAGCTTGTCCAGTTATAGATTATGCTGCACGGGTCGTGAACGGTGAAATTGAAATCGTTTATCGTCGTATCGAGTCCAGCGAGGCTCGCGCCGAAACCGTGCCAACCGGCGCAATAAACGAGGCTATCGCCAAATATCGTATCGACGGGTGAATTAACCCGGACATAGAAC
>Ga0180301_10004777_pt1 | contig 10440 bp, 12 predicted proteins | sample GuaBasSediGuay16_FD_121797 | JGI IMG/M metagenome (GOLD analysis project Ga0180301, IMG submission 121797) | Subseafloor sediment microbial communities from Guaymas Basin, Gulf of California, Mexico - Guay16, Core 4569-2, 12-15 cm | ecosystem: Environmental > Aquatic > Marine > Hydrothermal... | reverse complement strand
GACCACCCGGTGCAGTTCCAGTCCTCGGTACAGGAAGGCTGCGCCGTTGGGTTGTATGTGCAGTTCCTGACCTCAGCAGGCTTGCCTTCATCCTTCCCACACCTGTTGGTATCGACGCATGACCTGGTCTGGCTTCCGCTAGGCGGGCATTCGGACGGGAACCATGGCGTGCATGACCAGCTGATGGTACAGTTGCTCCTCGGGAAGCCGCACTCATGACAGCTGTCACACTCCATAACATCCTGGCAGCTCTGCATGACCCCCTCAACATTAAGCTTCTTGGTGTCCCAGTCACCCGGAAGCATGTCCATATAGCATGAATGCCTGCCAGCAGAATCGCAGCTCTCTATGGCCTGCAGGGTAGTCATCTCGCCTGTAAGGCTTATGACCCCCAGAAGTGTCAGCGCAACGACTGCTATCAGCACACCAGATATGGCTATGAGTATGATTGTAAGCTTCTTTTTGTTCCCGGAATCAGCATGTTCAGGGGCTTTCTGCTGGTCAGATGGCGCGCTTTGCTGCTGGGTCTGGGAGCTGTCATCCTGGGCCCCAGCCATCTGATTATCATCGTACTGGCCATCGTCCTGTATTATGCCGAGGGAGCGCATGGCTTCGTCGATATCAGCTTCTGCATAACCGGAACTCATAAGTGCCTGCTTGAGCTGCGAAGGCGAATACCCCTTTTTTATGTTGCCCGACAAGTAGTCGAGTATATCCTGGTTTGCCATTGATTATATTTTGTACGAATTCCTTAAAATATGGTTTCTTTAGCCCAGCATGTATATCTTGCCGCTGTCGATACCGGACGCATACAGGTTCCCGTCATATTCTACCAGTGTCGTGACCGTGCTTTCATCCGGGTCCCAGCTCAGCTTCCATTCACTGCCGTCATACTTTATGACCTTCCCGTCTGAAGCCCCGGAAGCCGCGTACAGGACGCCATTGAAGGACGCGAAGTCCGTTATGTCCTGGTTGCCGAGGAATCCGGAGTATATCTCTACCCATTCATCCGCTTCCATGATATATACCGAGGCGCCAGAGCTCGCATAGAGCTTGCCATCATGCATGCCCAGCGCATCGAACCACATGCTCTCGGCATCCCATGACCACCCGATGCCGTCGTAGACCAGCATGAACGGTGAATTGGTCGTCATGTACAGCTTGTTGTTGTACTCTTCGGATGAGTGAAACATGCTTGGACTGCTTGAGCTTTCGGGTATTATGGACTCGAAGACGCCGACACCGTCGAACTCGTAGACCGTCAGCGGCGGCGAGTATGCCCCAAGGTAAAGCGTTGGGCCGTATGATTCCATTATCTGGATGGATGAGGATGGTATCTCTATGGCCAGCTCCCAGCTTGAGCCGTCGGACGAGTACAGCTTGGAAACGTTGCCATATGCTGTGCTCCCCGTGCAGGCATACAGATTGCCGTTGTGTGGCTTGAGCATGTTTATCGGGACGTCTGTCTCGAATGTTTTTGTCCATGAGATGCCGTCATAGCTGTATATCGTGCTGTTGTAGGCACCGTACACCACGGCGTAAAGCTTTCCGTCAAACACTGCCATGTTAACCACGGAAAAGGCGCCGCTGAACGACCTGACCTCTGTCCAGTCATCTGCCTCGGGTTCGCAGTCACCATCGCTTTCGCTGGTGCAGCCGGAGGGGCAGCAGCCGTCGCCGTTGTTGCATGCTGTTATGGGGTAATGGGTGCATATCCCGGAGCTGTTGCACAAGTCGACTGTGCATGGATTCCTGTCAGAACATTCTGCTGAAGAGGAGCATCCGTTGCACTGCTGTATGAGCGACGGCAGGTCGAACACTGTGCCGCAGCTGTTCAGGTCAGTGCAGTTCCTCTTCTTGAAGCCGTTCCTGCAAGCGGACCATCCGGTGCAGTTCCAGTCCTCTGTGCAGTTGGTCTGGCACGGCTTCGTTGTCTTCGGCTTCAGGAACTCCGTGCCGCACGAATTCATGTCAGTGCATGTCCTGAATACTGTGTCGTTTATGCATGATGACCATGCGCCGCATTGCCAGTCCTCGGTGCAGTTGAAATCAGGTATTATGTATGTGCAGTTCCTTATCTGCTCCGGCCTTGAGCTGTATGTGCCGCAGGAGTTCAGCTCCGTGCATTTCCTCACCTGCACCCCTTCTATCGGGCATTGGCTGGGATACCATTGCGTGCAGGACCAGTCTTCCACGCAGCCTGCCTTGACGGAGAACATGCACTCATAGCAGTTGTTGCATTGCATCATATGCTCGCAGCTCCGCAGATAGCCGTCCACGTTTATATTGTAGTCAGACCAGTCAGACGGCATGGAACCCAGATAGCAAGAGTTCCTGCCCTTGGCATCGCATATGTTGACCGCCCGCAGCATGTCTGCCTGAAATACCATGTCCATGAATCCGGTGAAGCTCAGTATGAGGAACGCTGCCATGAACATGCAGAAGGCTGACAGCGCTATTATCACTACCCTCAAAGCGGCTGGCGTCTTCTTTCCTTCCGGGCCGAACCCCAATTCATCGAGTGCTTTGTTTATGTCTTTCTGGGCGTAACCGGCATCAGAAAGCGTATCCCTTATCTGCGATATTGTATACCCGTTCCTAACGCTGTTGGTTATGTAGTCCAGCATCCTTTTGTCTGGCATCGTTTATATTTTGGCGAGGTCGCTTAAATCTGATTGCGAATCAGTCAAGAAGGCCGCCCCTGCACAGGTCTATCACGACCGCCAGGACAGCTATGAATATTATCACGTTGCCCAGCAGGTCAGCCGGCGGGGGAAACGTCTTGGTCACTTCAGTGAGCTTGAGCATGCTCCCTATGACTGCTGCTATGACGGCACCGGAGACTGTCTTGTACGGCCCCCTGAGAAGCTTTGCGGCCTTGTCAAAAAGCTTCGACAGTTTGTCGATGGACGACTCTGACTTCTTGGCCATTGTTTTATTATTCGGCTAGCCCGTTAATAAGCTAATTCAGACCAGTCAGGCCTGCTGACTGCTGTGTACATTGCACCGAAAAGCAAATCATGCTTAATGCGCCTTATGCTATCCTGACCTCTTCAGCCACTATGAGTTCGTCCTCCAGCGGCATGCCATTGGCATCGAACCCGCTCTTATGCACGTTCACTGTGTAGTCCCCGGGTGCGAGGTTGCTGAGCTTCATCCCGAGCTCGGAGAAGCACATGCACCTGCATTCAGGGCCTGACCATGTCTCGTATATGTCTATCCTGCCGTTCTCTATGGGCCCAGTCAGTTCGACATTCGCTATCCTGCAGCACAAGTGGCTTATGGCCCTGTCATATATTATTGTATCACCATGCACTGTCACTGATGGCCGCCTTTCCTTATTGGACTTGGACCTGGCAAGGGCATCATTATTGCTCCCGCCTGTAGCGCAGCCTCTGACTATGGGCGTGACCATGACATCGCCCGCCTGGAACGTGTTCATGGATTCAAGCTCCTTTTCATCTTCAGACAATCCGGTTGACTGGTCATTGCCCGTGTACTGCATGATTATCGAGGACACTGCTATCACCAATATCACTGAGAAAACGGCATAAGCTGCAACATTCTTTTCCTTTTTTCGCTTTGCCATGTTCACACCGAAGCGCTTTGTGCACCAGGACCGTAGCATCCCTCTCCATAGAACTGCTCATCAGTGCATATGGAATCATCAGGAAGCACACAATAGCCCGACTGGCTGCCGCTGTGCTCGGTGGTTATGTTGTATGTGCCGCCATGCTCCTGGCAGGCCTGGGCGGATGGACTGATGGCACCCACATTGCCTCCGGCACCGGGGCAAGAGCCCTTCTTGTATCCTACGACCCCGCCGCCTTCAGTGATTCCCACGCAGGCCACGCATGCGTTGGGGTATTCCTTCCATTCAACCGAGCCGTCATCCATTATGACCTTTGCGCACACGGGCTCATAGAGCTGGATACAAGAATCCGAACCTGCGAACGGAGCGCATGATTCCAGTTCACTGCCTTGCATCGCGACGAACGCAATGGCTATGGCTGCGATAACCACTATGGGCACAATGACTTTTGTTGCCGTCTTGCTATCCATGTTTTATACTTATATGACAGTGCTTTTATACCTCTTTCGTTTTGTTTCGGTGCTGGGTGAATATCCGCTTTTAAGCAGCGGGAACAAATATTATCATGGCGCCCGGCAAGAGGGGAGCAAGGTTCGTTGCTGCTGTATCCGCCATAGCAGGCATAGGGTATTTCCTCTTTTCTATAATGGAGAGCAGCATGCTTAGCGAATCCCAGAAATACTTCGGGCTCACTCTTGTCCTGTTCGTGCTACTTATAGTATATATAGAAACTGTGGTGAGGAAATGAGAAGCAGGATGGGCTTCGGCATAGTGCTTGTAACGATATTCATGCTGCTGCTGTTCTTGGTTTTCCTTGAGGCGCAGGGCATAAAGACGCTCAGCCATGTGATAGGATAGCTAGTCCTTCCAGCTGTGCCCGGGGTTCCTCGGCACTATTATCCATGCTATTATGTATAGCAGTATGCCGGCCCCGTAGACAAGAGAGAAAAGAACCCATGCTAGCCTTATTATCACCGGGTCTATGCCGAAGTATTCTCCGAGGCCGCCGCACACGCCCCCGATTATCCTGTCGTTGCCTGAACGGTAGAGCCTCTTGGTTCTGTGGGCCCGGGGCTTCTTAGGACTTTTCCTTTGCATTATCTGGCACCCCCTCCGTTTACTATGCCTATCCTTATTATGAGTGCTATGAAATAGGCAAGCACCAGCAATGCGAAGAATATCCCTATGACGTTGGTAAGGATGTGTGAAGCCAGCGCCTGTATGACAGATATGGACGGGTATGTTGGTGACATTACCACAGCCCAGCTTATCACCCACAATATGACTGATATGCCCGCTGCTGTCTCGACAGGCCGCAGTATCCACTCCGTCTTCGGGACGGCTATCCTGAAGTACTTGGAATAGTTCAGCAGGAGCATCATGAGGAAGAATATCCCAAGGTGGATCTGAAGGAACATTACGACCTTGCTGACGAAGACACTAAGCAGCACGTAGTTGAGCCATCCCATTATCAGTGTGGCGAGGCCCATGAAGAATATGCCTATTATGCTCTCGAGAAGAGGTCCTATTGGCCCGAATGTCCTGTACCACCACCGCTTGGCGACCCGCTCAGCGCGGCTACCATGCTTCTCTATCCTCTTGCCGAGGTCCTTGCCCCAGGCTTCCCATTCCTTTTCGGTCCTGTCCTGCCACCTCTTGGGCCTGGCCCGCTTCCTCGGCTTCCTGGACGGCTTCTTTCTGGAAGCCTTACTGGTTTTGGTTTTCTTTGTTGCATTCTTCTTTGCCGGTTTTCTCTTCGCCATGTTTATCTTTTGTTAATAGTATAATAAATGGTTTCAGGGTCAAGCAAAGCTTTAAATCAAGGAAACAATCCTAAATCAGAGGTCCGGTGGTGGTATGTCAGGGAGTAAGGGGTCTGTCAGGTTCTGTCTCATACATGCCGATTACGTCACCAACGGAGAAGGAGAGCAGGAGCGGCCCGTCATCAGGTTGTGGGGCAAGACTGATGACGGCAAGTCTGTCCTGGTCACCGACAAGGGGTTCCTGCCATACTTCTATGTGCAGCACGACGCATCAATGAGCGAGGCAGACCTGAGGCTCATGAAGAACAGGATAATGGAGATGCGCGTCGAAGGCAGGGGGCCCGTAAAGGTGGAGAGAGCGAAGCTTAACCTGCTGGGAAGGCCTGTAAAGCTTCTTAAGATATACGTGCCCATGCCGGCAGATGTTAACAAGTTCAGGGAGGCGCTGAAGTCATGGACCGATATTGAGGGGGCACATGAGTATGACATACCTTTCTACAAGAGGTACATGATAGACAAGGGCATCACCCCCATAGGGTGGATAGATGCCAAGGGCAGGCCTTTCAAGGATGACATCAAGGCGGATATAATGCTGGATGCTGACAGCATAGAGACTCTGGACAAGGAAGGGTACCCAAAGCTGAGAATCATGGCATTCGACATAGAGATGATAAGGACGAAGGGGGACGAGAAGGTTATACTGATATCATTCGTGGACAATGACGGATTCAGCAGGGTTGTAAGCGCAGGCGACAGCAGGTCCGGCGGGGTCAGACCTGCAGGCAGCGAAGAGGAGCTCATAAAACAGTTCGTAAGCATAATGGAGGACAGGGACCCTGACATGATAGTTGGGTACAACACGGACAGGTTCGATTTCCCCAAGATAGCGGAGAAGGCATGGGACTACAAGATACCGATGGTCATGGGCAGGGATTCCACGCATTTCACCTTCAAGAGAAGGGGTTACATATCGGCCGCCCAGATAAAGGGCAGGGTCCACATAGACCTGTACGACTTCATAGACAACATAATGCGTGGCGGCCTGTCGACCGAGGTGCTCACGCTTTCCAGGGTAGCGCAGGAGTTCCTCGGCGAGACGAAGGATGAGATGAAATGGAGGGAGATAGAGAAAGCGTGGGAGAAGGACCAGGCAAAGGATCTCGCTTCTTACTGCCTGAAGGATTCTGAGATAACGCTCAAGCTCGCAGAAAACCTCCTCCCCCAGATATTCGAGATATCGAAGACCACAGGGCAGCTGCCTTTTGATGTGTCCAGGATGAGCTATTCGCAACTGGTGGAATGGCTGCTGGTGAGGAGGGCGTACAGTGTAGGGGAGCTGGCCCCGAACAGGCCCAAGTTCGGCGAGATAAGGACCAGGAGGAACGCTGCGCCTTACACGGGCGGTTATGTGCACCCGCCAAAAGAGGGGTTGCACGAGAAGATAGCGCTGTTCGACTTCCAGAGCCTTTATCCCAGCATAACCATAACGCACAATGTGTCGCCGGAGACGCTGGACTGCAAGGATTGCAAGGCATCCGAGAGGGACAAGGTACCGGAATCTGACCATTACTTCTGCAGCAAGAAGAAGGGCTTCGTTCCCATGGTGATAGAGGAGCTGGTGAACCGCAGGATGAGGATAAAGAAGGAGATGAAGAAGCTGGGTAAGAGGACAAGCGAATACAAGAGGCTCAACAACAGGCAGTTCGCACTCAAGATAATAGCCAATGCCAGCTACGGGTACTACGGATATGCCGGCTCAAGGTGGTATTCCAGGATATGCGCGGAGTCCATAACAGCATGGGGTAGGATGTACATAAAGGATGTGATAAAGCTCGCGGAGGATGAGGGATACGAGGTAATATATGGCGACACGGATTCGCTGTTCGTCAAGATACGCACCAAGAAGGAAGCGAGGAATTTCCTGAGGAAGGCCAACAACACCCTGCCCGGGGTCATGGAGCTCGACTTCAGGAACATGTACGAATCAGGGATATTCGTGCTGTCCAAGTCGGGGTCTGCCGCAAAGAAGCGGTATGCGCTGATAGACAGGGGCGGCGAGATAACCATACGTGGCTTCGAGAGGGTAAGAAGGGACTGGTCCGACATAGCCAAGAACACACAGGAGAAGGTCATAAGGGCCATACTGAAGGACAAATCACCCGAGAAGGCTGTGAAGGCCGTCAGGAGGATAATAGAGAGCCTCAAGAAGGGCAAGGTTGACAAGGAGGACCTTGTAATACACACCCAGCTCACCAAGGGGATAGACGAGTACGAGCAGATAGGGCCGCATGTCGTCGTCGCCAGGAAGATGAAAGGGTACGGTCAGGAAGTCCACGAAGGGTCCACCATATCCTATATCATAACCAAGGGAGCGGGCTCCATATCCGAAAGGGCGGAGCCGGCTGACTATGCGAGCGCATATGACCCGGAGTATTACATAAACAACCAGGTCATACCGGCAGCGTTGAGGGTGCTTTCTGGGTTCGGATACACTGAGGATGACCTGCTGGGCAAGAAGAGGATTGAGCAGGTATCCCTGAGCGACTTCGTTAAGTAATTTATCATCTGACGCCAAACATAACACGCAGAAAGAGCTGAAGCTTCTTCTGATAGCATCTGCTCTCTTCACGCTGTCGGGCGAGATTATAAGCCCATACACGCCATATTCGTTGGCAGATGGCGGCAGTCTCCTTATCGCAGCACATGAGCCTTCTCGCTTGTGACAGGCATATAGTCCCCATAAGCCCGGGGGGGGGGCACGTGAAGCACCTGGAGATAGTGGTCTCGAGCTATGCGTTGAAGTCGCTGGGTTCTAAGGAACGTGTCATAGCCCGCCCATGATATCAAGCACCCATTCTGTGCCTAAATACCCGCCCCATGCAAGCACTGAGAACATTACCAGCTTGCCCATGAAGCTCGCCAGGAAGAAATTCCTGATGTCATAGCCTATGGCGCCCGCTATTATGCCTGTCACGTCGTCGGGCAGCGGCGTTGCCGCGAATATGAATATGGCGAGGAACGTGCCCCTCCGCTTGGACCATTCGCTTGCCTTCTCCAGCATCCCCTTCTTACCGAACATTCGGGACAGTATGCCCTTGTCACGCCTCCCTTCAGCTACCTTCCTGCCACCCATGCCTATGAAGTACCCTGTAAGCTCGCCGGCAGCAGCGCCCAGACCGCCTGATATAGCCAGGAACCATGGGTTCAGGCCCGTGCCTGCCAGGAAGAACACCAAAGCGAACCCCGGGAGAGGGAAGAATATGCTTGCACTGCCTATGAGATTGGTTATAAAGACCGTAGGGTAAGCAAAGGCTGAAAGCGTGGGACAGAGCCATGAAAGCCATCCCGCAAGCAGGGCCTCACACGTGGGCATAATATCGCCTCCGGCGTCCTTCCGCCATAAGTTATATTTATCATGCCGGTAATAAACTGTTGTGGTAGCATGGCAGTGGTGACGAAGAGTATAAGCGTATCTTCAAAAAGCGAGACGGACATAATCGACATAACCAGGGAAGTCCAGGAAATGGTATCAGAATCCGGATTGAAGGCAGGGGTAGCCAGCGTCTTCGTTTCCGGGTCCACGGCCTCGGTCTCAACGATAGAGTTCGAGCCCAATCTTGTGCAGGACATGAAGGATGCACTGGAAAGGCTGGCGCCTTCTGGCATCAAATACAAGCATACAGAGACATGGGGGGATGACAACGGCAAGTCGCACGTGAGGGCTACCCTCATGGGCCCGAGCACAACCGTCCCGTTCAAGGGAGGCAAGCTCCTTCTGGGAACGTGGCAGCAGATAGTCGTGCTTGACTTTGATGTGCCCGCAAGGAAGAGGGAGGTCGTGGTCACGCTGGTGGGTGATTGAACGATGGAAGAGCATAATACCATCAATGTTATCAGGACAAGAAGGACCATACGACAATACCGGCGAAGGCCGGTCTCTTCAGGTAAAATCATGGATATAGTCGACGCTGCCAGATTCGCGCCATCTGCCAGGAACCTCCAGCCATTGGAATACATAGTCATCGATTCAAGCGGACCAACAGAAGAGATGTTCAGGTGTATGGGTTTTGGCGGGGACACCGGAAGGTTGGAAGGGAAAGAGCCGGCGGCTTATATCGTTGTCCTCATAAACAAGAACGTCCCGAGCAACTGGTGCAAGCACGACTCGGGCATGGCTATCCAGAACATGATGCTGGCGGCATGGTCGAAGGGCATCGCTTCATGCGTGCTTGCAAGGATAAACAGGGATGCCATCAGGAAACTGCTCGGGGTGCCGGACTGTTATGAGATTGACCTCGTTATCACCCTTGGATATCCGGCAGAAGAATCTGTCACAGAGGATGTAGGGAAGGAAGACGATACTGCCTATTCGAGGGACAGCAAAGGTGTGCTGCATATACCCAAGAAAAGGCTGGAAGATATAATGCATAGGAACAGGTTCTGACGCTACGTTATTCCACCACGAAATATATCCTTCTGTTGTTCTTGCCTTTGTTGACGAAGTCGGTGAACCTTATCCTGCCAACCTCTTTGGTGTTCTTGACATGGGTGCCCCCGTCCGCCTGCACGTCGAAATCGCCTATCCTCACTATGCGGAGCTCCTTTATGTCGCTGGGAAGCGCTTCTAACCCTTTTGCGAGCTTCGTCATGGAATGGTCCTTGGCGGCATCGTCCCTTGACATGGTTTCCAGCGTTATGTCTATCCCCCTATTCACCACATCATTGGATTTCTCTTCATACCCCCGGAGCTTGTCCCTGTCGAACTCGGGAACCGAGAAATCTATCCTGCACCTGTCCGGCTCCAGCTGGTTCCCGGTTATCATGGCACCGGTCTCTCTGTTTATAACCTCGCTGATTATGTGCGCTGCCGTGTGCGATTTCATGAGCTTGTACCTCCTGTCCCAGTCGAGTATGCACCTGACCCTGTCGCCAGCTTTCAGTTCGTCACCCTGGCAGTCGGGCTCGACCTCATGGCTTATGTTACCGGAGAACTTGCCCACAAAGACCACGTTAAACCCCCTACCATCAGATTCCCTTACCATCCTGCCAGTATCCCATGCCTGGCCGCCTGATCTGGGGTAGAAT
>Ga0180301_10004776_pt1 | contig 10441 bp, 9 predicted proteins | sample GuaBasSediGuay16_FD_121797 | JGI IMG/M metagenome (GOLD analysis project Ga0180301, IMG submission 121797) | Subseafloor sediment microbial communities from Guaymas Basin, Gulf of California, Mexico - Guay16, Core 4569-2, 12-15 cm | ecosystem: Environmental > Aquatic > Marine > Hydrothermal... | reverse complement strand
TACATGAGGTTAGGGAGCCTGAAGCACATACTAAAATCACTGGAGATGGGAGGGAGGTTACTTTAATGAAGTATAGGAACTCCGTGAATGTATATGTACTTACTGAAGACCGTGTTGAAGGTCTTATACTATGCTCTGCCTTAGTATTTCCTAGAGCTAGGTACGTCCTACTTAATGATAAGCTCTTAGGTAAGCTTAAGGTTGTACTCTTAGACTTTAGCAGCGGTACTTGGTGTTTTAGGGATGAGTTAGGGAGAAGAGAGAGGAGGAGTTTATGAGGATGCTAGCTGCTTGAGGACTAATTTCAAGGGGTAGAAACGTTAAACCGTTGCTTTTTATATCTTTTGCGTTATTTTGTTCTTGGCGTTGTGTTTATATTTTGCTGTGTTATGGATATGTTGTGTGGAGTGATGGGAGCTTTGCTCCAAGCCCTGTAGGGCATGACGTAGATGGGAGGGGAGTGCCGTTGGGCTCGACCACCACCCATGAACCCACGGGATAAGTAAATCCTTATGGGCGAGGTGGAACCGATGAAGCCGTATCACAATGAAACAAAAATACATAAAGTGATACGGTTCAAGGAAATGGGTTACGTATACTAGTACCGGTATGAGGCTCAGCATTAAGATGGCGTAGCGATAGCTACGAGAACCACGATATGTCCAAAAGAGACTAGCAAAAATATTTGATATTGTTTGAATGAACCCTATAGATGCTGCTAAGTAGTCAGGTGCCCCTAAGTCACGCATAAGCCTTGGTATCCACAATATACTTAGCAAATTAGTAGCTGCAAGAAGTAGTGCTAGTAGTAAGAATATATTGCTAGCTTGTATCTCAACCTCCTCTAGTCTCCCTTTCCTAACTTCAAATACAACTCTATGTATCAATGCTAGTGTTACCAGAAGCGGTGATGTAAGTCCTACAGAGAACGCTATAGTGTATAGAACTGTATACTTGCTCAAACCAGTACCTACAGCTAGTGACGACGCAACAACTATCTGGGCTAATATTCTTGCAACTGCTCCAGCCATCGTTCGTTAGGCTATTAGCTTCTGTACCTTTCCTCATCAAAGCATGTGAAGAAAGTAGCGTATGTGAACGCACTTGAGGGTATGATTGATGCTATAGCTAAGCTATACATGAGTACAGTTAGTACCGTACTACCTATACTCCACGGCATAATGAACCAGAAAACATTTCAACCACTAATGCTAACGCTAACATATACTTAACACGTCTAAACTTACCATGATAGTATAATGCCAGTACTATACCAAGAGATAGGATGCCAGCATAAGAATTCAATAGTAGGAGATCATGTAAAAGCTAAACCAGAGGCAACCAAGAATATAGGTGTAACACTGCGTGAGACAGTAACGTAAAAATCGCCAAATATGGCTTCCAATAGTAGTAACAGGAAAGCAGTCCTATCTCCATCTTCACCGAGTCTCCCAAGTACTATATGTACCATATTAGTTAGACCTTCAACACCCCTCGTTGTTGCAGCTCGCTTACACTTAGTAACAAAGGATTAAGAGATTTACCTGCTTCATACTAGGTATTCATTTTAACCTTTTACGTAAGTTCAAGATCGTACCTATATGGATCCATAACACTGAAGATTTCCGTGAAGACCTAGATACCTCTACTGAGGATATACTACGTGTTTAACTCCTTAGTGAGTAGAGATCTCCAAAGATGTGAACAGAGAGACTACCTACCTAAGCTTTCAGTCACATTAATAAATGACGTCACGAAGCTCAGATATTACACTTAGGTTAAAGTAAAAGAATATTGAGTTAAGTTAGATGAACTCATAGAGACTAGTTGAAGGTTGCATGAGGGAAACGATAATGAATAATCATCTTAGGGTCTCCAACCCTCGAGACTGAAGATAGAGAAAAATCCCGATTGATGATCTCAGAGCTTCTATGGAGAATGCTGAAGCGAGATAAATTGAAGCTGCATTCTCGTAAATCGACGCATGTACGTACTACGGCAGCAACCTCATAAATTGATATACATGGTTAAAAACTTATTAAGATTTAAGTGGAAATTCTATACCGAATAGAGGCGTCTTATTGTAGGAGGTGATAACTCATGAGTCCTGAGACAGCTAAATTAATAGCTATCGTTATTATTGCGCTGCTAGTTGGTGTCGGTATAGGTGTTGGTATAGGTTACGTAACTCGTCCAGCTGCGGTTACCACAGTAACAACTACCATAACTGTGACCTCACCTGTTACAACAACTCCACCCCCTGCTAAACCACCTGTAACCCTAATCGTTATAGGTCCTTGGGCTGGGGCTGAAATGAAGGCATTTCTAAAGGTTCTCGAGGCTTTCGAGAAGGAGCACCCTAACATTAAGGTTGAGTACAGGATTTACAGAGCTGAGGACCTAGCTTCAGTAGCGCCACCACAATTCGAAGCAGGTATGGCTCCAGGAGATGTAATATTTACTGCTTGGGGTTGGTGGGTTAAAAAGATGGGTGAACAAGGACATCTTTACGACTTAAGCGGTCTAGTAAATGAGGGTGAATACGTTAAGGGAATTTTCGACCCCGTTACATCAGATGGTAAGATTTACGGATTACCATTCACGGCATGGGCGAAACCAGGTTTCTGGTATAGGAAGTCATTCTTTGAGAAGCACGGGTTAAAACCCCCAGAGACTTGGGAGGAATTCCTTAACTTACTCAATAAGCTTAAGGAGATACTAGGAAAACCACCTATAGTTACTGGTGACGGTGTGGGCTGGCCCATAAGTGACGTAACAGAGCACTTTATCATAACTTTCGGAGGACCTGAATTGCAGCACAAGCTAATTAATGGTGAGGTTAAGTTCACAGATCCTGAAGTTAGGAAAATATTTGAGGAGTACCTAGTCCCGTTAATTAAGAAGGGCTACTTTAGTGAACCCATTGAGTGGACTAGGGCACTCGAGCTCTGGTGGCGTGGGGACTACGGGCTCTACTTCATGGGTACGTGGCTTACTGGGATGGTTGAGGACCCTGAAGACCTAGGGTTCTTTCCGCTACCAGGCTGTAAGGGTGTAGTAATGGGGACTGACTACATTATCGTCCCCAAGTATACCAAGCATCCCGAGGAAGCGAAATTACTTGCGAAGTGGTTAGCTACTGAAGGACAGAGAGTTCACGTAGGAACTAAAGCGGGTAAGTTTGCTACCTGGCTGAAAGTAGGTGTTGAGGAGCATTGGACACCCATGCAGGAAGTCTACGCGAGACTAAAGGAGATGACCCCGATGCCGGACTTAGACGATACGGTTGGTGGTGACTGGCAGAAGCTATTCTGGGATCAACTTAAGCTGCTCTGGGTAGACCCAGATAAGCTAGACGAAGTACTAACTACACTCACGGAGAACTTCCCGAAGAAGTAATAGTGGGGCAAGACCTCGTGAAGCTCAGGACTTCAATAATAAATAGAATCTCTTTTTTAATACCTGGGCTCATCCTCGTAATCATATTCGTTATATATCCCATAGTTGGAACTATCATGTTGAGCTTTAACATAAATCCCATTCCAGGTGTAGACGTAGTTAAGGGAAGACCCGTCGGTGTGGAAAACTACTATAAGGTACTCACGAGTTACAAATTCATTAATCCACGAGGTCTCCAATCACTTTCTTTCCCTATGGGAGCCATAATACATAACATCATATGGATAGCTTTGCACCTCCCACTAACCATGCTACTCGGTCTCCTACTAGCTACACTCCTACTGCACGTTAAGGGGGATCCATCATTAGGTCATTTATCTTCCTTGGAATGGTTATCCCGATGATTGTTGGTGGCCTGCTAATTCAGTTCTCATTTGATAAGGACTTAGGTGTCGTTAACTTATTCCTGAGGATAATGGGTTTAAACTGGTTAGCTAGGAGCTGGACCATCTATCCAGACACAGCACTCCTCTCCTTAATACTCGGATCCGTGTGGTTATGGACAGGGTTTACAGTGACTCTATACTCAGCTGGCCTAGCGTCTATACCTAGGGAGACTATTGAAGCAGCCATAATCGACGGGGCAGACTTTAAGACAATATTATTTAAGGTTATAGTACCACAATTAAAACCAGTTACACTTACCGTCATCGCTATGACTATACTGTGGGACTTAAAGATATTCGATATTGTTTACGCATCAACTATGGGAGGACCTGGGGGTGCATCTATGGTCTTAGCTCTGCTCATGTACGACTACTTCGCTAGGCTTCAAGACTATCCCATGTCAGCTACCGCGGCAACTATCTTGACCGTAGTTACCTTACCCGTAGTTATTTACTGGATAAGGGTGATTTTTAAGGGAGGTGAGTGAAGCGATTATGAGGAAGAGGATACTGAGCGTCCCTCGCGGTGGGCTCTTAGGTTCCCCTCTAAAGTGGCTCATAGCTAATGTAATTGCATGGGCTATAGGAATTCTATGGATCCTACCCTTCATAGGCATAATCATGACTTCCATAAGACCGTTCAGTGAGGTTGTTGCTGGCTGGTGGAGAATACATCCATTCACCCTTACTCTCAAGAACTACATAGACACTCTATTTAACCCCATGTTCTCACTCCTACGCGGCTTCATAAATTCACTTATTATAGCTGTTCCTAGCACCATAATACCCGTAATGTTAGCAGCTTTAGGAGCTTATGCTTTCGCACGCTTTAGCTTTCCTCTAAAGAACTACTTATTCATCACTATGCTGTTTCTCATGGCTGTCCCCCAGCAGATGACTATCATTCCTATATTCTTCATGCTTAACAATATGAGGTTACTGAATACCTATCTAGGTTTAATACTGGTGCACTCATCCTGGGGTATCCCCTGGATTACTTTCTTCCTGAGGAACTACTTCCTACTACTACCTAAGGAGTTGGAGGAGATTGCGAGAGTTGATGGTGCAACAAACAAGCAAATATTCTTCAAGGTGGTCCTCCCACTGTCCTTACCCGGAATTGTATCCGCCTCAGTGCTTCAGTTTGCTTGGGTATGGAATGACTTCTTCTTTGCTTTGATGCTTATTTTCGACCCGGACAAGATGGTTATAACGCAGATGCTTCCCAGGCTAAAAGGTCAGTATCAAGTTGACTGGGGACTACTCTCAGCTGGTTCTGTCCTAGCTATGTTAATGCCCCTCATTGTTTACGCAGTATTCAATAAATACTACATAGGTGGTTTCAGAGGAATGGCCATGAAGAGATAACACGAAGCTTTATTCGCTTCGAAGGGAAGGTGAATATGTAATGGCTGCGGAGATAGTCCTAGAGAATGTCTCGAAGATATTTCCCCCTAACGTAGTAGCGTTAAGTAACGTTAGCCTTAAGATAAGACCTAAAGAATTCTTTGTTGTCCTAGGACCTTCAGGCTCAGGTAAGACCACGTTATTGAGGATCATAGCTGGTCTAGAGGTACCTACCAGAGGTAGGGTCATAATAGGCGATAAGATAGTTGTAGACACAGATAAGGGCGTGTTCGTCGAGCCTAGAGATAGAAACATCGGTATGGTCTTTCAGAACTGGGCTCTCTACCCACACATGACCGCTTACGAGAACATAGCATTCCCTCTAAGAATACAGAAACTCCCCAAGGAGGAAATAGATAAACGCGTTAAGGAAGTCGCTGAAGCATTAGAAATAAGTGACTTACTCCATAGAAAACCGGCTCACATGTCTGGAGGCCAACAACAGAGAGTCGCCTTAGCTAGAGCGCTCGTTAAGAGACCTAAGGTCCTACTTCTTGACGAACCCTTCAGCAACTTAGACGCTAGAATAAGGATTACCGCACGTGAGTTCGTTAGAGAGCTACAAAAGAACTTAGGGATAACCACTATTTTAGTAACTCACGACCAGGCTGACGCCTTCGCTGTAGGTGATAGGATAATGGTCCTAAGAAGAGGCACGATCCAGCAAGTAGGTTCCCCTGAGGAACTCTATAATGAACCCGCTAACGTATTCGTAGCTAACTTCATAGGTGATCCGCCAATGAATATACTTAAGCTTAAGGTAAGCCACCCGCTAGTGGAGATCCTAAACATAAGGAACTACGTCCCTGAAGACGATGACGAAGTATATGTAGGCATAAGACCTGACGAAGCAGTGGCAAGTACAGACCTCAAGGACGCTAACCTAGCAGGGAAGGTAATTATTGGAGAGTACTTAGGTTCAAGAAAGTACGCTAAAGTAAGCGTACAAGGTAGGACAACGCTAAGAGTCCTAGTAGAGGAAAAAGTTGAGGACGGAGACGAAGTAAAAATCAGTATTAAGAAACTACACGTGTTCAACAGTAAAGGAAGAAGAGTAAAAACAGTGACTTTCTAGTTAACCTAAAACATCACCGGATGAACAAGGAATTAGTAAGTACCTTAGCAACTAACTACTTACGTAGGAACTTCGATACCCTAACCAATTGTTACCCGAAAAATATAGGGACTAGGGAATCTCTGTGTTTAAGATGTAACTGTTCGCAATCTTTAAACTACTTTTATTGTATCATCGAAACATTAATTGTTGCTCACCTAAGTTGCGGACGCGTTGCTACGTTGCTTACTAGGTCTATATGCATTCTTAAGTAATCCCTTAGCAGGCGCGTTATGAGGAAGTTTCTCCTTACATGTTCTCTCCCGTTGCTTCCTAAGATTCTCGCTAGCCATGGGCGCTTCATTAACTCTACTACCCTCTTAGCTGCAGTTATATAATCTCTTATGTCAACTAGATAACCTGTCACACCATCGATTATCTGCAGAGGTATTCCGCCAGCACGCGTTGCTACTACCGGTGTCCCTTTCCAGAGGGCTTCAGAAACTACCAATCCGAATCCTTCCCTAATTGAAAGTTGCACTATAACTGTAGAAGCGCGTTGGAAAGCATTAACTTCATAGTCACCGACACCATCGTGATCTGTTAGGATATGGACATCCTTTAGGCCCTCTGCGTATTTGACGGTCCTCCTGTACCATTTGACTCCTTCTGGGTCGTCGTAGGCGAACACGCCCATCATGACTAGTTGTGCGTCCGGGATTTTCTCTTTAACTAACTTAAAGGTATCTATAACACCTAATGGATCCTTCCATCGATCGAACCTTGACACCTGCCCTAATATTGGGCGATCAGGATCAACATCGTATCTATTTAACACTCTAAGAATTTCTGATGGTGAGAGAGGCTTGTTCTTAGGGCTAAGAGGGTCTATAGAGGGTCTCCTTATGAAAACCTTAGGCCCCTTCACATCGCGGGGAACATACGTCTCCATAGTGAATACGAGGGCATCATACATCAAAACGTAAGGCTTTAGAATAGTCCACACGCTTGGATTTGGATTGGCTAGGTCGATGTGGCATCTCCAGACCCAAGAAGAGGAGCGTTTCGTGACAAACTTAATTATTGGTAACGGTTGTGGGTCATGAATGACCACTACATCGCCTTCCAGGTCAAGCTCGGAGGCATTTTTCTTAGCAACCTCAAGGTAATGGTGAATCTCCTCCTCAGTAAGCTTAATCTCCATATCCCCCTGGAGGGCATTATGTATTCGCTTAGTCGTACGGAAGAAATCAGGGTCAGCAACTATCACCTCCCACTTAACGTTAAGACCTACAGATCTAGAGAGCGGAACTAAACTCTTAAGTATCTCTGCGACGCCACCACCGTAGGGGGTAGCACTGACATGTATTACTTTCGCACCTCTAACCCTCTCTGCTAACGACATGATGGTTTTGACTTCATCAGAACCTATAATTGGTTCATAGTCGCTAAGGCTACGTGAGAAGTCGGAGACGTTTACCTCAACCATACCTGTTCCCAATGTGATTTAGCATGTAATAATGTTTTAAGTATTTTACCTAGTGAGAGCACAGGAATCAGCGCTTCTACTGAAGGACTCCTTAATGATGGAGGAGACCTTGCTTGCACCGAGGATATTAGCTGCTGCTAGGAAGGCATCTAGTCTTGTAATTATTCCCTCCACATAATCACCGCTCAGCACAAGTACGCTACTCACGTCCTCCTTAACGAGCTTCTCGATCGCTACCCCTAAGTCATCCTCTGGAGCTACATATGTAACGTCGCTTTCCATGACCTTACGAACGCTTAGGTTCAAGACCTCATTGAGGTTATCAATGTTGTCGACTATAGTTGAGAGTATGTCTGTGGCCGTCACGATACCTTTAACTTTCCGGTCTCGCACTACTGGTAAATGCCTCCTCATACGCGTTACCATCTTAATCAGCGCATTCTTCAGGGATTCATCGGGAGAAATCATGCTTAGATCACGCTTCATGACCTTCTTCACTATTATGCCGTACCTTCTCCCGACTAGGTAGGGTAAAAGAGTTTTCTCTTCAACAATACCGGTTAACTTGGTGTGCTCGTCAACGACTAATACGTAACCTAACTTATTCTCGAGCATATATTTTATTGTTTGCATTAAGCTTAGCCAGTGTGGTAAGACGTTGTGAACTTCATTAGCAAAGACATGTGCAGGCTCCTTAAGCAATCCTTTTAAACCTACCTTAAGCCTCAAGGCCGAGGCACGCCAACCTGCAAGAATCTCAAGCACCACTTTCCCAGTAATTATTCCCTCAACTACATTGTGAGGTCCAAGCACCACTACCCTATAGGATCCTTCATCACCTTCACCCACCATCGCCTCTAGAACCTTCAGCAGAGGTTCGTTCCACTTCACAGTAGTCGCGACTTCAGCCACTTCCCTAAGTTTTAGTGACACACTATTCACCAAGAGAAGTAGTTGTGTCAACACTAGATTAGTGTTTTTCTCTCAAGTCGGAGATATTAGATTTGAATCTTGGCAACCATATCGATTTTCTTATATACATTCACAATTTTATTTAATTGATTGATGAGCGTATCCTCGGATAGAAATAATGATGTTCTTAACCTTCTCACAAACAATTTGATAGACATGGATAACCATTCACAATAAGCTGCATAGAGTTCTGTAAGCTGGGTATAGTAGAACAGAAGAGCTCTCCTGAAGTAATGTGTTGACTCGGTCCCTTACATAAGTTCCCAATCTTTGGTTATTGTAGACAGCATTTCCACTATTGTTACTCACTCCGCTTTTCTAAATTCTATAATTCTGGCCGGAGATCATCTTGTCTCATGTTTTTAGCATCAATATAGTGTCTGCACTGAGCTTTACCGTCCCTAAACCTAATTTCTTGTATCATTGAGTGGAAGTTCAGATACGAGAACTGTTCTATCTGATATTTCGAACAAAAAGTAGAAGTAGTTTTATAATAGGCTCTTTTCTCGGGTTTGAAGCGGATTGTGTTAAAAGTATTCTAGAGCCTATAATATCCGCTCTCTTTTACAACGGATAGTAGAGGCTTCTATGATTATTTCATTACCTTTTTAGGCTCTTTAACGACATTCTTTCAAGTTCTTTTCTAAGTTCATTTGCAGCTTCCTCAGGTTTTACTGTTACAATATAGACCCCGCTACCTTTTTCGTAGCCTCCCCATGTTTCGATTATGGGTTGCAATTCTATATGCCAGTGATATTCTCTTATGTTTTTGAAAACCATATGTATCCAGTAGTTATAGTTTGTATCGTTCTTTAGGACGTGTTTTAATGCTTTTATGATGCTGTTCAGCGTCCATGCTAAGTCCTTTAGCTCTTCATTACTTGTTTTCAAAATGTTTTCCTCGTGTTTTTTGGGTATGATTATGAGTTCATATGATTGTTGAGGAGCATACCTTGTTTCTACTCTAAAATATTCTGTATCCAGCACTGTTCTAGGTGATTGTTTTTCCACTATTTCACATAGAGGACACTTTCCATGCTTCTCCATATATCCTTTAAACCCTTCGACCTCATTAGCAATATTTGGAGGTGTAAATGTGGTAGCGAATAATTGTAGGTGAGGATGTTTAATGCTCGCCCCAGCTTTAAACCCTGAATTCTTTATAACCAAAATGTTTTCGATATTGGGATTGTTAATTAATTCTTCAATTCTCTTTTTTAAAGCTAGGTAAGCATAAAATGCATGCTCTATTTTTTCAAGGTATACATCTTCTTCGTGTAGAGGTGTTTCTACTACAACCTCATGGTAGCCAAATACCGAATACTTGCTTTCTGTTCTAACGTTAATGTTCCTACTTAATGCTGGATATTTATTAGGGAAAATTCTTACAAGCCAATTTTTAACTCTAAAGTCTTTACTATCCTTTTTAAATGACAACTCCTTAGTCAGTACAAGAATAGCTGGCGGGGTATGTTCTTCGTTTCCTGGACAGAAAGGGCAAAACTGTTTAGCAGAAATACGTTCTTCTTCCATGTATTGTTTAAAGCGAAGTCTTCTGCTTACGGCTATTATGCTAACTCTGCTTCGGTTGAAAGGAGAAACTCTTATCTCGAGACCGTTTATTGAGTGCTTTTTATGGTTATTTGCGGCTGTACGGAACATGGATATAAACAC
>Ga0180301_10004775_pt1 | contig 10442 bp, 19 predicted proteins | sample GuaBasSediGuay16_FD_121797 | JGI IMG/M metagenome (GOLD analysis project Ga0180301, IMG submission 121797) | Subseafloor sediment microbial communities from Guaymas Basin, Gulf of California, Mexico - Guay16, Core 4569-2, 12-15 cm | ecosystem: Environmental > Aquatic > Marine > Hydrothermal... | reverse complement strand
TGAAAGTACTCTATATATATTATAAGGAAATATATAATAAGAGGTTTTATTTCAGAAGAGTTGAGTTCCGAAGAAAAATTTTATGGTTATGATAGCTGAGCTTCGATGGTCTTCTTGATCTCTTCAGCCCTTGCTAGGATTCTATTGATTCTTCTTGAGCTGATTCTTAGGTAGAAGTCTACCGCTGTTTTGATGTCATCCCATCCCACTCCAAAACCTGTATCCTTGAGGGCTATCTCCAATGGTATTTCGAGATCAGCCATTATCGATAAATGAGCACGTCTCATATCGTGAGGCGTTAATGTCCAAGGTAGGTTGAGCTGTTTGCTTATCCATTTCAATACTCTCTTATACCAATTTGCAAACTGTGATACGGTCTCGATCTTGATTCCATAGTACCTAAGAATTGTCTTGATCACGCTCTCTTCAGGCTTTGGATTCATCTTCTTGAATATCTCAGTTACCTTCTCAAGGATTTCTGGATCAAGCCAATTGTATCGTAGAGACCATACCTTCTCAGTCTTGTGCTCATAGATGTGGAAACCAATGATGTTACCGTTAGCATCGAAGATAGCATCTCTCCATTTCAATCCTATGAGGCTACTAGAAGCATCATCTAGCTTAACATCACTAAGCTTCTTTCCTTGAGCTGTTAGTGTACCCCATCCCTCTCTGCAACCCAATAGAATATGCAATGCAGGAATCAACCATTCTACCTCAGCTATCTTACCTTCTTTCATGAGCTTCTTTATCCTTAGATAGTGCTCATAGAATAGTACATTCTCCTTGAACCTAGCAAATGATATCTCAGCACCTATTTCACCACTAAACCAATTGCTAAACCTTGGTATGTGTCTAAGGGTCTTCTTTATGTTTCGTATACACCTAGGCACTTTCTGAAGATCATTCTCATACTTCTCTTGACAATACATCTCTATGACTCTACGTATCGAGTCTTCATCCCACATATCAGGATTGCTAGGAATATCTAAGTTCTTAGCCTTGATGAAGTCTATGAGATCTTGCACTTTCGATATGATCTGCTTAACCTTTGCAGGACTGTAATAACTTACACCATGAGCCCTTCTAGTCCTTTTGATTGGGTTCTCAACAAACTCCTTGATGCACTTAGCTTCAAGAGCGTCCTTAACATGCTTCTTTCCACTTGGTGCTGTGATCTTGTTGATTATCTCCTTAGCTTTCTCAGGTGTGAAGTCAATGATTATTGTCTTAGCGGTTTTGGAGTCGTATATCGTTATCTTTCCTTTGTTCTCAATAGACTTGATCCAGTTGTAGACACTTTGCTTGGTAACGTTTAGGTATCCTGCTACTTCAGCATAGCTAGCGATTTCTCTAGCAATATAGTAGACAACTGCAACTTCTTCCTCGGATTCAAAGATTGGTCTTCCTGCTTTTTGTAGTGAACCATACTGCTTTAGGAGTTGTGAAGTTCTAACCTGTAGGTTATCCAAAATCTCCTTGATCTTGGGATGTAGGTTTTGATACCATGCGTAGGACATATGTATCATCCGAGAATATATGTGTCTAAACCCCTATATAAGCACTCACGCCCTAGAGAAACGAAACTAGCTAGGGGGTTTTACGAGAAAAGAATATAAAAATAATTTGTGTTGGAGTTACTTTCTAATTCGTGAAAGACCTAGTTTAACGAGGATGTCCAAAACTATCAGTATCCACCAAGGCTTTTTCTCGATTTTCCTAGGTTTTGGTATCTGTGTAACAACTGCTACTGTATCAGCATATGATGGTGACCTTGTTACAACTGTTACACTTGCTACGTCATCGCTATAAGTTGGTGAACCAAGTACTATAGCTGTTACACTTGCTACTGCATCAGCATATGATGGTGAACCATACGATATAGTGACATTTGCTACAGCATCGCTATAAGTTGGCATCTAACCACCCATTAACCTTTGTACACCGCTCTGAATACTACCACATCTCCTTGCTTTAGCGTACTAGGTATTGTATACTGTACTGATGCATTTCCATTCGCATCTGTTTTAGCAGTACCTATAAGATCACCATAGTGTCTATCATCAACCTTAGCTGTTATAACATAGAACTCTATCTCAGCATCAGATACAGGATTTCCATTTGCATCCTTCAAAGTTGCCGTAATGGTTATGGTTTCACCAGGAGCGGGATTAGTTTTGCTTAGAGCAATAGCTATTACATACCTTGTATCAAATGATAGCTGATAGATATAACCAGGTGATTGTGAAGCACTATTACCTATGAACACTTTGTCATTTCTCTGAGTACCGACATTGTGTGGACAATACGGATTTGTCATCGTGTCTATCTGCGATACACTACCTCCATCGATATCGACTAGCAGAACCTTAGCACCTTGACTGTGTTGTGCAACCACAATAGCATACTTACCATATAGTATCGGCATTATAACAGGCATTGCCAAATCTGACAAAGTAGATGGAGATGCACCAAGATCAATCGTATTCCAAGTTGCACCTCCATCATCGGAATACTTCAGTACAGCATTACCTGTGTTAGGATCTTTGCTTACATAGGCTATTCTCTTACCCCACTTCTCGATACCAGTAGCAATGTCTAGATCCTCAATTGTTTCCCACGTTGTCAGATCTGATATACTTGCTTTGACCAATCTCGCAATTGAATCCCCTTTTAGTATCACAAATACTTGATCACCAACTATAGCTATCTTAAACACTGATGGATTCACTGACTCGTTTGGTAATGGTGAGAACTCGTGAACTCTATTCCAAGCACTTGGATTAAGTATGTCTTCTAGCGGAATAGTCCATAAACCACCTCCATTTGGATAATTACTACCAGTTGTAACACCACCACCCTTTCTTTCGCCAACAATGAACTGCTTAGTCTTCTCATCATATGCTACTCCTATAAACTCATTACAGTCACCAGTATTTGGATGATACACTATTTGTGCAGTATCATTACTAAGATCTGCTATTGCAACACCAGCTCTCTGAGTACCGTTCTCATCATCTAGCTCACCAAACGCATATAGCTTGTTCTTTTCCTTCAAGTATACCTGTTGCCACATTGCAAGTCTACTGTGTGTCAATAGTGCTGTTAATGATGGTGGTGACTGTGTCAAATCGATCTTTACTATCCTACCTTGATTATTCGGATTACCACCAAAGTTAAGTACAGCATACAGATACTTTTCATCTTCTGTTACATATGATGGAATTGGCTCAGCCGAATCACTAATTTCAATTAATTGAGAAAGAGTCGGCATAGTAGCACCCTTAACTGTAGTAACAACAAGTAGAAATATATACAATTATCCGTAGGACTTACGATTCTCAATCAGCTCATCAATATGCTTCTCGATCAGCTTCCTTATTCTTGCACTCAGCTCACCCTTTGGAATCCTAGACCTTAGAAGCTCGTACAAGTCGTTCTCTATGCGTATACGAATAACCTTCATGACTCCTACCCATTTAGAGAATTGTAAAAAACAGGTTTTGTACACTAAGGTAAGAACAGTTTAAGACCTACAAGACCCGCAACTATTCCAAGCAATGGAACAACAACATACTTGATGATCATATGTGTAGTCGATTGCTGAGCTTCTAACCTCGCTATCCTCTCAGCTAAGACACCAAGTTCATCATTAATCTTCTCAAGCTCCTTAAGAATGTAGTGAATCAACAACTTTGTGTTGTGGTTCTCAGCCATAGCTCTACACCTTCTTACCTGCAATTACTCCAATACCAAAACCTACTCCTCCTGCAATTGCTGAGTATACAATTGCTCTCTTCTTTCCTTCCTCAAGACCATCGTTATATCCATTCTTGTAAGCTTTATCAACTGAATTCACTAGCTCATCCATTGCTTCTTCAGACGTAGCAATAATTTCATCTACATATCTAAGGATCTTGTTCTTCTCATCCTCTGTGATCTTTCCTTCTGTAACCAATTGGTTGAGGTAGTCCTCAAGCTTTTGTCTAGTCGATCTATTCTTCTGCTTCGCTTCTTCAGCAACTGATCTTGCATATTCCACTATCTGCTTTGGTGATTCCTGTAGCTTTGCATCGAATATCGATATCAATCCACATGCTATAGACATAGCACCAACTGTGAACATCGCATATGATAGTGGTGCTGATACACCTGCACTTGCTATCAATAGAATTGCACCTGCTACTATAGCACCGACACCTGTTAGTATTTTGATTAAGCCCCAAAGGTCAATTGGTGAATATAGATCTACATGTGTCGTAACCTCGATATACACATTATTATCATCGTACTCAACTGAAACTGCTACAGGTGTAAATCGCCTATCCTCGAAGATGTGCTTAACAAGTCTAATAGCACCAACGATTGGTGCAAGATCTGGTACCTTGTAGATGATATCAGTAACATCCTTATCATCGATAGTGTTAGCATAGACACTCGCAAGATCTCTCCTCACGACAAACCTCAGCTTCAGCAATGCTGATCTTCCTGTATACTCTTTGTAGGTACCGTCCCAAACAATCAGCTTCCCTTTCTTCCACGCTATGATCATGCAGATACCATCGTTTGGTATATACATCCTCGTATCCTTGACCTTGACACTAAAGCCATTCTTCGCAATATACCAGATCTCGTATTCTTCACCAAGATCCCTAATCTCGTTGTCTGGTATGTGAATGATGTGCGTCTCGTAGAATTCGTAGACATTACCGTTGCTATCCTCAACCGTTATGATACCAACAATAATCTCGTTGGTGTCACCTGTAGGAAACGTAAGGTTGTACTCGAATGGATCGCTAGTTATGTTCACGGTATACTCATCAATGACCTTCTTCGTGAAGTAATCTATTGACTTAACTCGTAGAATCCTACCGTTGTGACCGATGATCTTAGCCTGTACTACTGGACAAGCTTGAGCTGGTATCACACGTGGAAAATCCTTGACTATAATCATGTTTTCACCTGCAATATAGAATTAGTATTAGCAAAGATATCTACAATTATGCGTAGGACAAATATTGCTTCAAACACGATAAAATCTGGTAATCACCATCAGTCTCGAAGAGCACGAGAATTGAGTTGAGCTGTGTAAAACGAAAATATGTTAAAAAATAGATTTTGGTTCAAGAACGATTTTACAGAGCTACCTTGACCCTACCAGCCTTCTTAGCACCTACTTGATACACAAACACATCGTGTTCTCCACTACCAAGCTCGTAGGTATCCTTGAACTTAGCCTCAAATACTCCACTACCATCAGTTAGTAGCTTGTTGTTCGTGGTGTCAATTGTTCCAAACGTTGCTGGGGTTTGGAAAGCATCTACACCATACTCCTTACCATCTATGATAATCTTTATCTCGGCATTAGCATCGAATCCCTCAACCCTTATCTTATCATTGTACACAAGAATAACGGGCTCAGCATCCATTACTTCAGTTGCTATCACATCACCAATACTGTAACCAAGAGCAAAGGCTCCTTGCTCACTAACTTCTCCTTTACCGAATAGAGATGCTATCAAGTTCATTGGTATTGCTACAACATGACCTGCTAGCCTTGGTCTCTTCAGCCAATCTCTAGCAATTCCATGAAGCTGTGGAATCTTAGCACCATTACGTAATAGACCTGTAGTTATTGTACCTGTTACAAAGCTTATCAGAGCCTTCTTACCAACAGCCTTGATCTTTGGAAGCTTGGGAACCTCAGCCATCTATCCCACCCCTTTACACGAGAGCTTCAACCATCTTCTCAACTTCTTCAGCAAGTTTCTCATACTCCTTAGCCTCAGTGATGAGCTTCTCCAACGTCTTCTTGTACTCAGTAAACAGCGTTCTTCCTCTCTCTATGTACTTAGCCTTTTCACTAGGTGGTAGGTCTCTCCATGCGTCCTTAGCTTCACTTATAATTCTCCATACAAGCTTTGCTCTACTCTCAGGATCGAGTCTCTCAAGTTCATCTTTATGCTTTTCAAGGTTCTCCACCATAAACGCTAACCATCCCGCCCATTGTGGATTCTTCACTATGTATTTCAATGTATACTCTCTTTTTGCACGATCAAGTGCTGAAATCCTTCTTGCTATTGCTTCAACAATAATCTCTTCTTCAGTTTTCTTTAGCAAAGATCTTTTCCTACCCATAACATCACCTGCAAGAATAATTACGTCAAAGAAAGATATATAACATGTTGCGTAGGACTATTGAAAAACATCAAAAATACGAATTGACAAGGCTAAGAGGATTCTTCACCTTGAGACTCAGGTAATTCAACAAATTCTATCAGTCCTAGTCTCTGACCAAGACCAAGAAGCATGTAGTACAACAACGTTTCAAGCTTACTACTCTTCTCTTCTTCCTCTTCCTCCTCTTCCTTCTCCATCTTTCGTTTCTTCTCCTCATACTTTCTGATAAGTTCTGATAGATAGCTCATCTCCTCAAATCGTGCACGCAAATACACCTTGGTCTTCTCGGTCTCATGCTTTAAGTCAAGGTCTCTGATATACTGCAAAAGCTTCAGCGTTGCAATGATATGGTCTCCACGAATTTGACTCCAATCAACTATTTCTCCTTTGAGAAACGATTCCAATGCAGTTGTAACTACTTCTTCCTTTGTCATTCCTTTCGTAGATGCATAGATCTCCAAAGCTTCATCAAGCTCTTTCGGTATTCTGAATGTCCTTTTGACCTTTCCACCCTCTTCACTCATTCTCCATTCCCTCTACATGAAGACCTTTTGCTACCAAGAATGCTTTTTGTACGAGTTTCCTATCTTTCTCGATCTTCTTCATCTCTTCCTCAAACTTCTTCTTGGTCTTCTTTGTAACAGGTATAACTAGCTTACCCTTGCTAAGACCCGTAACAAACATATCGAGAATCTTAACAATGTTGTCGAGCTGTTTGGGTTCAACACCTTTGATACCAATCCTAATCACTATCTCAGCTTCATCTTCTGCTACGGGATGAGCTTCGATATGGTGTGATTTATAATGACGTGAAATCGTTTCGAGGATCTCCTTCATGCGATCACCTCAGAATACATATTCCTGTATATATTTAATATGTACTGGTGTCCTACACATGAACATGGACATGATCATAATGATAGCAATATTCCTAAGCTACAGCATCATAACAGAAATCAGAATAAGAAGAATGATCAAAAAGTATACAAATCCAAAGAAAATAGCTGAGTACATACGAAAAATACTTGATGAGCTAGGAATAGAGCTTGTATAAACTACTTCCTATTCTCGTTTTTTGAAGATTCTTGACCTATACTCATAGCTATGTACATTGCTATCATTTCGTGCAACTGCTTCATAATCTTCATTGCTTCGTTGATATCCATCTCCAGCACTTCTTGGTCATCACATATCAACGCAATGTTCTTTCCGAATAACCTAAACCTTATTTCATTGCACTCCTTCTTTATCCTCACCTTCATCTTTTTCATCACCAATAACTTTCACTACTATGTTCAGCAACGGTATGTAGTAACGATTTGTTGAGTAATCACGTATCACTGGATACCATAGCTTCAGCATTGTATCAATGAATTCTTCTGCTTCTTTCTTCGTCATTGCAATCTCTATTATATGAACATCGCCGTACTTGACAAGGTGTATAACACCTGTATACATCCTCACATTCATGCTTTCACCCTTACGGTGATCGGTTCATCACGTAGATGACTACAGTATAGATGTTTCCATTCAGGATCATTCATACATTTTTCCATTATTAACCTTCTCAAAAGCTCGTGAACTGCTAATCCTGCTTTTGGTGCATTGATAAAGTTGAGATAGTTGATCAGAGCCCTATCTGCAGGGTTATTTGGATCCAACCTAAAGGATACCTTCATGGATTTCACCAATATACATAGTTTGTCAATGTTACTATATAAACACGTAGGAGTAAGTACATTAACAGTTTATTAGTAGGACAGATAATACTATAACATGCGTGATACACATGCGTTGGATAAACAAATACACGATTGAACTCGAAGAAGCAGATATTGGATATCCAAAAGTAATCAGCCTAAAGATGCATTACAAAACCCTTCAGCTAGTTGATGAATTGTACAAATCACTGGGTTTCAAATCGAGATCAGAATTCATAAGAGCATGCATATGGTTTACAGTAAGACATTTAAAGGAATTCAAAGAAGAGCTGGGGATCAACCAATGATCATGGAATCGATAAAGCTAGGTACAATGCTGAAGATATGGATATTTGATGTACATAAAAGAGTGCTAGCAATTGTATGGTTGGATTACAACCAAAAACTTAGACGCTATAGAATTACAGAAGTAAGATGCTTTGTAGCAGAGTCAAAATGTCGTGAGATAATCGATTCGATTTTTAGAAATTCAGCGTGTGGGTGATTCATCACTTATTTTTCAGCTCCATGTCCCTTCATCACATTCCATATTCTATCTAACTCCTTGTAATGTATAAAAGCCTCATAGCTTTTCACAAGTATCCAACCCATAGCAATCAGAAACAGACATAGGATTACAAACCATATTATCGCAAATCCATACTCAACAAATGGTGATTTAGCGATTTTCTCGATTGTCGATTGGAAAGCATATACCATTATGAATAGCAATGAGAATAGTGATAGGATAATTATGGATAACGTTATGAAAAATGTGTTTTTCATACAGCCGTCACCATATATTCAATGTGAAAACACAGGTAATGTATACAGCTAGCCATACATTGGGCTGGGGGGTCACCCCTCAATGATCTCCGATTCTTCATACCTACGTCTCCTCGATCTACGCTGTGATGACTTCCTCGATAACGCAATTCTGATAGCATGCAGTTCTTGATCTAATTGCTGTAATTCTGATCTAATCGTATGAAGCTCATCAATGATCTTGTTCAACGTCTCAAAGTATCTATCCATATCCTCGATACCCCTAAGTGAAGACCTTGCATTCTCAAGCCTCAGCAATTCTTGTTCAATCTTCTTCATGATATTATTCAACCTATCGTAGTAGTCCTTAACTACTTGCTGATACGACAATTCCTTTGCTTCCTTCTCCAAAGCCTTCTTGACAATATCATAGATGGTCATCTGCTTCATTTTGCTAGCAATCCTCTTGTCAAGGTATTCTATTGTCTGAGACCTGTTTAACAATCCCTTCATAGCCTCGATAATGCATGTTGTTCTATCCATGATTCCTAGCTCAATGCATTTCTTGTCAAACTCTTCAAGAAGCTCTTCATCTACCCTAAACTCAACCCTCTTCTTCTCCATACCTCACACCTCCATTTCAACAACTATACAATGTCTAAACCCTTTGTGCTCTAAGACTCTTGCTTTTTCACGTGCAATATCATAATCCTTGTATACTGCTAATGTAGTGTAGTGAACACCATCACTTGTGCATTTGACAAAATATAAGATCACCTTATCCAAATACTCTTTTCTTTTCTTACGAAGACTCATGATCTCACCTCACCTTAAACAACAACGTTCCTTTGAGCTTGTTCTTCAAATCATTCAGCTCTTTTTCAAGCTCTACAAGTTTAGTTTCTAAATCATCTATTCTGTCATGAAGATGGTTCACCTTCGAAACCAAGTTATTCCAATCTATCTGATCGATAACTATACGATTCTCAATCAAGTCAAGAACAAGGTGCTTAACGAATTCATTAACTGATGTATATCCACGATTCCTTGCAATAGCCCTCAGAACCTCGTAATCAGCATCACGTAGTCTGAATCTAATCTCTTTCATCACACCACCATCTAACTATGGTTTCTTATGTGGAATATAAGCACGACTACTCAGCGTCATGAAGAATGTAGCCTATTCAACTCTATATTTATCCTCATAACCGTGACCATGAAATAGTGGATAATTGAAGAATTAAATGTTCCACATAACCGTAACCATAAAATGTCGCCTATCGAAAATGTTGGAGAAGAGTAGAACCATAGCCTTACCAAGATCGCTATGTAGAGAATATGCTAGCAATAGAACATCAGACCCCCCTCTTTCTACTCTTTCGAGCTGGCTTTCTGGTCTCTACATAGAGAATAGTCTCTCTAATGGAAATGTAAAAAGAATTCAGATCACGATACTCAATTAAATTATTGTACGGATAATCCCCCACATCAGACCCGGACAATCAGCCCAAAGGTATCCACACAAATAATATTCTTCGTACCGTACAATCAGAGAATAGAGACTGATGACCCCCAAGGTCAAGTAATGGGGGGTCTGATGACTGGTTTGATTAGGGGGTTTATACAGCGATGAATATCGGGATTATACCCCACTACTCTCTAGAAGACCTGTCTGTCATAACCCCCACCTATGGATATCCCCAAGGTATGGGTGGTTTGCTGGTTTTCGAAATTCTTAGAAGGAAATAGAAAGGAGTATGAAAGTACTCTATATATATTATAAGGAAATATATAATA
>Ga0180301_10004774_pt1 | contig 10442 bp, 8 predicted proteins | sample GuaBasSediGuay16_FD_121797 | JGI IMG/M metagenome (GOLD analysis project Ga0180301, IMG submission 121797) | Subseafloor sediment microbial communities from Guaymas Basin, Gulf of California, Mexico - Guay16, Core 4569-2, 12-15 cm | ecosystem: Environmental > Aquatic > Marine > Hydrothermal... | reverse complement strand
TGGGGGAACTGCTTCTGGTTGTCCTCCGTATCCGGCATAGTAAAGCCCTCCCTGACTTTTGTGGGGACACAAGCCAGGGAGGGCCATAAAATCCATCGGCCCGGGAGGGCCGAAGATATTATCAAAAGTGAAACAGGGGAGGGCAAGGCTGATATTCTGTCACGAACGGCCGCGCCCATGTGTGATTTCTGTCCCCAAAACACCCACTATAGACGGCAGTGCCATTCGAATTGATACACCATGTTGCGCGAGCACCCCAGACTGACGGCTTAGGAAACCGATGCTCTATCCTACTGAGCTACGGGCGCATTTTTTCTAAGTCCTGCGAATTAAACCACTTCCGGGATATGCCGTCAATACCTTTCAGGCTGTTCGAGGGGCGCGTGCCGAATGTGTGCCAGAATTCGGTTTCGGCGCGGTCTCCGTTGTGGCCGTAGTCCGGTGCTCGCGAGGTGGCGAGGGTTGCGATCGTTGGGGCCGGTTGCTATAGTAATTTTCGGTCTTTCTGTCCGGCATGGAACGCCCGAGGTTTGGGCTGGTCGGCGGCGGACGTTTCCATGACACGGGAGGAAACACGGTATTGACTCGAAGGGAGGTCCCACATGGCTTTGCAGCATGAACAGGAGGGTCAGTCACGTCGTGCGTTTCTAAAGAGGGCCACTGCGGTCCTGGGGGCCGGTGTCGCATCTCACACCATCGTGGTTCCACCGCTGGTGCGCTCGGCATCGAGCGACAAGGTCCGCCTGGCCGCTGTGGGGGCGGGAGGCAAGGGGGCCGGCGACATACGTGCCACGTCGAAGGGTCAGATTGTGGTCGCCCTCTGTGACGTTGACCAAAACCGGGCCGCGGGGACGCGCAAAGACTTTCCAGACGCCCGATTCTACACGGACTGGCGTGCGATGCTGGAAAAAGAGGCCGGGAACATCGACGGCGTCACCGTGTCCACGCCGGATCATATGCACGCCCCCGTAACCATGACGGCTCTGTCCATGGGACTGGCCACCTACACGCAGAAACCCCTGACGCGCACGGTATACGAGGCTCGGCAATTGCGTCTGGCGGCGCAGCGGGCCGGCGTGGCCACGCAGATGGGCACTCAGCACCACTCCGGTATAGGCTATCGCATGGTGGTCGAATTGATTCGCAAGGGCGTCATCGGCCAGGTCAAGGAGGCACATGCCTGGTCCAATCGTCCGATCTGGCCGCAGGGCCTCGACCGTCCGGCCGGTTCCGATCCGGTTCCCGACACACTCGACTGGGACAAATGGTTGGGTGTTGCCCCGACGCGTCCCTACAAGGCCGTTTGGCCGGAGGCTTTGGGCTACCAGGGGAAAAAGGGCAGCGTCTATGTGCCGTTCTGCTGGCGTGGCTGGTACGATTTCGGCGCCGGTGCATTGGGGGACATGGGCTGTCACATCATCGACCCGATCTACTGGTCCCTGGGATTGACCGCTCCGAACTGGGTCGAATACGATGGGCCGGAGCCCAAGGCGGAGATGTTCCCGACGGAAGAGACTCTCACCTACGGATTTCCCGGCACCAGGTACACCGGCGACGAAATCATCGTCAAATGGTATGACGGCGGACGCAAGCCTCCGAGAGAATTGGCGCAAATGGGAGTGCAAGAATCCGGCAAGGACAAGGGCAAGCCTCGGGAATTGCCCGCCAACGGATCCCTGTTCATCGGGTCCAAGGGTGTGTTGATGTGTCCGCACGGAGGCGGCCCGCAACTATTTCCCAGGGAGAACTTCCGGGACCTGGATCGTCCGAGGCTCGAGGGGTGGGATCACTACATGATCTGGACCCGGGCCATCAAGGGCGATGGCACGACGAACTGCCCGTTCGCCTACGCCGGCCCTCTGGCGGAGGCCGTGCTGTTGGGAGTTATCGCGTCGCGCGTTCCCGGCCAGCGCTTGCATTGGGACTCGCAGAGCCTGCGTTTTACGAATTCCGACAAGGCCAATGGCTTTGTACGCCAGGACTACCGCACGGGATGGGAAGTGAAGGGCCTCAGCGGGTGATAGAGCGGACGGATGTCCCGGGCGCCGCTCAGCGGCGCAGGTAGGCAAGCTCGTCGGGCAGGGGGATGTTGTTGCCGAAGTTGTCCTCGCCGTACCCGCATTCGGCCAGCAGGCGGATGTGGGCCAGGACCCGCTTGTCGCCGACGAACTGGGCAACCAGGTCGGTGCCGATATCGATCTTTCCCATGGCCAGGAGGCGGCCCGTCTCGCTGATGACGCGCTCCACGAGCGTCCCTTCCACGTTGCAGGTCCTGGGGGGCAGTTCGAGCGGCTGCTCGTACAGGATCAGTTTGCCCTTCTGGGCCAGTGTGAGGACGATCTCGTGGACGATAGGCGTCACGTCGTCGAGGTCGGCGCCTTCCGGAGTCAGATCGAGCCGCACGATCTCCCGGGCGAGCCAGCGTCGCTTCTGGGCGTTGATCTTTTCGTTGGCGCGAAACAGATCGAGACAGGAGCCGGCGTCGTAGACCTCGTCGGCGAGGAACATCTTGACCTGGCTGCCGTAATGGTGGACGAGTTTCGAGATCAGCGTGGAAGGGCGCACGTGGAAGCCGCGATATTGGGGAATCGAGACCTCGATGTGACCGATCTCGGCGTAGCGCTTGAGCATGTCCTGGCAAAGGTTGACGGCACAACCGATATACTGGTCGATGAAGGTGACCGAGTAATCCATCAACACGTTGAGCAGGGCGTCGGGCTTGACGAGACTTTGCGCCTGCGGGCGGGTCGCGCAGGGTTTCTTGTTGACGTGACGTTCGTAATAGTGGGCGAACAGCGTGCCCGTTTTGAGCAGGTGGAACACGATGCTGGCGTGTCCGCGCAACACGGGCAAAGCCCGGTCCTTGCTTTCGACCACGGTGCCGGAGACGTACGTGTCGTATTGCGATTGCAGGTTGTGGAAGCGGAATTCCAGGCCGCGGAGACGCTCCTCCGTCAGCGGGGCGGGCAAGTGCGACGTATCCGCCGTCGGCTCGCAACGGGCGGCCGCTCGGACGTCTTCGCTTTCGGAGGCCAGATTCAGAAACGCCGTCGCCAGAAAGACCACCGTTTCGGCGACCGTATCGGCGCGACGGACGCCGCAGTCGCGCGCCAGCCGGCCCTTCGGAAGCCGCTCCGCAAAGGAATCCTCCACGTGTTCATCCGAAGGAATTCGCAGTTGCAGGATGCGCGCCTGTTCAAGCATCTCGCGGCTGGCGGCCACGAGAACGTCGCCGCTGAACTTGAGGGCCTCGTTCGTGGCGGCGACGAAGTCCCGTTCCACGGCCAGAAGACCGTAGCTGGGGACGCGGTGGCGAATGTGGAGCAGCTCGTAGCTGACGTCGGAGAACTGCTTGATCGTGGCCGTCAGGGCTCGCGTGTGGCACCATCGGCAGTTCTTGCCGGCGTCATACGAGTCCAGCAACTCTTCCAACTGCCTCGCCTGAGACAACAGCTCGCCCAGCAGTGGGCGGGTGAGACATTTCTCCGGTTGCGCGCACTGCGAAAGATGGCCCACGAGAGCCAACAGCGTTCCGGCGCGCCGTTGCACGCACTCCCGGAAGTCCTGCTCGTTGACCTGAGGCGAATTCATAGCTCTTGCCCTGTTCTCTTGTTGCGAAAAAAAACGGACGCCGCGCGCTGAGGCTACTGTACTTTGTTCCTTTCGAGAGGGACGGTCTGCACTGCGAAATCGTCGGGAACCTTGACCGCGAAAGCCGCCTTGTCGATTTTCTGGTTGACCTGCGGCTCGAGGAGCCTGATCTCGCAAACGTCCTGCTCGGTGGTGACGGCCACAACCTTTGCAGGCAGAGTGAGCTTCCGGTCGATCCAGAAGTCGATCGTGACGTAATCGTCCTTATATACGGATTCGGGCAGGACCTTCATGTGCAGGTGGTGGTACGGCATGGTTTCCGGCGGGGCCGGCTTCACCAGCTCGATGGCGAATTGCTTCTCCAGCTCTTCGACGCGGGAGAAGCCCAGCACCGGGACGCGCCGGCTGGCCAGGGCGAAGGCGTCCGCCGGTTGGTTCGGTTCGGTGATTTGCCGCGCTTCGGCGTTCTTGATCTGATAGTCGATGTGCCAGAGCCACACCCCGTCAAAGAGGAACTGTTGTCGATAGGCCTGCTCGGCTTCCTCATCCTGTTGCATCGTGCGAAAGTCGATCCGCAGATAGGACCGCTCGTCGAATTTTGCGTATTGCAGCGTTCCCTTCTGGCGCGTCTGCGATTCGAGCAATGGCTGACGGAACACGTAGTCGAGCTTGCACCGGTACGAGGTCAGTTCGGTTGCCTTCTCTTCGAGCTTTTTGAGAATGGTATCGACCGTTTCGGCCGCGTCGGGCTGTGCCGAGCAGCAGCCGCCTTCTTTCGGAGGACAACACTGGGCCCGGACCAGGCCGGTCACGACCGAAACAGCCAGAATCGCCCCTGCAACGACAGTTTTTCGCATGGTTTTGTCCCTCACGAGGCAGCCCTCTCGGCATCATTCTTTTCGTCGATGATCCGAAGGATCTCGCTGAGTTTTTCGATAGTGAAGTCGGCATGCTCGGCAAACGTGCCGGCCTTGCCGTGGTTGACGATCAGCACGCCCACCGCGCCGGCGGCGCGGGCACAGAGCATGTCGTAGAGGTAGTCGCCCACGAGCAGCGTCTCGGCGGGCTCGACTCCGAAATGCCGGCAGAGGTGGCGAACGCCGAAGGCGTCCGGTTTCACCGGGCCGTCTTCCCGGCCCACCACCGCATCGAAATACAGCCCGTGCTTCTCGGCGATCGCCTGCGCGTTGCACTTGCGGTTGCGGGTCAGCACGCCGACGTGAATGCCCCGGTCCCGCAGGCACGCAAGTGTTTCTTCTGCGCCCTCGTTCAACTGGGAGGCCGCCAGGGCCTTTTCCTCATGGTAGTGCAGGATTTCCTCGGTGCGGCGGCGTTGCTGCGGCGGCATTTTCTCCATTGCCTCAAGCACGGGGCCCCCATCTTCACCCAGCCCGATCTCTCTGCGAATCGCGTCGAAATCCAGATAAGGCTGTGTTATGGTTCCATCCAGGTCGAATATCACTGCTCTTATCGGCATATGTACGTTCGCCTCTTGCACTGAAGTTGCAAAAAACCGGTAACCACCCGCCTGCAGCATTGCCGGTCCTCAACCATACGTTGGCTTTTTCCAAAGGTTTTGTCAAGCGCCCGCCGGGCCCCGGCCGCGGCATGCGTTCGACCGGGCTGCGGCTGCCGCCTTTTCTATTTGGCCTATGTATCCTGTTTTCTCAGCAGCTCGGTAAGGTAGCGGCCCGCCTGGCTCAGGGCCCGGCCCTTCCGGACCAGAATGCCCGTCGGTCGGACGAAACGCTCGTTGGAGAACGGAACGGCCCGGATCGTCCCGCTGGCGACCTCCTGAACGATGGCAATTTCGGGTAAAATGCTGATTCCGGCGTTGATCTCCACCGCGCGTTTCACCGTTTCAATGTTATCAAATTGCATCACCGGTCGCACGACCGTGCTGTAACGGGAGAGAATTGCGTCAATCCACGTTCGCGTCGGCACGTCCTTCTCGAAGGCAATGAAACGCTCGAATTGCAGCCTGTGAACGTCGATCTCGGATTCCTGGGCCAGCGGATGCTTCGGGCTGCACGCCAGAACCAGCAGCTCGTCCTCAAAATCGTACACCTCCAGCTTCTTGTCCTTCCTGGGCGCGGCCACCAGGCCGATATCGATCTCGCCGTTGAGGACGCGTTCGTAGATTCTTTCGGCGCTGAGATACTCCACGTGCACGTGCACATTGGGGTAGCTGACCATGAATTTCTTGACGTAGTCGGGCAGACTGTGCATGCCGATGCTGAAAATGGCCGCAACATTAACTCTTTTATCGGTGGCGGCACGCAGGGCGTTGAGTTCGCTGCTGAGCTGCTCGTATCGCTCGAGCATGTCCTTGGCGGCTTTGTAAAACAACTGCCCGGCCGTGGTGAGCTCGATAGGCCGCTTTTTCCGCGTTACGAACTGGCATTTGTGGGCCAGCTCCAACTGTGCCAGTTGCTGGGAAATCGCCGATTGGCTCAGAAGGTGCTTCTCGGCGGTCTTGGAGAAACTCCGGGAGTCCGCCAGGTCGCAGAATATCTTCAGCGTTTCGATGTGCATCATTAGTTTTCCTTATGCGATGTATCAGCATAAGATGCTTCTCAGAATAGACATCATGGGCGATACTATTAGTTCAGCTAATCAAAGGCAAGTCAAATTTCGTACGTGGAGATGTCAATGAACCCGTATTAGAAGGAGAAACCGATGAATCTGCAACAACCCAATGCCAATGAAGTAACGCAGACTGCGAATCGGTCGCGAAGTGTGTCCCCCGTATCCGGTATCTGTACGCGCTGCATCGACGGCTGTCGCGGCAACTGCGAGGTCTTCAAGTCCTCGTTTCGAGGCCGGGAAGTGATCTATCCGGGTCCGTTCGGGACCCTGACGGCCGGGGGGGACAAAGAGTACCCCATCGACTACTCGCACCTGAACATTGCCGGCTACGCCCTGGGCGCCAAGGGGCTGCCCGACGGGGTGGAGGGCAACCCCGACACGACGCTGTTCCCCATGGTCGATACGGAGACGGCCTACGGCGCGGGGGAAAAGGTCAAGATGCGCGTCCCCGTCTTCACCGGGGCGCTGGGCTCGACGGAGATCGCCCGCAAGAACTGGGCACATTTCGCGGCCGGGGCGGCCATCGCCGGCATCAGCATCGTCTGCGGCGAGAACGTCTGCGGTATCGACCCGGAACTGGAGCTCAACGCCGACGGCAAGGTCAAGAAGGCCCCGAACATGGCGCAGCGCGTCGAGCAGTACCGCCGCTACCACGAAGGCTACGGTGACATGCTCGTACAGATGAACGTCGAGGACACCCGGCTCGGTGTGGCCGAGTACGTTATCGGCGAGCTTGGCGTCGAGTGCGTCGAACTCAAGTGGGGCCAGGGCGCCAAGTGTATCGGAGGCGAGATCCAGGTCGACTCGCTGGAGCGGGCTCTCGAGCTGCAAAAGAGAGGCTACCTCGTGACGCCCGATCCCTCGGTCGAAGCGCACCAGGCGGCCTTCCGCGACGGCGCGCTGAAGCACTTCGAGAGGCACTCGCGCCTCGGCTTCATCGATCAGGAAGGCTTCATGAGCGAGGTCGAGCGGCTGCGCAGCCTCGGCGCCAAGCGCGTCACGCTCAAGACCGGTGCCTATCCGATGCGCGAGCTGGCGATGGCGGTCAAGTGGGCCTCGGATGCGAAGCTCGATCTGTTGACGGTGGACGGTGCTCCGGGCGGAACGGGCATGAGTCCCTGGCGGATGATGGAAGAGTGGGGCGTCCCGACGTTCTACCTGCAATCCATGACCAACGAGTTTTGTCAGAAGTTGGCTGCCAGGGGGGCTTTCGTTCCGGATATCGCGATCGCCGGCGGTTTCAGCACGGAAGAGCACATCTTCAAGGTGCTGGCAATGGGGGCGCCGTTTGCCAAGGCCGTCTGCATGGGACGGGCTCTGATGATCCCGGGCATGGTCGGCAAGAACATCGGCCTCTGGCTCCAGGAAGGTACCAACGCGCTGCCCAAGACCGTCAGCCAGTTCGGTTCCAAGGTCGAAGAGATCTTCATTTGCTACGAAGACCTCGTTGCCAGGTACGGCAAGGACACCGTGGCGGAAATACCGTTAGGGGCGATCGCGCTGTACACGTTCGTTGACAAGCTCAAGGTCGGTCTCCAGCAGCTCATGGCGGGCAGCCGGAACTTCAAGGTCTCGACGATCAGCCGCGACGACGTCATGGCCCTGACGCCCGAAGCCGCCCAGGTCTCCGGCATCCCCTACATCATGGATGCCTACAGGGAAGAAGCCGAGAAGATCATCAACGGCTAAGACCCGGACCTTTACAGTACGTCACCACAGGGGCTCCCTTGACACGAGGGGGAGCCCCTTTCCTTTTGCCCGCGACGGTGGGAGGGTCTTCAGGGCTCTGTCTCAGTTCAGTAGAGGTTGGCATGCTGGACGAAGTGAAGCACCCGGGCGGAGAAGGACGAGTCTGCGTCGTGTCAGAAGGGGCATGCGGTGGCGAGATCCTTCGCTTGCGCTCAGGCTGACAAGCACCAGGCGACGAGCGAAAGAGCAGTACGGCCTCATATCGAGCGGCGATGAGGCTCACATGGTGGTTTGCAGGTAGGTCGTGAGGTTGACGTCGGTGTTGGCGATGGCGAGCTTGCGGCGGATGCGCTCACGGTGCCGGCTCACCGTGGCAGTCGAGACCCCGCGCATTTGGGCGATCTCCTTGCTCCGCAGGCCGCTGCGAATCATGTTGCAGATCGCGATTTCCGTCGGCGTCAGCGAGCGGTACTTCTCCGTGAGCTGATTGACGAAGGGAGAGGACATTTCCATCAGGTTGTCCCGGAGCAGCTCCACGTATTTTCGCTGAGGCTGGGGCACCTCGGTCAGCAGTGCGTAGACGATCGGCATCAGGACTTTCTCGACGTTGGCCTGGATGTCCTTGTGGATCTTGAGCTTCTCTTCCTCGATGCGGGCCAGGACCGCGCGAAGCGTGGTGTTGGCCTCGCGGAGGGCCTCGCGCTCCACGGTGAGCTGGCGGTTGGTTTCTTGGAGCTTCCGCTCGGCCGAGAGACGCATGGCGACGGCCCCGATGTGCTCGGCCACGGCCTCGAGCAGCGTGCGCTCCTCCCGTAAGAAGGGCCCCTCGTAGAGCGCGGGACGTTCCTCCAAATAGAACACCTCCACCTCGCCAATGACTTCCCCAAAGAGCATGACCGGCGCCATCTGCCGCCATTTCGTGACCTTGAAGTTGTCCGTCTTGTAAATGGCGTCGTCGAACGTGATCCGCGCGCAGGTAATTTCGGGATACTGCCAGGAAGGGGGCAGGATATTGGCCACGCGTCCGAGGAACTCTTCGAGCGAATCGGGGCCGCTCTCGGCCAGTCGGGTGATGCCGTAGAGGCAGTTGAGCTCCTTGATGCGTTCCCGCAGTGCCCGCTCCATCTTCGAGGGATCGGACTCTTCGCTGGGCAGAATGAACCAGCGCATCGGGCCGTCGGTGCGGAAGCGAGGCATCTTGGGGCCCGGCTCCCTGGCTGGTTGGCTCTTCATTAGCTGTCCTCGGATGCCACCATAACAAGTGCACTATATAGGCAGTAAAGTCCAACTATTATGCCTATACACCATAGGCAGTAACAGGGCACTCTATTTGCATGTTTCGATTCATTGATATCCGGTATGCTGGCCGATGTCAAGCATCAAGATGAACGTTTGGTGCGGAGTCCGGTCATGCACATGCGATTGTACGAACGAAGCTTTTGGCTTGTCTCATGGCGACCCCATCCGTGGGAGCCGTTTTTCGGTCCCCAGCACCCCGCCACTCCATCCACAGACCCGCATAGGAGGTGACCATGTCCGATGAAGTGCTTGAGAAGATCCTGGCCGGGCGGCGCAGCCAGCCCCAGCAACTGATCGAAGTGCTCCAGGATGTTCAGGAGGCCTTCGGGTACATCCCGGAGGATGTGATGAAGACGGTTTCGCGGGAGCTTGGCGTGCCCTTGATCGAGGTCTCGCGGGCGGCGAACTACTACAAGGCGTTTTCCCTGCAACCGCGGGGCAGACACGTGATCACGGTGTGCATGGGCACGGCCTGCCACGTCCGCGGCGCCCCCCGGCTGCTGGACGAGATCAAGGGCGAGCTCGGAATCGAGCCCGGCCAGACCACCGACGACGGAATGTTTACTCTCGAACGCGTCAATTGCCTCGGCGCCTGTGCCCTGGGGCCCGTCGTGGTCCTGGATGGGAAGTACCACGGCAAGATGACACCCAACAAGCTTCGTCAGCTCGTTCAGTCGGTGCAGGTCGCCGAGAAGGAGGTTCCCAGTGATCGCTAAGCTGAAGACTTTCGCCGATCTTGCGGCGTTGCGTGAATCCAGAATGGCCGAGCAGGGGAAGACCACGAAGACGGTGACCATGTGCTGCGGGACCGGTTGTCAGGCCTCCGGCAGCCTGCTCGTCGCCGAAACGCTGCGTGCGGAGCTGGCGGCGCAGGGGCTGGCCGATTCGGTCAGGGTCCGGCTGACCGGCTGCCACGGGTTTTGCGAGCAAGGCCCGATCATGGTGATCGACCCGGCCAACGTCCTGTACTGCCACGTCACGGCCGAAGACGTGCCCGAGATCGTGAGCAAGACCGTTGGTGGCAACGACACCATCGAACGCCTGCTTTACACCGACCCGGCTTCGGGCGAAAAGATCGTCAAGGAAGCCGATGTCCCGTTCTACCGGGCGCAGGATCGCACGCTGCTGAGCCAGAACCGTCTCATCGACCCGTGTGACATTGAAGACTACATCGGCATCGGCGGCTACGCGGCCGCGCAGGGTCGCGTACTTGCCCTACTGGTTGCCCCGCACCGTCGTCTTGCCGGCGAGCACCTTGGCTGCGGACGCGTACC
>Ga0180301_10004772_pt1 | contig 10448 bp, 7 predicted proteins | sample GuaBasSediGuay16_FD_121797 | JGI IMG/M metagenome (GOLD analysis project Ga0180301, IMG submission 121797) | Subseafloor sediment microbial communities from Guaymas Basin, Gulf of California, Mexico - Guay16, Core 4569-2, 12-15 cm | ecosystem: Environmental > Aquatic > Marine > Hydrothermal... | reverse complement strand
GCCGAACGCCAGAGGGCGGGATTTGCTCGTGCCGCCCGTCCCTTGAGACAAATGCCGAAATAAACTTTCGTGATTTACCAAAATCTTGCCTGCCTGCCCTCCAAAGCAGTAATGGCGGGTAATGGCGGACTTATCCGCTTCAGGCCCATTTCTGATGAGCGAACGCGGAAACTTTGCCTTCCAGCCGCGCAAATAATATAATAAATTCAGCTTGATAGTCGGATTGGAAATGTGGAGCGTAGAGGAGATGCTTTATGGCTGAGGATGACAAAAAACTTGAGATGGCTGAAAAATTAAATGAGGCGAGAAGAAGAATCGTCACCGAAATTACAAAGATAATCGTTGGTCAGGAAAAAGTAATAGAGGAAATACTTCTTACCTTTTTTTCCGGCGGACATGCTCTTATTGTGGGCGTTCCGGGGCTGGCCAAAACTCTTCTCGTTTCCACATTGAGCAAGATTCTTGATTTAAGTTTTTCGCGTATACAATTCACTCCCGACCTGATGCCGTCCGATATCATCGGATATGAAATTCTTCAGGAAAACATATCGACAAAAGAGAGAAGACTGGAATTTATATGGGGACCGGTTTTCGCCAATATTGTGTTTGCTGATGAAATTAACCGCACCCCGCCTAAAACCCAGTCGGCTCTTCTCGAAGCCATGCAGGAGAGGAAAGTAACTATTTCGGGAAAAACCCGGGATTTGCCTTTACCCTTTTTAGTGCTTGCCACTCAAAATCCCATAGAGCAGGAAGGAACATATCCTCTTCCGGAAGCGCAATTGGACAGGTTTCTCGCCCAGATAAACATCGATTATCCCTCCTACGAGGAAGAAAAAATTATAGTCGCTAAGACGACCGGAACGGATGAAAGCAAGGTTAACAAGGTGCTTTCGCGCGATGAAATAATTAATTTCCAGAAGATAGTAAGAGAAGTTCCCCTGCCGTCGTCTTCTCTGAATTTCGCCGTAAATCTTGCCCGAATGACCAGACCGTCTGAAAAAAATTCCTTTGATTTCGTGAAAAAATGGGTGTTGTGGGGCGCCGGACCGCGCGGGGCCCAGTCTCTTGTTCTTGCGGCAAAGGCTAACGCGCTTTTAAATGGAAGATTTGCCGTTTCCAGGGATGATATTTCACGGGTGGCGTTTTGCGTTTTAAGGCACAGGGTGATACTTAATTTTCAGGCTCAGGCGGAGGGAAGGTCGGTAGATTTAGTTGTGGAAAAAATTATGGAAAAAGTCAGATAAAAAATGCGGTTTATTGACGAATCCGTTTTGACAAAGTTGAAATTGTTGAAATTGAAGTCTTCGGAATTTTCCCGCCTGGCGAAGGCGGCTCAGGGCGCACATCTCGCCACCATAAGTGGAGGGCGCAGCCAGGAGTTTTCGGAATATAAACATTACGCTCAAGGAGACAGCACACGCCACATAGACTGGAAAGTTTACGCCAGAAACGACCGTTTTTTCATAAAACGCTTCTTGCAGGAACGGGCTGAAAGGTGCCTTTTTGTTCTTGACTCGTCCGCTTCCATGCTCTATAAAAGCCGGACGGCAACTTTTTCAAAATGGGAATTCGCGGCGAGAGTTTTGATGGGGAGGACGGCGTACTCTCTCATGAAACGCGATATGTGTTCCCTTTTTTCTTTTTCCACAACCTCCTCTGCAGTTGTTCCGTTTTCTTCCGATTTTTCCCAGATTTTCAAATTTGACGCAGTTCTTGGCAAGGTTTTGCCTTCCGGCGAAACCCTGCCGCTCAAACAATACGCAAATGCTATTAACTCGCTTGGAAGCAACTCTGTCCTTTATCTTTTTTCGGATTTAATGGTGGGTTCAGATTATCTGGAGAGGATTATGGAATTAACCTTCGTCAAGAAAATTAGAATGAAGGTTTTTCATATTCTGGACTCTCAGGAGTTTGGCATTCCATTTATAGGGGATGCCGTGGCAGTTGACGTGGAAACCGGGAAAAAACTGCGAGTTTTTACGATGGACATAAAAAAAGAGTATGAATCCGAGTTTAAGAAATGGCTGGCATTTTGCGAAAATTTTTTTCTGCAAAAAGGTATGCCTTATTTCAGAGCCACGAATGAAAATTCCTTTGATGCGGTTTTTGACGGTTATATGCGGGCGACAGAGTTATAATGAAGTTTGCCAATCCTTTTTTTCTTAATTTCCTATGGCTCCTTCCCCTTCCTCTGGTGATTTATTTTCTTTTTTCAAGAAAGGCGCAGCTTTTCCGCCATCCCCCTTTTTTCATTCTTGAAAAAGTATTTGCTTCCAGGAAGCGTATTGTGCGGTTGAAAAAATTTCTTATTTTTCTTTTTCGCATTTTGAGTTTGCTTTTCCTTGTAATGAGCTTTTCGTCGCCGGTAATTAAGGGAAGATTGCCGTTTTTCAGTTTGTTTGAAACGACGGAACATAGCGGAAAGTTAAATGTGGTTTTCCTTGTTGACCGTTCATATTCCATGGAAAGAGCGCTTTATGGAAAAGCCCTGAGCAAAATATCGTCTGAAATGGCTGATGCTATTCTTTCTTCACTTGGAGAAGAGGATTCTGCAGCCATGATTTTTTTTGGGGATAAAATAGAAAATCCTTCAGCGGGATTTACTTCAGATTTTTCGCTTCTTAAAGGTAAAGAAAAACTTTTTATTCCCCGTTACCAGGGTACAAATTTTAAAGAACCCCTTGCCAGAGCTTATAAAATGCTTTCAGGAAAAAAAGGCAGGAAGGTTATTTTTCTGATGAGCGATATGGCGCCCGCTGGTTTTGACCCTGCGGGAAAACTTGATGTCTTTTCTCTTCCGAACTATGACAGTAAAGTCTATATTTTTGCCCCTGATTTTGAATTATCCGATGAAAATTATTACATTAAGGAAGTTAGGCGCAGCGGAAAAGGACTGATAGTTGAGGTCGCAAATCCTTCCCGCTACAAGGGAAAAATCAGGATTAAAATTTCCGGTAAGAATTTTTACTCGGAGAAGGATTTGATTTTTGACGGTGAAAATGCCAGAAGCGTCAATTTTCCTGTCAGCAATGAGACAAGCGAAATTTGCGGCAAAGCGGAAATAATTTCCGACAGCTTGGCTGTGGACAATGATTATTATTTTTCTTTTGCAGGTGCCGGACGCAGGAAAGTCCTCATAGCTTATTCAAAACCAGAATACATGAGGGTTGGATTTGGGGGCTATTTTCTTTCGCGGTTTTTTTCAGAGAGCGATCGGTATTCATGCTCCGCCCGTAACATAGAAAGTCTTTCAGTGGAGGAAATGAATCTGCATGACATTGTTTTTGCACTTGGCGTTTCGGAAATTCAAAGCGCAAAGATAAAAAGGTTCGTTTCCTCCGGAAATATTCTGTGGCTGCTTCCTGACTTTTCTGCCCCCCGCAAAGAAGTCAAACGCGTTTATGAATCCTTCAAAGTCGAAATTAAAGATTTTTTATCCGGGAGTTTCGTTCTCTCTCCCCCGAGCGGTTTGCCTTTTTCTAAAGGTTCAGAAATTCTGGATTTTGAAATAGACAAGGTTGAAACAAAAAACCTTGCTGTTTTATCGGACAGGTCCGCCACTACTGCTTCGGCGGACAGGTCCGCCACTACTGCTTCGGCGGACAGGTCCCCTGTTTCACTGTGGACGTTCACAGACAAAAGACGCAAGACAGACTATCCGGCGGTGATATATAAACCATACAAGAATGGAATAGCGGTTTTTTCCTCCTGCCCAATGGATATTGATGTCTGGAATATAGGTGTCAAACCCTTCTTTTCCTTTTTTATCACAAAGACCCTTGATTTTCTCGTGTCTCAGCGGTTTGGCACGGGCAGTCGAATGCTGAATTTGGGTGAGCAATTCAAATTTTACCGGATCACCGCCGGCAAGCGTATCGATATTTTTGATGAAAAAGGCAATAAATTTTTGGTTTCGTCCGAAAGCGGAAAATTTTCGTTTTTTCCTCCTACCAGAGGTTTGTATTTTTGGAAAGCAGGTAATTCAAAAAGCGGATATTTTGCCGTCAACCGGGTCGCAGACCCCAAGGAGAGTCGTCTTTCGAAATTTAAGAGGAAATTCTGGCAAGGCATCGACCCGCTGAATGCGGCGGAGGAGTTTAAATCCAAAACTTCTGATGTGCGCCTGACTTCTTTTTTCCTTCTCCTGGCCGCAGTATGTTTTATTTTCAGTGCCGCGCTGGCTGATGCTTTATGAAAGGGAAGATAATTTTAACAGTATTACTTTGTTTGAATGTCGCAATGGCGGCTTCTCAGAAATTTGAGGTTGCCGAGCTGAATCTTGGCCCACAGTGTCCGGGCGCGGCGGATGTTTACAAAGATATTGTTTCATATATTTCACGGAAAACAAGTTTGATTCCCTCTGATACTTTGCCGAAAGTCGATCTTTCCACAGACGCGATATTTAACTACGGGATGCTTCTACTCTCCTGTAATCTGTCACCCGGTTCTCTTGATTATTTCAGTCTCTTGCGTCTAAGAAAATATCTGATGTCGGGAGGTTTCCTGTTCATAAATAATCTTTCGCCTGCCGGCGAAGAGTTTGACGATTGGGTAAGGAGAACGGCGAATCTTCTTTTTCCGATGGAAAACATCAGGCCGGTAAGTGAAAAGCATGCGGTTTTAAGAAGTTTTTTCCTGATAAATAAAAGGGGCGGCCGCTTTTCTATTGGGCCGATACTTGAATCAGTGAATTATGGAACTAAATCGCCGATTATATATTCGCGTAATGACATAATTTCAATATGGAGAAAAGATTCTACTGGAGGTTATCTTTATCCCTGTTTGCCCGGCGGAGAAGACCAGAGAGAAATCGGAAAAAGAATTTTGCTTAATATTTTTATTTATTCTGTGACCGGCACATACAAGCTGGATGCTGTGCATCAACCTTACATTATCAGGAAAATGAGGATTTTGAATGGAGGAAATTAGAAGGGTGATTAGTTTTGGAAGCGGCGATTTTTTTATTTTCGTTTCTTTCATTGTTTTCGTGCTTGGCTGCGGCGCGCTTAAATTCTCGAAGATTCCTGTAAAAATCCGCCTTTTTCGGTTTTTTACGCTTCTTATTTTCTCATTTCTGCTTCTTTCTCCGGTTTTGTTGAAAAAGAGGGAAATTTCAAAAAAACCGGTTTTGGGCTTAATTCTGGACGCAAGATATTCCATGCACTCTAAAGAAAAGCCCGGAACGCGGTTTACAAAAATAGGTGTTTTCAAAAAATGGCTGGATTCCAACAGGGAAAAATTGGAAAAAAAATATGATCTGAAAATTTTCTACTTTTCCGCCTTCGGCGATGAACACATTATTGAGGGAGCAAAACATATTGCGGCAGATGACATCTATGACGTTCCCGAAAAACTTATAGTCAATTATGGCATAAACGCCGATAAGTTCGTTTTTTTTACCGACGGCAATAACGCAACGACAAAAAATTTTCCTCATGTGTTGAGCCAGTTTTGGAAGAAAACGGTATTTGTGGGGATGGGTGATTATCCCGAGGTCAGATGGATTAGGATAGAAAAAATCGCATACCCTTCTTTTGCGTTCATGCATATGCCGGTAAAAATATCGGTGCATATTACGTCCCGGGGGCATGATGGGGAAAGAGCTACTCTTGGCATATTTGATGAAAGCGGCGGGAAGGTTTCAGAACATGCGTTGGAATTGTCTGAGAATCTGATTTCCAGTTTCACAGTGAGGGGACGGGCGCCTGGCGAAAATATTTTCGATGTGTGCGTTTCAATAAACGGAAAATGCAAAGACAGAAAAAGAATCGCCATAGATATTAAACGCGAAAAGACAAGGGTAATGTATCTTTGCGGCAGACCTGATTTTGAATATTCATTTTTAAGGGATTATTTGAAAAGCCGCGAAAGCATAGAACTTATTTCTTTCAATATTCTGCGGGACGCAGCCGACGTAATAAATGCAAGAGATGCGGAAATTGCCCTCATCCCTTTTCCCGTGAATGAAATTTTCCTGAAGGACATAAGTTTATTTGATATTTTCATTTTGCATAATTTCGATTTCCGCCGTTTCAACATCGGTCAGACCTACATAAAATCGCTTGAAACTTTCGTGAAGGAGGGAGCAAGTCTGCTTATCATAGGTGGAAATGCGGCGTTTTCTTCCGGAGGTTACGGAAAAAGTGCCATACTTGCGAATATGCTTCCGGTTGTCCTTTCCGCTAAACCTGATTACCGGGATGTCAAAGTAAAAGCGAAACCCTTTCCACATCCTGTTACGGGGTTTTTGAAAAAGGCGGGCTATGACGAAAAAACTTTTGAAAAACTTCCGCGCCTTGAAGGGGTTAATGTTTTTGTCGGGGCTAAAAAGGGAACGAGAATTTTTTTGAGTTTTAAACTTGACGGACAGGAACATATATTGGCAGCCGAAAAGAAATACGGCAAAGGCAGGATAATTGTCTTGCCCGGCCCCTCCACATGGCGATGGAAGATAAAGGAAGGAATATTGCCTCAGATTTCCGGGTTTTATGATAAATTCTGGCAGGCGGTTTTAGATTATCTTACGGGTGAAATGACCCTTGAACGCGTCAAATTATTTTACAGGTCGGACAAAGGGAAACATGAAGTATGCTTGAAGGTTCTGGATAAATTTCTCAACCCCGCCACTGACAAAAGCGGCATAAAAATAAACGCCTTTGCTTTCCATGATGGGAGGAAGGAAAAAATAAATTTTACCTTTGCCAAACCGGGCCTTTTCGTCACCGAAATTTCCCCCTGGCGTGCCGGCAAACGCAGTTTAACCGCAAGTGTTTATGAAAGCGGCAGATTGATAGGAAGGAAAAAACTGAAGTTTAAGTTTGCCGATATTTCCGGAAAGTATATTCCCGGTAATTTTGCCTTTATTGCCAGTCTTGCTGAAAGAAGCGGCGCCAAATACGTTCCTTTTTCAAAATTTCAAAGAGGATATGAATTTCAAATGAAGGAGAAAGTCGCGGAAATTATCGTTTCAAAAAAGGATTTGCTCAGTTCTGCCGCATTTTTTATCATCATAATTATGCTTATGGCGGGAGAATGGATTGTTGCAAGACTCTGCGGATATTTATAGCGCGGGCGTCGCAGACAACCAATTGGATTTTTATGAAAAAGATAACTGAAATTATGATTTGGACCAAAAACAGGAAAAGCGACTGGAGCATTTTTCTTCTTTTCTTAACTTTTTATCTCTATGTTCTTTCTCCGACGATAGTCCCCTATAGAGACAGCGGAGAAATGATATGTGACGCGGTGACTTTAGGCATAGCTCATCAGCCCGGTTATCCGCTTTACGTGTTGATTTCAAAGGTGGCACTTCAATTTCTTTTTTGGGGCAGCGCCGCTTATAAGATGAACCTTCTTTCCGCCATGTGCGGCGCTCTGGCTCTTTTTGTTTTTTACCGCGGTTTTCGCTCCCGTTTCTCCGTTGGGGGCGCGTTACTGGCAATTCTTTTCATCGGGTTTAATTTTACCTTCATTACAGTTTCCACCGTTTCAGAGATGTATTCAATGAATTTGCTTTTTGCGGGTATATTGTTCGCTGTTTCTCTGAGGATAAGAAAAAAGCCGTCCTTTTTCGGAATGCTTCTTTTTGCATATTTGTGCGGTCTTTTTATGGGCAACAGAATGGACATAATTCTTTCCGTTCCCGCTTTTTTCCTTTTGTTTGCAAAGGAATTCTACGCTGAAATAAGGAGGGATACTGCTAAAAAAATCCTTGTGTTTTTGTTTTTTGGCGTTCTCGGTTTTTCTGTTTACGCCTATCTTCTTGTGCGTTCCGCTTCCGCTCCGCTTTTGGACTGGAGTCATCCCGCCACAATTTCGAATTTTTTGTGGGTAATAATGAGGAAAAGTTATGGTTCAACGCTTGACCTTATTTCTAAAAATTATGTTCTTGGAGAATTGTTCCTTCCGAATTTAAAATATTATTTAGTGCATATACTAAACAATTTTAATTTCGCCTTGCTCCTTCTTCCTTTTGGAATATTCCAAAACCTAAAAAGGGACAGGAAGCTTTTTTTCTCGCTTTTGGTTTTGTTCCTGGTAAATGGTCCTTTCTATCTTTTTCTGGCCAATATGCCACCCAATCCTCACGCCCTTGCCATAGTTGAACCCAATTACCTTTTGCCTGACGTGGCGCTTGCCGGTTGGATAGGTATGTCGGTTGACTTTTTTTGGGGGAAAAAACTTTTTTTTCCTTTTTTCCTGATTGCTTTCATTTCTTTATCTTTCACCCTGCGAAATAGTTATCCTAACTGGAACAGGAGACAGCTTTTTTTCGCGCAGGATTTTTCCCAGGACGTTTTCAGAAGTTTGCCGCAGAATTCAATCATAATTGCCAAAAAAGACGTGCAGCTTTTTTCCCTGTGGCACAGGCGCATAGTAGAAAAGAAAAGGGATGATTTGAAAATCGTGGCGCAGGGACTTTCCGCCGCTGCGTGGTATTTGAATTCAAAAAGAATGTGGCATCCGGAGCTGCATATAGCCGATGTCAACAAGGGCGGTTTTAATGGATGGAAGAAAATGGCTGAAACAAATATTTATCCCGTTTTTGCGACTTTGGATGCGGAGATTCCGCCTGAAGTTCCCACTGTTCCGCGGGGAATGGCTAACAGAGTTTTCCCGAAGGAAAAAAAGACGGGGATTGATTTCTGGAAATTTTTCAATCTTCAATGGCTTGGTCGTCCCTACAATGATTTCTTTTGCGAGGACCTCGCTCGCTCTTATGAAAATTCTTTGGTTGCGTTGGCCGCTTATGAAAGTAAAAACGGTGGCATAAGTCCGGAAACAGCGTTTCGTCTTGAAGTATTTGCTGCCATAAATAAAAATTCAGCGCAGGCGGAACTTTATGCCGGCTTTTATTATTCCGCGATGGGCGATTGGAAAAGCGCCGGCAGATATTTTTTGCGTTCGGCATTGAGTTACGAAAACCTTATCATACTTTCCGACGAGTATTATGCTTTTGCCGAAGTTAAAGAGCAATTAAATAAATCCTGTTCCTATTCGTGGCTGAATTATGGAGTAGCTATGGAAAAGATGGGGTTCAGGAAAGAAGCCGAGGAGGCCTACAATAAGGCGCTTTCGAGAAATCAGCGTATGGCTCAGGCGCATTACAATCTTGCCATTCTTTATTGGAAGACGGACCAACGAAGAGTCGTGGAAGAATTGCGGAAAACTCTTGAGATAAATCCCGGGCACAAAGAAGCGCGTTATTATTTAAATCAATTTCGGCGGAGGAAGTAGATAATTGCGTAATCTGATTATTTTGATTTCGGGAAATAGGAGTATCTGAACTGGAACATCCCCATCAGGTCCCAGCCTCCATCGAAAGTAAGGTAGGAAAGCTCAAAATTGAGTTTGAGCAGCGTGCCGAGATGCACATTGAAGAGTTTGGCTTTTTGCGGCGCGCCCTGTGGAATTATTACCTCGAAACCCACCGGGAAATCTTTTTTCAACATCCACAAGACGCCGCCGAAAAGTGCCGGGTTGCTTTTTGAGGGAGACGAATATCCGTTGAGAAACAGCGCCTCGTCGGATAGGAATTCAGAGAGCTGATAGATAATTTTGGTGAAATCTCCGTCCATGTAGCCCGCGTTGAGCAGAATCCTGTCACTAAAAAATTTCTTGCTTATCACTCCGTAAGCGCTTGCATAAGCATGCGTGTTTTTATCATCTATTTTAACGGACACAGAAGGTCTGTTAAGGGTTGGTTGCGGGGAATCCCTGAACTGCCAGCAGCCTATTGCGCCGAAACTTAAAGCGGGTCTTTTCCCCTTCTCGCTTTGAACCTGTAATTTGGCATCCGCCATCAAAAGCCATATTCCTATTCTGTCTATATAGTTTTTCTTTTCCAGCGTCCATGAATATGAATTTTTCCCGTAGAGCCGCCCGATGTAATAAGCGGCGTTGAAATCCAAACCCGCACCAATAGAATTTTCCCCGCTGCCCCTGTATGCTGTGGGAGTTAGAACAATTCCGCTGAAACCCGCGCAATGGACTCTTGTTACGGGGATTAGGAACAAAATGCTTATAGTGGAAAAGAAGATTTTTTTCATAGTATCGCCAGAAGGATTCGCATTAGAATGTTTGCTTCCGCTCCGGCTACAATATCATCAATTATTATAGCAAAAGAACCTTTTGTTTTGTTTTCTATTCTGGTAATGGGCCATGGTTTGAGGGTATCAAGCGCACGGAAGAAGATAAAAAGCAGAATTAAGGTCTTTATGTCTCTTGGCAAAAACGCTATCGCCGTCCAGTAACCAAGTATTTCGTCAAGGATAATTTTGGGGTCGTCTCGGGTATTAAAAAATCTCGCGGTGATTGAAATCGCCCAGACGGAAAAAGAGAAGAAAGCAATCATAAATATGGAAAAATAAATATCGGTTTTTGGAAGAATGGGAACCAGGAGCAAGGCTAAAAGGGTGCCAAGGAAACCTGCGCCCGTATTTTTT
>Ga0180301_10004771_pt1 | contig 10448 bp, 7 predicted proteins | sample GuaBasSediGuay16_FD_121797 | JGI IMG/M metagenome (GOLD analysis project Ga0180301, IMG submission 121797) | Subseafloor sediment microbial communities from Guaymas Basin, Gulf of California, Mexico - Guay16, Core 4569-2, 12-15 cm | ecosystem: Environmental > Aquatic > Marine > Hydrothermal... | reverse complement strand
GGCCACGCCGAGGAGACTGTCCCGGTTAAAAAGCCGCTTATGGTTATGCCGACTTTGCCACGTGTTCTCGGCCCCGAAGATGAAATACTGATTCCGGTTACCGTATTTGCGACCGAAGACGGAATCGGGAGGGTCGAGGTCAGTATCAAGCTCGACGGCCCTATCGAGAATATCAGCAAGAAAAATATAATTACTACGATGAACGAAAAGGGGGAGCGGGACGTTTTCTTTAGAATAAAAGCAAAATCGGCGGTCGGAGTGTGCAAAATAACCGTTACCGCAAAATCGAGAAAACACACCGCATCGGAGACGACAGAAATAGCGGTTCGGCCGGTCAATCCGTGTATATATTCCTCCGAAGGGTCGCCGCTCGACCCGGGGAAAACGGTTTCATTCGTTATACCCGACGACGGTATCGAGGGGACGAACTTTGCCGAGTTGACTATTTCCAGACTGGAAAAACTCAGGTTCAACCACCGGCTGGCGTGGCTTATCAGATATCCCTACGGTTGTATCGAACAGACCGTCTCGGCGGCTTTTCCGCAACTTTATCTGAAAAACGTAACGGATATCGGCAAGGCCGACCAATTAAAAGTCGACGCAATCGTCAATCAGACTATCCAGAGATTAAGGCGGTTCCAAACGAGCAGCGGCGGTTTCAGTTACTGGCCGAACCAAAATCGGACCTCGGAATGGGCATCTAATTATGCCGGGCACTTTATGATAGAAGCGAAAAACCAGGGGTATCACGTGCCGGAGGATATGTTTAAACGGTGGATTCGTTACGAAACGAGGAAAAGCCGGGAGGCCGACGATAATACGTTCGTTCGGGCCTATCGGGTTTATCTGCTTGCGATGGCCGGAGAGCCCTCTATGGGCGCGATGAACGTGCTCAAGCAAAGTTCGCTTAAGGATATGAACAACACGGCTAAATGGTATCTCGCAGCGGCCTATCAGATTGTCGGGGCGAAATCGACAGCGAAAGAGATTATGGCGCAGGCCGGTCTCGTTGTTGCCGATTATCACGAGTTCGGAGGAACATACGGTTCCGCCTTGAGAGACAGGGCGATAATCCTCGAAATACTAACCTTAATGAAAGATAACAAACGCGCGTTCCCGATATTCCAGGAGATAAGCAAGGAAATCTCGACCGACAGGTGGCTTTCCACACAAACCACTGGGTATTGTCTACTCGCGCTGGGCAAATTTTTAAAATATTACGGTGAAACCGGTAAACCGATGAAAGGAGAGGTTATACTACCGGGGGGCGATAAAATAAAGTTCGATACCGATAAACCGACATACAGCATACCGATAACGGAGGGTTTCGGCGAAGAGGTTACGGTCAAATTAACATCGGATAAGAAGGCTTACGCGATGCTCGAATGGGAAGGTGTCCCGCTCAGAGAAGGGGTCGGCACCGAGTCTTGTTACCTCGACCTGGAGGTTCGCTGGCTCGACGAGGACGGGATGCCGATAAACCCGATTAGCGTCCGACAGGGCGAGACTTTCTGGGGGCATTTCAGGGTAAAAAGCTATTATTCATCGGCGATAGAGGAAATAGCGCTGGTGCAGATTATCCCCGCAGGATGGGAGATAGAGAATATCCGGCTTTCGGGCGAGTATCTTCCCGAATGGACAAAAGGCTTCATCCTGAACCGCGAGGAATATGTGGATATCAGGGACGACAGGATAATGTGGTTTTTCGATAGGTCCTATCGCAGACAGACCTTCGATTTCCTTGTCAAGCTGAACGCGGTTACGGTCGGAAAATTTTTCCTTCCGCCGACGAAGGTCGAAGCGATGTATGATAACCGGTTCAGGGCGACTGTCGCAGGCAAGGAAGTGGAAGTTATCGGGAGATGAAGAAGTTCAAAATAGCTATCGCGGCGATTGCCTTCCTACTGGGTTTAGTCTGGGTCGTTACGCCGCTGCCATCGCCGTTATTCCTCGGGGATTACAGCACGCTAATCCTCGACGAGGAAGGCGAGTATCTCAGAATATTCCTTAACTCTAACGAACAGTGGTGTTTCCCGCCGTCGGAGGAACCAATTCCCGAAAAACTGGTGAAAGCGGTTATTCTTTATGAGGATAAACGCTTTTTTTATCATCCCGGAGTCGACCCGATAGCGGTTATCAGGGCGATAATCCAGAACGCGAAATCATCGGAAAGGTTGAGCGGCGCAAGCACTATCACAATGCAGGTCGCGCGGATATCGAGACCTAAAGAGCGGACCATACTCAACAAACTGCTGGAGATGGTTCAGGCGGTCAAGCTCGAAATCCGATACTCGAAAGAGGATATACTGCGGATATATTTCACCCACGCGCCTTACGGAGGGAATATTATAGGTTATAAAGCGGCCTGTCTTCGATATTGGGGAAAGGAACCGGACGAGCTGACCTGGGCAGAGGCCGCCGCGCTTGCGGTTTTGCCGAATAGCCCGTCGCTTATTAATCCTGTCGCAGGGCAGGAGCAGTTCAAGGAAAAAAGAGATAATCTTTTGAAAAAGCTCCTCGATGAAGGGGTAATCGACGAAGAGACGTTCGAGCTCTCGCTGATGGAGTCTGTGCCCGGCGGGCAGGTGCCTTTCCCGGTTCACGCACCGCATTTGGCGCGAAGAATGGAAAATATTTTCCCCGGGAGGAGGGTTCGCACGACTATCGACATGGATATTCAGACTCTCGCCGAGGAACTAGCGAGAGAACACGCCGCAAATCTGCAGAGATACGGCACAGATAATGTAGCTGTTCTTATCGCAGAGACCCGAACAGGCAAGGTTAGAGCCTATGTCGGCTCGCAAGATTTTTTCGATGACGAGAGACTGGGCAAGGTCGATGGCGTAATCGCGCCGCGTTCTACCGGGTCTATTTTGAAACCTTTTCTTTACGCTCTTGCGATGGACGAGGCGATTATACTCCCGGATTCGCGGATAAAGGATATTCCGACCTATTACGGCTCGTTTTCGCCCTATAACGCGGATATGGAATTCCGTGGACTCGTTACCGCGCGGTCGGCGCTGATTAATTCTCTCAATGTTCCGGCGGTCAGGCTTCTTTACACCTATGGTATTTACGAGTTCTACTCGTTTCTACAGGTCGCGGGAATGACTACACTTTTTCGGACGCCCGACGACTACGGTCTTCCGCTGATTCTCGGCGGAGCCGAAGGCAGAATCTGGGATTTAGTCGCGCTCTATCGCGGACTCGGTAACTCCGGCGATTTCTCAGGGCTTATCGTTCTCGAAGGCGATTCTCTCGAACCGGGCAATCGACTTATAAGCCCCGGCGCGTGTTACCTCGTTCTCGAAATTCTCAAGGAGCTTAAACGCCCCGGCTCCGAATATTACTGGCACCAGTTCTCCAACCAGTGGCCGATAGCGTGGAAAACCGGCACAAGTTACGGTCATCGCGACGCGCTCGCTATCGGCGTTTCGCCCCAATGGACTATTGGAGTGTGGGCGGGCAATTTTTCTGGAGAGGGCAATCCGAACTTAATGGGCTCGCGCTCTGCCGGAACGCTCCTTTTCAGTATTTTCAACTCGCTACCGAAAAACCCAAAATTGGCGTGGTTTAAAAAACCTGCGCTCGATTTGACCGAGGTAGAACTTTGCGCGGAAAGTGGGTATCTGGCGAAGCCCGAATGCGAACATAAAATAATACGCGACAGCCCGCGGACGGTTAAAACACTGAAAATCTGCCCGTATCACCGGACGCTGTTCTTAAACGACGACGAGACATATCAAGTTTGCTCGATGTGCTGGGAGACCGGCGAGTATAGAGAGGTGGACCGCCTCGTTTACCCGCCGGAGGTCGTGCAGTATTTAAAAGAACGCGGACAGAGCTTCCGCGCGGTCCCACCGCACAATCCCGATTGCCCGACGCTCAGTTTCGACAACCCTATCGAGATAATCTACCCGGTCGAAGGCAGCAGGATTCTCGTGCCGAGAGATATTACGGGCGAGTATCAGAAAGTAATCGCGAAAGCGGCATATAGTGTCGAGAAAAGCGAATTATATTGGTATCTCGACGACGATTTTATCGGCGCGACTCTCGACAGGCACACTATGCCGATAGCGCTGGAAACCGGGCGGCATACGGTTTCGATTACCGATTCGGAGGGACATACGAAAAGAGTAAATTTCCGTGCAGAGAGGAAGTAATACGAAATAAAAAATCTAAAATGCAAAATTAGCTATTGCAGGCACCGGCTATTAATGCTCCCGGTAATACGGGGTTCTATAGAAAATCGCTTGCAATTATTGAAATACAATATTATTATTGTAAATAGATAACCAAAATACCAGACTATAATTCAAAATACGCCACACGCACCCAACCTATAAGGATAATCTATGTGGGTGCGTGGAATTATGGCCATACAAATTTAACCGAGCAAACCCACAGGGTGCGGCTTGCCCCCTCTCGCACGTCGAGAGACTACAAGGGCCTCACACACGGAACGAAAAACGGCTGGAACGCTGCAATCTATCGGCAATAGTATCTGCCCAAGATTAGGTAATAAAAGACGCGATAAGAAGAATCGAGAAATTAGAAAAAGAAAGCGAGAGATTGTCAGGCGGGAGACCGCAATTATAGTTATAAATGAACGAACAACATAACAAAGCGAAAAATCCTGTCGCGCGGGCGGCATACGGCGGCGTAATCATCGCTCTCGCGGTTACGCTCGGCTACGCGCTGGCCGCGGTGCCGAATATCGAACTGGTTACGCTTACTCTGGCTTTCGGCGGGTATCTTCTCGGCACCGGATGGGGCGCGATTGTCGGTGCGCTGGGGTTCGGATTGTATTCGGCGCTATCGCCCTATGGCATCGCGCCTCCGCCCGTGTTTGTGGCGCAGATTATCGGCGGAGCACTAATAGGAATCGGCGGAGCATTGCTACGGAGAATATTCGAATCGACATTAAAACCCGGAATGAGTATTCTCGCCGCGGCTGCAACGGGGTTAATCGTTACGCTTATCTATGATATTTTGACAAATTTGGGGTCTTATGTCGCCATATCCTCTAAAACGACTTTTGTGCCGTTTATTATCGGGGGACTTTGGTTCGCGGTTCTGCATATAATATCCAATAGCGCGATTTTCGCGGTTTTGTTTCCTCTTCTGACTAAATTATTCAAATTAAAAAAGAAAGAATCAGGTTTCCGAACTCCTGCCGCTGATTAATTCTCGATATATCTTCTCGATTCGCCCGATATGGGCATCTGGAGAATATTCGTTAGCGGCGACTCGCCGCGCTTTTCTACCTAATTCTACGCAATAATCGGGATTGTCCCATAGGTATTTTGCCTTTTCGGCGAGGTCGTCGACATTCCCCGGCTCGAAAAGCTCGCCTGTCTCTCCCGGGCGGACCATCTCCGGAATCCCGCCGATGTTCGAGCCGAGAATGGGGACAGCATCAGAAAAGGCTTCGAGAATCGTCAGAGGCGCGTTTTCCCACCATTCGCTGGGGATAACCAGAAACCGTGCGTTGCGCCTTATCCTTGCTAAATCGGCGGGGTCTAAAAAACCAAGGAATTCTATGTTTCCCGCGCCACTGGCAATTTTTCTCAATCTATCCTCGATAGGGCCGGTGCCTGCGACCCGAAGGGTCGCGTTGCGCGGAACGCGCTTCCAAGCCTCGACTAACGTTGCAACCCCCTTCTCGGGCGAGAGCCTCCCCGCAAAAAGAACATAACTATCGCGCGTTCCGCGCGGGAACCGAGTTTTTGGAGGAAACTCGGTGGGCACCGGCCCGAAATTGGGCACAATCGCGAATTTCTCGCGGTTAAAACCGGCATCGAAAAACCTCTCGGCGAGAAACTCGCTCGGCGAGATATACAAATCCGGAATCTGCGGAACCCCTTTAATTCGATGTCTCCAGCTTTCGAGAGCCGCGACGAGGCTTGCGCCAAAGGACGATTTCTTACAGCGGCGAATCGGAGCATGGATAAACCGTAACCCGCCTTTAAGGCATTTCGAGCATAGTCGATTGCTTCTCTGGTCGAAAAAATTAGTATTAGGGCAGATTAATGAGTAATCGTGGAGGGACCATATAATCGGGATATTCTGTGCTTTTAGCGGCTCGAAAACCGCCGGTGTAAGATAGTGCAAGATATTGTTCGCGTGCGCAATATCAACCGGACCAAGTTCGTCCAGTAGATGTGCCAAGCCGTCTTTTGCCTCCGATGAATACAGCGTTCGTTTAAGCACCTTCAGGCTATTACGGAAAACGCCTTTTTCGAGTAGTTCGGGGTAGTTAATATAAGAAGGCCAGTATTCTTCGGTCTCCGGGCATCGAAGAGACAACGGATGCCTCATAGCAAAATGAAAAACCTCGTGGCCGCGTTCGCGCAATAGGTCAGCCAGGCCGAGCACATAAATCGACGCTCCCCCGCGTGGATAATGAAAAGTATTTATCAGGAGGATTCGCATTAAACAAAATCGGAGGCAATTGGGGGGCACCCGCTGCTCACTGCTCACCACTCTCCGCTTTCTTCCGCCATTCCCATGCGGTATGAACAACTGTCCATAAATCGGAATACTCCGGTTGCCAGCCGAGTATATTCCCGGCATTGCCCTGGTCGGCGATAAGGATTGCCGGGTCTCCAGGCCTGCGCTCTACAAACTCGACGGGGAGTTTTTGGCCTGTCTCGTTTTGAACCGAGTCGATTATTTCGCGGACACTAAAACCGCTGCCCGTGCCGAGATTTAGCGTCATCGAATCGCCGCCGTCGAGCAGAATATGTGCAGCTTTCAGATGCGCGGTAGCTAAATCGGTTACATGAATATAATCGCGGATACAGGTGCCGTCTGATGTCGGGTAATCGTCGCCGAAAACGCGGACTTTATCACGCTTCCCAAAAACGGTATCGAGGCAAACCGGGATTAGATGCGGGTCGAGCGGAATCAACAGACCGACTCGCTTTTCGGGGTCTGCGCCGGCGGCGTTGAAATACCTTAAAATCGAATAGTCGATACCGTTCGCTTTCGCCTCGTCGAGAATCATCCACTCGATAGCGAGTTTTGTGCGTCCGTAAGGGTTGATTGGCGCAAGCGGATGGCTCTCCGGTATCGGAATTTTTTCCGGTTCGCCATAGACCGCCGCGGTCGAGCTGAATACTATCTTTCCCGGCCCGAATTCGAGCATCGCATCCAGAAGATTTCGCGTGCCGAAAATATTATTCCGCCAATATAATCCCGGATTTTCGAGCGATTCCCCGACCAACGATTTCGCCGCAAGGTGAATAATGATATCGAATCTACCCTCTTTGAGAACGCGGTCGATTGTCGATTTATCGAGAAGGTCGCCGACTATAAGCTCTCCGGCAACCACAAGCTCTCGAAAACCCGTAGAGAGATTATCCAGAACAACCGTTTCGTGTCCGGCCCCGGCAAACGCGAGGTTCACGTGTGAACCGATATACCCCGCTCCGCCAGTTAGAAGTATTTTTGCCATCTCAATATTTCCTTACCAATCGTCCGGTTCGGTGAATTCTTTATCGGTTATCCTGCCGGTTACCGCGACATTCGGCCAGGACTCGACAAACTGCGCCCAGCAATCGGAGACCTCGAGTTCCGAAACGTCTATCCTATACAAATTGGTGCCGTTATCTCGAAGTTTTACCCGCTCGAGATTACCCTGCATAACCCAATCATCAGAGATAACGTCGACAGCTATTTTGCATTTTGCGTCGCCGAGTGTATCCTCGAACGTCAACTCCACCTCCAGGTAAGTAAGGATTCTTTTCGTGCGATTGGTAACCTGAATCTGCACCGGGATATCGAGATTCCCTTTGGTTACGTTTATACTCAACGGCGACGGACGGGAATTAGTTGTCGTAGTAGCCTTTTCCCCTCCGATATTAGCGCAGGCGATAACGAACGAAAACATAATAACTATAAATATAATTGTCTTTTTCATAATTATTTACTCACTTTAAATTTCGCGGTTTAACTATCTATCACTCCCATCTCTATGCCGACTTTACGGAAAACGTCGAGGGCGAAATCGAGGTCGTCGCGGGTGTGCGTCGCCGTAAAGCTAACGCGGATAAGACAATCCCCCGGCGGTGTCGCCGGCGGCACGACTGGATTTATAAAGATGCCTTCTTCCTCGAGACGGTGGCACATCGTGAACGCCGTCATCATATCGCCGACGTGAAGCGGCACTATGGGAGTTTCCGCCACTCCGGTGTTATATCCCATTTCTTTGAACGAATCGAGCATATAGCGGGTATTCTCCCATAGTTTTTCGCGGCGCTCCGGCTCTTCCTCTATTATATGAAGGGCCTCCCGTGCTGCGGCGACATTGGCCGGTGAGGGGGATGCTGAAAAAATTAGCGCGCGGCTGTTGTGTTTTAAAAACTCGATAACGCTCGCCTCCGAAGCGAGAAAACCTCCCAGAGACGCAAGCGATTTGCTGAACGTTCCCATCGTCATCGCGACTTTACTCTGCAAACTGAAATGTGCCGCGGTGCCATTCCCGTTCGGGCCGAGGACCCCAATCGCGTGGGCGTCGTCGACCATAACCTCCGCGCCGTATTTTTCCGCCAGGTCGCAGATTTCGGGGAGCTTCGCGATATCCCCCTCCATAGAGAATACTCCGTCCACAACGATAAATTTATTCGCTTCGGGAGAGATATTCTGCAGTTTGCGCTCCAGGTCGGCCATATCGTTGTGTTCGTAGCGGATATATTCACCGAACGCCAATCGCGCGCCGTCGTAGATGCTCGCGTGGTCGAATTTATCGGTAACGACGTATTCCCTGCGCCCGACGAGCGCGGAGATAGTCCCTAAATTGGTCTGAAAACCTGTCGAATAGACGAGACACGCCTCGGTGCCCATAAATTCGGCGAGTTCTTCCTCCAGCTCGCGATGGATTTTCAGCGTCCCGTTCAGAAAGCGGCTTCCCGCGCAGCCGGTGCCGAGTTCCTCTGTCGCTTTGATTGCCGCTTTAATAACCCTCGGGTGGTTGGTCAGGCCCATATACGAGTTCGAGCCGAGCATCAAAACGCGCTTGCCTCCGTGGAGCGTAACCCACGTGTCCTGTTCGGAATCTATTTCGCGGAAATACGGATAAAGGCCGAGTTGCCGGACTTCCTCGGCGTCGTCGTAATTCCTGCACTTGTCGAGTATTCCCATTTTACTTCCTTTCGCCGCTCGAAACGACATCGGCATCCGTGTAATCACTTAAAATTCATATCCCGCGACCAATCTCATCGAGAACGCGGTGTATTCGCCACGGTAGTCGTAGGAACTTTTTTCCTGTGGAGCCTCCGGCTCGTCGAGGTTGTATCCGGTAATCGGGACATCCCCTTTAACTGTAAAATAAATCACAGCAGCTTGCAGGCCAAACTGCAGGTGTGTTGTCGGTTTTACAATCGCGCCGCCGATAATTCCGATTCCGAAGCCGCTTCCACTTCCGTCGAATTCTATTCGATAGCTGCCGGTGTCGCCCTCTTCGAGCCTATATTCGCCTTTACCGTCGGCGAAACCTACGAGCAGTTGAGGGCCTATAATCGCGTCTATCGCGTCGGACAACGGTTTTCGCATTAGAATCCCTGCGCCACCCCAGGCGGCTTTGCCGGATTCGAGCGCTCCCCCTGCAGGAAATTTCGCAAACGAGCCTTCGAAACGATATCGGAAATGGGACGGCCCGGGTAATTCGACAGAAAAACCCGTTTCGAGAGCTGGATACACCGAGACGTGTTCGAACCAGTGTTCGCAAAGCGGAATAGTTGGCGAAATATGGCCGTAGATTCCGATGCCTCGAGATAAGGCAATTTCCGCCGTAAGCAGCGATAATATTATAGCTGTTTTTATTCGCACATTCCTGCCATTTCGAGCGTAGTGAGAAATCTTTCCTCTCGACCGATAATTATTCCATCATTACGAGCTGTAGGCGAAGCAATCTCGGTATTTTGCGGAGATTACCACGTCGCTGGCGCTCCTCGCAATGACATCTTATTTTCGTCCGCAGCAGTTTTTATATTTTTTCCCGCTGCCGCACGGGCAGGGGTCATTTCTTCCGACCTTCTTCCCTTTGACTATGGTTTTGCTTTTCGGCGGCGCTCCCGAAAGTGGGCTTTGTCTTCTCGGCGGAGGAACCCCGGTGCTTTTTTGGGCGACTCCTGCGGCGCGCGCCGCGGCACCGACACCGTATCCGTCGGTCGATTTGTGGATTTCCTGTAATCCGCGTTCGCGTCCGCGGACAATCTCGGGTGGAGCCGGAGCGACTTGTGCCCGGAAAAGCCTTTCGAGCGAGAGCCTGTTAATTCTTTCGAGCAGGTCGGTGAACATATCGAAGGCTTCGCGCTTATACTCGATAAGCGGGTCTTTCTGCGCGTATGAGCGAAGGCCGATGCCCTCTTTTAATCCGTCGAGAGCGTGCAGATGCTCTTTCCACTGCTCGTCTATCGTGGCGAACAGGACGTAGTTTTCGAGTT
>Ga0180301_10004770_pt1 | contig 10451 bp, 9 predicted proteins | sample GuaBasSediGuay16_FD_121797 | JGI IMG/M metagenome (GOLD analysis project Ga0180301, IMG submission 121797) | Subseafloor sediment microbial communities from Guaymas Basin, Gulf of California, Mexico - Guay16, Core 4569-2, 12-15 cm | ecosystem: Environmental > Aquatic > Marine > Hydrothermal... | reverse complement strand
GGGTATAAAAGATTCTCCTTAAAAGGTATTTTCAGCTTTTTACACAACCCTGTAAGTGTTTCCCGGGGAGAAGAAACAAGATCACAGTACCGGATCACGTGATAATCCGGAAGCATTCTTATATTTTTAAGAAGATAATAATAGCTGTTGTCCATAGTCTGAATAACCCGGTCAATCTTTGGGAAACGGGTAGTTATATCCTTAAACCGGCGAAGACTCACAATATTGGCATAGGGATTCCGTACGATATGAATGAAAACAGCTTCGGGAAAAAGATATTTCAATTCCGCGGCAAATTCGGCATGTTCCACAGATTTTTCACAGAGCCATGTATCTTCCGGAATATTTTTCCCGTTGTTATACGAGGCATACATTGCATTCCAATAAAGGGTAAAATCCCGTGCTCTGTGTGACACTTCACCGGAAATGTCTGCCATTTTTTCAACAAAACATGATTCATCAAACAGATCCGGTGTTACTGAATCCGTGAGAGGGTCATCGGCTGTATTGCACCGGAGGATCCATTCCCTGCACCGCCGGATAATTTCTTCACGGCTCAGGTTTTGAGCAAACTGCCGTCGGTAATTATAGTGAATTTCATAACCAAAATGCTGAAAGGGGTGGGTTTCCACAGGCAACACTGTCAAACCGGGATGGCCGTCCAGCAGGCTGCGGACCAGACTCGTCCCGGATTTATGCAAACCAAGAATGAACAGGGGACCTTTCATTTTTCCTCCGACAGAAGACCATATTTAATAAACACATCTTTTAAGGCTTTTTCACGGACTTCGAGACTATATTTTTCCTTGAGTTGCCGGAAAAATTGTTTCCGCATTGCATCATTTCCGGTATAAAGGGCCTGAATTTTTCGTCTGCCCTCTTCCGGATTATCAAAATCCTCGATTATATAATCCGGAAAACCGTTCACCATTTCAGGAAGGGCTCCTGCAGAAGATACCAGAGGCAGGGCTCCGTAGGCACAAGCCTCCGCCACGCCCATACCAAAAGATTCAAAACGGGAAAACTGACAGTAAACCGACGTCTTTTCATAGTATTCTGAAAGGGTGTCATGTGACTGGGGTGCCAGGACGGTCAGGTTTTCCGGTAAATTTGGTAGACCATCCTTAAAGGTCTGCTCCATGCCGATAATCATGAAAGGATAGTCCGGATTCATCCGGGCCATCCGGATAAAACGGTCAAACCCTTTAATAAGATAGCGCCGCCGGGTATTGCAATATCCCACCGTCAATATCAGTGATTTCTTCGGTGTCAGTTCTTTCAGGCGAACTTCCGAAAATGCAATGGCATTATATATGACACGTCCGGAGTAAGGACCCCTTTTTTTTGATTCAGCGGCCGCATAGTCCGAAACCGGTAAAACACAGGCAGCCTTTTTATACAAAAAACACACAATGCGGGAACGAAGGGGGTTCGTAAACACACCATAATGGTATTCGGGCAGCCAAGTGGTATCATATCCGCCCAGAACCAGAAACACCGGTTTTCGGAAAATAAGTCCCAAAAGCATGGGAATCAAAGCATGATAATCGGCAAACCATATAAACAGGGCCCGGCTTCGAAGAATGGGAAGGGGTAACTGAAAAAGTTGTTTCAGCATACTTGCAGCTGTCCGGAAGCCGGCTGCCGATTTAAATCGACAGACACGAACTTTAAAAAAACGTTGTAAAATATCCACATCCTGAATGATAAAAAAACTCTCGTATTCATAACGGGGAGCGATAAAACAAAGAGACGGTATCTTTTTGTGGTTTTTCACCTGATTCAACGGTTTTCTGATGTCCATAAGGAGAATTTACATTTCAGGAAAGAAAATGTGCAGTATTATTATATTGTTTAAAACAGGATGTTATCTGTTACCCTTTCAATACCTGCGGGTATCCAGCTGATCGTAGAGAGTATGCCACAAATCCATAAATTCCGGTGTTTCAGGCATACGGGGCTCCGGAAGGGGATTTTCCTCATAATATTTTATCCGTGCCGGGCTTAACGAGAGGACCATCACTTTTGATCCCAAAAGGATTGCTTCCTGCACATTATGAGTGATAAAAATGATTGTCGTTTTAAATTTCCGCCACAAGGTTTTTAATTCTTTTTGGAGGATGGATCGTGTCTGGGCATCCAGGGCACCGAAGGGCTCATCCATCACCAGAACCTTGGGGTTCAGGGCCAATGAGCGGGCAATGGCCACCCGTTGCCTCATGCCGCCGGAAAGCTGGTTGGGATAGGCATGTTTAAATTCAGAAAGATGAACCAGCTCAAGAAATTCTTCTGCCCGCCGTGTCAGTACTTTCATATCCCCTGAAACTTTATTCAGTTTCAAAGGATAGATGACATTTTCGATGACGGTTTTCCAGGGAAACAGTTGATTGAAATCCTGAAAAACCATGAGACGGTCCGGACCGATTCCGCTGATGGGCTCTCCGTCCAGGAGGATTTTCCCCGAAGTCGGTTCTTCAATACTGCAGATACAGCGAATGAGGGTGGTTTTGCCGCACCCAGAGGGACCCAGAATGGTGAGAAAATCGCCGGAATCCACGGAAAAGGAGAGCTTATCCAGAACAGTAAAGGATTTACCTTCAAGAGAATACTGTTTTACAAGATCCTGAACAGTCAGATTACTCATCAAACACTCATCCCCCATTTCTTTACGGTTTTATTCTCCAGCGTTTTCAACAGAAATTCATCAACAAGCATACCGATAATAATCACAGATATCAGTCCGGCAAAAACCGATTCAATATCCATAAAATAGCGGGTTTTGTAAATAAACCAACCGAGTCCGCCCACTACACCGGAAGCGCCGAAAACCATTTCGGCAGATACCAGGGCCCGCCAGCTCCGGGCCCAGGCGATTTTGAGTCCGGACAGGATATACGGAAAAGCATTGGGGATCATCACAGCCCATATCAGGTGAAATTCACTCATACCGATGTTCCGTCCCAGTTCCAGCTGGATTTTCGGTATCGACCGGAATCCTGCGAGGGAATTCACAATCAGGGGCCACAAAATAGAATGAATGATGATGATAATAATGGCTTTGGCTCCCAGCCCCACCAGTAACATCACCACCGGCAGCAGAGCGATGCCCGGCAACGGATGCATGATAGACACAATCACATCCATAACCCGGGCAAAAGTTTTGCTGATCATACAGAAGGCCGTCAGAAAAAAAGCCAGAACAATTCCAAGACCGATACCGCTGAAAATCAGATAAAGGGAAAATTTTATGTGCTGCAGTAACTCACCGGTTGTCAGGTTTTGCCACAGGGATTCCAGAACCCGTGAGAAGGGCGGAAAAAGTTTATCCCGGCCCGTCCACACCGGAATGTATTCCCAGAGAAAAAACAAAATCAAAATAAACAGGACTTTCGTGATTACGGTAACGCGCCGTTCCCGTATTTCTGATTTCAGCATGCGTTCATATCCCGTTGTTAATCTGCCCCGGCCGGATTCACCGTTTCCCAAAGCAGGTCTTTTACATCCTCCGTATTGCGGTCTACATATCCGGCTTCATTCATAAAATCCAGAAATTTCAGCAAACCATGGGGGTTTTTACTGAAACGAACCCCTTCCCAGGTGGTGTATTTCATATACGTATCCCGATCCAAATTTAATACCGGCGCCACATATTCTGCAGTTTTTTCAGGATTTTCATTCAACATGTCAATGGCTTCTTCCAGTGCTTTATATACTGCGTTGAATAACTCAGGATTACGTTTTTTCAGCTGGCCGGTGGCAGCCGTTACCAAAAAGGTGAAATCACCACCGAAAGCATCCCGCGCATCAACCACCTGATGGATATCTTCCTGTTCCAACTCTTTAAAAATATAGGGAGGTGACGTAAAATGGCCGTCAATTTCCACCCGGTTGATCAGGGCATTGACCCCGTCGGGATGTGCCATGGCAATGATATTATGATCCAGGGCTTTTGGATTTCCCAGTTCCTTTGATGCAGCCATGGAAAGGAGAATATGCTGAATGGAACCGGGCGACGGCAGCGCAATTTTCATACCGGGTTTGATATCTTGTAAGGTTTTGATGTTTTCATGATATGTCTGAAGTCCTAAAGGCATCTCACACAAAGCCGAAATAATTTTATAATCATAACCCTTTGCCCAGGCAATCAGATACGGAGGAACTCCCATACTTCCCACATCAATGTTGCCTCCGGCCATCCCTTCCCGGATTGCCCCTCCGGAACCCAGGCGTACCCATTCAACCTGTGCATCGGGATAATATTTTTCAATCAGATTCAGTTCCTGCATTAAAATGACCGGGGCATACCCCAATCCAAACTGCTGGGCAACCACCACCCGGTTCTTATCCATACTCTTACCGCATGAAAACAAAGATAAACTCAGGATAACCATAAACAAAAAAATGGCTGTTTTTTTCATGTTACCACCCCCTTATTTAAAAGCATATTCAATGAAACATTCAATTTTGTTCCGGGTATATTTCGTATCATCCGGACTGCCTTTCCACTGCCGGCGCCACGTGGGGCGAATCTTAACCGATCCGGCATCTGAATTGTGTACCGTGATTTTATATTCCAGCCAACTGTAGAGATGATCTGTCGTGTTATCCCCGCTGTCCGTTACCTGGCCGTAATCGAAAAATCCCCGAAAGACACCGGGGCCTGTTTTACCGCGCACACCTATGCGACCGATCCATCCGTCATAAAACTCCTCAATGGTCACAGCAGCTTCACCCCAAACGGAATATCCGGAGACTTTACCCGACACAACCGCTCCGGCAGTCAAAGGATTGTAATTGGATTTCTTTGTACTCCACAAGACTTGAGGAACAATTTCCAGAGCCCCCAAATTCAGGGCATAATCTGCTCCAATGGTTATGCCGTCGCGGTTTGTAATGGTTGAGTCACCGTCCAGATATACTTCCAGATTTGTGCGGTTTTCATCCACGGAAAAATAGGCTCTGGCCAGTCCGTCTCCCAACGTTTTATGTACCCTGAAACCGGTGTAGGCATTATTGTTGAAAATCAGGAATGGAATATCCACCACTCGTGTGGGATAATAATGAATATCCCAGATTGTGTTTCCACCTTGCGGGATCCGTCCCAGATCAAATCCAAAATCTCCTTTTTTACCGACATAAAGCCGGGTAAAATCCACGGAAGGCGATTGGGCTGATCCGTCAGACGAAGCAGAGGGAAGCCCTGAACCACTTCCCATTTTAGACCAGAAAGCCAGGGAATTATGGGAAAGTTGAATTTTGGCAAAATACCCGTTATTGATGTCCGCATTCAGATTAAGCCGGGCCCTGAACTGCAGATAGGCGTCACCTGTCCGGCTGTTTATTTTTCCATCACCGTCTTTATTAGTAATCAGATCAAAACGTGGCCGTATCCAGGTGTCTCCACTCAGACTGATTTCAGACCGGGCATTCCCTGCCAGCATGAGCCCTGCAAGAAATAACAACAACATTCTTATCATGAGAAATCTCCTCTTTTTTTTCAATTTGAAAGAGTATAGAGAGAAATGAAAGGGGATAAAAATCTAAATATTTAATGAGAGGGGGACAGATTATTTAATTTTTCGATAAGTGCCCGGATTATATCCCCGTACCGGGAGGATTCACCGGCTAAAAGCAAAATATTCCGATGGATCTGATAGGTATCTGAAACAACAATATGAGGATATTGCTCCTGAATGTTTTTCAGATAGGTTTCGTTGATAAAGAGTCCAAGCGGTTTCTGATTTATCAGGGTAAGCCGGTCTGCGGTTGTACCCATTTCGGCCACAATGTTTACATCTCCGAACTGTTCCAGATAATTCAGAACCACGGTATGAATTCCTGAATCCTTCTGATCAATCACCAGGGGGATTTTCCTGATATCATGGCTTAGGGATTGATGGTAGACCAAAACGATGCGTTCATCTTTCAGGGGGATTGCATCAATGTGCCGGGGAAGTTCCATATTTACACCGCCAACAATGGCCACATCCGCCTGATGGTCGATGATATTCCGGATGGCTTCATCAGACCGGCATGTATACACACGGGGAAAAAGTCTTTTTTCCCGGAGCAGTTCATAAATGGGTTCAAGATAGAGATGGGTGGCCACCGTACTCAGATTTACGGTGAAATCATTCATTCCTTCCAATCGGGCCATCAGTTCGTCATGATCCCGGAGTATCCGTTCACAATATTTATAAAAAACCTTGCCCTGGGGTGTAAAATGGTATTCGCCGTCGTAAGAATACAGGGTTATGTTCAACTCCTGCTGGAGTTTGTTCAAACGATAGCTGATTGTTGGCTGTGATAAATATAAATACCGGGAAACTGCAGATGTATTACGTTGTATATAGAGCTGTTTATAAATTTTAAGGTCCAGCAGATCCATCAATCCCTCCCGGGTTTGAAAGGCTTATTTTACTTCGTCAGAATCATAAAACACCTGATCATAATAACGGACACTTTGCCGGGTAGTCCGGAGATTTTTTTGAATCTCCGTAAGTTCTTCAAGAGAAATAAGTCCAAGCTCATGTTTAACACCAGCCCAGGGAATGTTAAAATTTTCCTGATGGACAAAGGTAGAGACCCGTGGATTGATTTCCATGAGTTTGCCTCCCTTGAACTGAATATTAATAAAATAGTCATACTCCAGGCGGTGAACAATATCCCGTGCATATTCCATATATTCCGGTGCATCCTGGTTTCTGAAAAACATGGCCAGACCTGCTTTCATGGCTTCCCGGGTTTTTGTAAAGCCTAACAAAACCTTCCCGTTCCGGCAATAACAATCCACGGTAATTTCTGTCCCCTCAAGAAATTCAGATACAATCAAATCAGGAAAACGTGCTGCTTGTCTCAGAATCTCTTCACATTCCTCAAGAGTAAAAGTGGTATCTTCAATCCGCTTCTTCAACAGCATATTCAGCCGGTCGGTTCCGGCTTCGAGGATTCGGAATCCCCGGGATCCCTTACTTACAGCCGGTTTGAAGCAGACTCTTTTATCAGGATAGCCCAAACCTAAAACGGCTTTTCTGAAGTCATTCACGGTGTTCACGGTCCGTGTTTCGGGCAGGGGGACCGAGCTCTCTTTAAAAAAGTCATTCATGGCAGATTTGCTGTCACAGGGAACGGCCGATTCGGTTTTTGGGATCATGATGGGAAAACCTGCCTTGCGAAAATCATCCCGGAGGGGACTCAAAGGCATCACATCCGAGGAGCTTTGGGGCAGAATCAGATCCACTTTCTCTTTTCGTGCAATATGGAGGATTGTTTCAGGATAGGCAGGATCCGTCCCGGCGGGGACAGGATAAAACACATCACTGAAAAAGCGTCCTGACGCCAGGGGATTCATATCCGTCCCGATGATTTCAACCGGTCTTTCCCCATGTTCTTTCAGTGCCCGGATCATGGTAACACCCCCGGGACAACCGACTGTCGTTAACAAAATACGGATAAGTTTCATTGATTTCCTGCTATATTATGTATCGTATCACTTCAAAACATTCGGCATAGTCACAACCGATCTGCACACCCCGTGTGGTGGCAAGACTCATAATAAATTCTTTTGAAGCATACTTTCGCATCTTCTGGGAATTGTATGCATCCAAAGCATAAATTTTCTTTTCAATGTGGCGCTTTTCCAGCCGGATAAAGGAGCGGGTTTCAAAATTGATATGATTCCATGGAATTTCATACGCCAAAATAGTGGTCTGCTTGAAAGCCCGTTGCCCTTCCATGGCGACTGTATTGTGATCCTGGTGCAAATCGTGAGGGGAAGGCATAAATACAAGATCGGGGTTCAGTTCCCGCTTTAAGCGTACCATTTCTTCCAGCAAATCCTGGCGGACATAGTTAAGTTTCCGAACGGTAAACCCGTAAATCAGAAGATTTTCCGCTTTGATACCGAGGCGTTTTGTGGCTTCTTTGACTTCAATTTCGAGAATGTTTTCCGGCATGCCCGGAGGGACTGATTCCTTGGCGGTTGAAAAAGCGGCATAATATATATCCGCATCATCTTCCAGAAATTTGGCAATACTCCCCCCACATCCAAATTCTCCGTCATCGGTATGGGGTGCCAGAATCAGTATACGTTTTGCTGTCTTCATGGTTTTCCTCAATTCATGTAGGATTCCAAATCAAAGTGACGCTCTGCAAAAGCATCACTGTCAATAAACATCTTTTGCCACACCGCCAGTCCCATAACCACCCACAGAAAATTGTAATGCCAGCGGAGACGGGGATGGGGCGGCGTGTCCAGTATTTTGCGAATGTATTCGTAATTAAACAAGCCCTGCTTTTCTACAAAGTCCCGGGTTAATACCCTTTCGCATACATTCTTCAGGTCTTTTTTGTACTGCAGGTAGGGGTTGACTGTAAACCCCCATTTCTTTTTCCGGGTAATTTTTTCCGGTAAATAAGGTTTCATGGCTTCACGGAACAGGTCTTTGGCCCGGTTCCCCTTCATTTTCAATCCGGCAGGAATAGAAAATCCAAACTTCACTAAATCGAGATCCAGAAAGGGCACCCTCTCCTCAACAGAATGGCTCATACTCATGCGGTCTTCCACCAAAAGGTAGTCGTTAACCATCTTCGTATGAAATTCGGTAAAGAGCACCTGATCCAGTGCAGACATGTGATTCACCTTTTGAAAAAAGGGGTCAAAAGCTTTCCGGACTCCTAATGAGTCCTCTTTCATTTTTTGAGCCATGTCCCGGTGATAGATCCGGTCATACATGGCGTTGTCAAAGTCCCAAACATTTCTCAGGATCAGATAATATTTTTCTATTTGTCCCAGGGCCAGAAGCATCTGAATGCCACGTCGGTATTCATCCAGCCGCAAGACCCCTGTTTTCTGTTCCATTCTGAAGAGAATCCGGGATTTGAAATCCCAAAATTTTTTCATCCATCCGGGGATTCGGTCATGAAGATGGTTCATTGGATAGATAAACCGGTGAATATCATAGCCTGCCAGCAGTTCATCCCCGCCGAGTCCGCCAAGGACCACTGATACATGGGGTTTGACAAAAGCGGACATGTTGAAACCCTGAAGGAGGTTGATTTTCGGTTCCTCGGCATGCCACAGGACTTCCGGGAACATTTTCAGGGGTTCCATACTCAGGCTCAGGGTATGATGATCGGTCTTGAAGTGACGGGCCACCCGCTCAGCATCAGGAAATTCATCGGTGGGTTCATTGAAACCGAGTGTAAATGTTTTAATATCCGGGACCCCCAGTTCTGACATCTTCTGGACAATCACGGATGAGTCCATGCCGCCGCTCAGGTAAACCCCTATGGGGACGTCGGAAATCAGTTGGCGTTTGACAGCCTGCCGCAGGAGTTCATGTAACTGGTCTGCAGCCTCTTTTTCGTTCATACCGTCCCGGATTTCAGGTGTCAGTTCCCAATACCGGTGTATATTGATTTGTTTATTTCGATACACAAGATAGTGTGCCGGGGGAAGACGATAAATACCTTTAAAAAGGGTCTGGTCATTTTGAGTATAGCGCAAATTCAGATGTGTATGAAGGGACTTAAGATTTAATTCCCGGGGAACGGAGGGATGCAGGAGCAGGGGTTTCTGCTCTGAGGCAAAGGCAAAAAGACCGTTCTGATGAATATAGGGAAGGGGTTTAATCCCAAAATGATCCCGTACCAGAATGAGGGAATCCTGTCTCTGATCCAGGATAACAAAGGCAAAAATGCCGTTCAGGCGGTGAAAAAAGTCTGTCCCCCAACTTTCATAACCATGGACAAGTATTTCCGTATCCGATTCCGTGTAAAAATGGTGCCCAAGGTTTTTCAGTTCTTCGCGGATTTCCTTGTAGTTGTAGATTTCGCCGTTATAAATAACGGCAATGGAGCGATCCTCGTTAAAAATAGGCTGGTTCCCGGTTTTCAGATCAATAATGGCCAGACGCCGGTGTCCCAGGGTGACATCACCGTGCCTGTATATTGATTCGGCATCCGGTCCCCGGTGACGGATAAGGTCCAGCATCTGCTTAAAACGATTTGGGGGGGTTCCTCCCGCTTCAACTGTCCCTAAAATACCACACATCAGATCCGGCCCAGTTTTTTTAATGCTTTCACTTTATCTCCATACATCCGGATAATATGATCCATACGGTCATACTGTGAGAACTGTTCCCTGAAGCTTTTTAATTCCTGTCGGCCGGAGAGGTTTTCAAGGAGCAAGAGCTGGCTCATAATCAGCCGGTAATATCCCACCGAACAGGGGTCGGTTTTAGGATAATGGTCCAGATCGCACAGGTTAAAACGAACCCAATAACCCATATCATAGTCAGGCAGTCGGGTGATCAGGGTTTGAATTCCTGCATCAAAAGCATTTTTCGCCCTGATTTTATCAGCCGGATAGAGATCTTCCGGCAGAGCCCGGTATGCATCAAAAAGGCCTAAAAGGGAAAAATTATGCCCATCCAGGACCCGTGTTGGTT
>Ga0180301_10004769_pt1 | contig 10452 bp, 10 predicted proteins | sample GuaBasSediGuay16_FD_121797 | JGI IMG/M metagenome (GOLD analysis project Ga0180301, IMG submission 121797) | Subseafloor sediment microbial communities from Guaymas Basin, Gulf of California, Mexico - Guay16, Core 4569-2, 12-15 cm | ecosystem: Environmental > Aquatic > Marine > Hydrothermal... | reverse complement strand
GCGTGGTGGATTCCCTGTGTGATGGAGTTGAGCGCGGGTTTGCTCGATGTCGCCGACGGACTTGGGATAGATGAATCGTTTTGTCCGGTGCGGGCGATGCTGGGCGCTTTTGTTACGGGTAATCATTTTCCGATTCCCGATCTTTTGACGTGCAGTGTGGGGGCGACTTGCGACGACTTCAGTGCGATCGCGCAGCGGCTGGAAGGTCTGGGGCACAAGATTTTGTGGTGGGAGGCGCCGCACAGACGGCCGGTGGAAAGCGGCGAGGGGTCTGTTGTGCTGGGGGGCGGTTTTGTCGGGCCGCGGCCTCAGGTGGATTTTGTGAAGACGCAATTGCAAATGGTAAGGCGTGCATTAGCGGAGGTGTCGGGTGAGGAACTTGACGATGAGAAATTAGCGGCGGGGATTCGGCAGGCGAATGTTGTTCGGCGACACCTGCGAGAGCTTAGAGAACTGGTGTTTACGGCAAAGCGTTGTCCGATGGGGGCTCTTGAAATGCTGGTTGCTGAGATGTTTGCGATACATTTTTGCAGCGACAGGGATGAGACAATCGAGATATTAGGGCTTTTGCTCGATGAAGTTAAGGGGCGGATAGAGCTGGGTAAAGGCGTCGGCGATTCGGGAGCGGCGAGGATATTCTGGGTCAATCCGGTTGCCGATTTGCAGGTGATGAATCTGTTGGAGGACTGCGGCGGACGAATCTGCGGCACGGAGTATCTGTTCAGCCACGCGCTGGATGCAATTGCCGAGGATGTCGAGCCGATGGAGGCGCTTGCCCGGGCGGCGCTGGCGGATCCTATGGTTGGCTCGGCGCAGGATCGGGCCGAACGTATCGGCGCCGACATTGTGAGATTCGGCGCCGAAGCGGTTATCGTGTCGCGTATCCCCGGCGCCAGTCACTGTACGTTGGAGGGCAGGATAATCGCAGATTACGTTCAGGAGACGTTAGGGATGAGCGCCCTTGAGATTGAGGTGTCGCCGGTGAGCGATTCGATTGCCGCGTCGCTTGGGATGCGTATGGAGGCGCTTGTGGAAACTGTACTGCAACGGAGAAAGACATGATTTGTGCGGGCATTGATGCAGGTTCCAGGGCGATCAAGATCGTCCTGCTGAATACCGAGGACAATGAGATCGTCGCGTCGGGCGTGATCGATCAGGGGGTCGAGCAGGACTCACTCGCCGCCGATCTTTACGGCAAGTTGCTGGCCGAGCAGGGCATCGGCGCCGGACAGATCGCAAGGACGGTGGCGACGGGCTACGGTCGGGGCATTATCTCGGCTGCGGATACGACGATAACGGAGATCAGTTGTCATGCGGCGGGGGTTCGCCGGCTCGAACCGGATGCGCGGACGGTTATCGATATCGGCGGGCAGGACAGTAAACTGCTGCGTCTGGACGATAGCGGCAGGGTTCGCGATTTTGCGATGAACGACCGTTGCGCGGCGGGGACGGGGCGATTCCTGGAGATCGTGGCCGAGCGTTTCGGGGTGCAACTGAGCGACCTGGGGCGACTGGCGCACAAGAGCACGGACCCGGCGGCGATCAGCAGTATGTGCGTTGTGTTTGCCGAGACTGAAATTGTGGGTTTATTGGCTTCGGGCGCGTCGCAGGAGGATATAGTGGCCGGCGTCCAGGAATCGATCGCCAAACGAATGACGTCGATGATGGGGGCCGGCGCCGAGGCGCCGATCGTATTTACGGGCGGCGTGGCGATGGTGCCGGGGATGGAGACGGCGCTGGCCGAATCGTTGGGAAAAAAAGTGAGGGTCTGCGCGAATCCGCAAATGACCGGCGCGCTGGGGGCGGCGATACTGGCGGCGAGACAATTAAACGGCGGCGGAGCGTGAGAAGAGCCGATTGCATCGGGGGTTAGAATTATGCCGAGCCTCGGGAAAGGTGTCATGTCAGCCCCACTGCCAAGGAGCCGAAAAAGTGATTTGACTTTTCCGCTAAGGCGGTTTACTTTGTGACAGCGACCAAAGCTACATTAGTTGGCCATCTGGAAAAACAGAACTCAAATATCGCATTATGGCGATAAATAAAGCCGGTGAAGGGCCGGGAAGTAACACGGTTATGGTGGTTTTGTGATAGAAAGCTATTAAGTAATGGAAAGATGCAATAGAAACTTGATTTCAAAAAAAGCCTATATGAGTTCAAAGCGAGTTTTTATTCTTGGTGCTGGTTTTTCAAAGATGGCTGGGATGCCTCTGGCCACGGATTTAACGAACCACCTCGGTGGCAAGTTCCGAGAGGATGATCTGAAGGATGCCTTGGAATGGCTTGATTATTTGCAGCAGAGAATTGAATGGCTGGGGGACGGCTCCGGCGTAAAGATTCTGAAGATGCACGGTTCAATAAATTGGATAATGGTTCCTCGTGAGCAAAAGGATAACTTTGGCTACCCCCTTCTTTTCGAGAAAACACAGTGGATTACCGCCGATAACACTAATCGATCCCATCGCAGGGGATTTAAAGTCTGACTTTAAGAAAGTTTTTGGCTGTAGTGCCAGAATAGGTGTAATAGAAAAGAAAGGCGAAGAAGTTGATTGGTCAACTCTGCTGTAGGTAGCAATGACATGGTAAAGATTATCGAGATGATGATATGAATGAAACAGATAAGATAATCACTGCGGTATTAAAATACTATCCTGACGTTCAGGCGGTTTATTTATTCGGCAGTTACGGTACGGATGAGGCATGGACAGACAGTGATGTAGACATTGCCGTGCTTTTGCCACATGAGAAATCACCCAAAGCCGGCTCTTTACTGATGAGTGATTTGCGTTTTGAACTGGAAAGACTGCTTGGAAAGGGCGTGGATTTAATCAATTTGCGCCAGGTTCCCACGGTTCTCCAAAAGGAAGTTGTCATGGATGATCGCCGTATCTGTCAGTCGGACGAATATGCGGCCGATGAGTTTGAGATGCTGACGTTTTCATATTATCAAAAACTTAACGAAGAACGTCGGGGAATTTTGGAAGGCATTCTGGCCGATGGAAGGATTTATAAGGTATGAATGATATCGTTTTGAATAAAAAAGAAAGTATCGAACGCTGTGTCAGGCAAATTCGTTTGTATTATTCCATGCCCGGGGAAGTTCGGTTTGAGGAAAATTATTTGAAACAGGATGCTATCGCAATCAATCTGCAACGGGCCTGCGAACAGGTTATTGACCTTGCCAACTATACCATAAAGAAGAAGAAGCTGGGACTTCCCAAAGCAAGCAGGGAAAGTTTTCGTTTGCTCGCCGATAATAAAATTATTCCTTACCAGCTTTCCGACGGGCTGGAAAAAATGGTTGGATTTCGCAATGTTTTAGTGCATGAATACCAGGACCTGGATATTAAACTGATGCTTGATGTGATCGACAATCATCTGGATGAATTTATTGATTTTACAAATCACATCATGAAGTGCTTCGCAGATGACCTTACATTCTAATTTTCCCGTTGAGTCGGTTCGTAAACCTTTCTGCATCAATTAGCCCTTTACATCCGACAGTTTCCGGTTAAAATCAGCAGTATTGTATTACGATAACGAATAATACTTTTCACCACGAAGATATATTTGGTTTTTTACTTTAACTTCGCGAACTTCGCGTCCTTCGTGGTAAAATTTTATATGTAAGGAACCATGTTATGTCTACTCGACAGAATCTTGAAAAGCGTAAACGTATTATGAAGCGGTCTATTAAGTTGGGGCATTGCATTTGCGATCCGAAGAAGCCTTGTCCTTGCGATCTTTTTAAGGAGAAGGATATTTGCCTGTGCGCCGGGGAGCGGATGGAGTCGCCGACGGGCGAGGTTAAGCTTACGCATTTGATCGAGAAGGCCGGTTGTGCATCTAAGATCGACCAGGCGTTTTTGAAAAGCGTGCTGAAGGGGCTGCCGGTGATCGACGATCCGCGTGTGCTTGTGGGCGTTCCGGCCGGCGACGATGCGGGGATATTCGATATCGGCGACGGCAAGGCGCTTGTGCAGACGGTGGATGTTTTTACGCCTTCGGTGGACGATCCTTACACGTTCGGGCAGGTGGCGGCGGCTAATTCGGTGAGCGATATTTATGCGATGGGGGGCGTGCCGCTGACGGCGCTATCGGTTTTGGGCTTTCCGGTTCGCAAGGCGCCGGATGAGGCTATGACGGATATTCTTCGCGGCGGCATCGACAAGATGAAAGAAGCCGGCGTCGCCATTATCGGCGGGCACAGCATTAATGATTCGGAGATCAAGGCCGGTTTTGCGGTGACGGGTATTATGGACATCAAGCAGGTGACGGCCAACGCAAATGCGCAGCCGGGCGATGTGCTGATATTGACCAAGCCGTTGGGGACGGGAATTACGGCGTTCGCCTCGCAGATCGGAAGAGCATATCCTGAGAGCACCGAGGCGACCGCCAAATCCATGACTGCGCTTAACAAGGAGGCTTCTGCGTTGATGGTCAAATTCGGCGCGCATGCGTGTACGGATGTTACGGGTTTCAGCCTGATGGGGCACCTGGCGGAGATGTCGCTTTCCAGCGGGGTGGATGCCGAAGTTGTCTGGGACGACATACCGGTATTTCCGCATTTGCTGCAGTATGTGGCGGACGGGATACTTCCGGGCGCGATCGAACGCAATAAGGAATCGTGCGGCGGGCGTGTAGTCGCAGGTGACGGCATCGGCCCGGAGATGCTGGATATGTGCTTTGACGCGCAGACATCGGGGGGACTTTTGATTGCGATTGACGCGCCCGATGCGGATAAGTTCCTTCAGGCGCTGCACGAGGCGGGAGTCCTGGCTGCGACGGTGATCGGGAAGGTGACGGCCAAGGGCGAGGGTAAAGTCCATGTTATAACAACGGGTAAGCGTCAATTGCCCAAGCCGCGTGAAACCAGGCCTAAAAAGACTGTCGAGGCAAAACCGCAACCCATCGCGACTGCTCTTGACTCGCAAACGACCCCTTGTTGTGTCGGCGCCGGCGATGGTCCGGTCGCTCCAGAGCAAGGGGCTGCAACAGGCCCTGCGAGCGGCGAGAGCGAGGGTGCGCAGGAGATGCAGCAGCGGTTTATGGACTTTATGGGCAGGGTGAACCGGCCGGGGGGGCTTGACGCCTATACCAAGCAGGCGATGTCGATTGCCCTTTCGGTTCATGCAAAATGCGCCCCGTGCCTGAAAGTGCATGTTCAAAAGGCGAGAGAAAAGGGTTTCACCGAGGAGGAAATCGACGAAGCGGCGTGGATGGGTATTGCATTCGGCGGGGCGCCTGTTATGATGTTCTACAAGACCAATAAGCCGCAATAACTATGCGGAGGTGACCGGCGACTGGTGTCGCCCGCGGTCTTCAAAGCCGTCGTTGGGTCGATAAGGTCCAGGGTGGGTTCGATTCCCATTCACCTCCGCCATTTTTTTTGATTCATCCCTTACTGTGCCGCGGCCAGTTTTGCTGTCTTTTCGGCGTCCGACAACTTATCCCACTTTGGGGGACAGGCGGCGCAGCAGAAGGCGACCTTTTGGCCCGCGAAGTCCCTGACGAGGTTTGCGGGCACCTTCGCCGGATTAATCGGGTTGCCCATTATGGGGCATTTGGCGTTGACGAACTCAACCTTCGGCGTCTCGACATTTACGCTCACAGTGGCCGGCTCCTCCTTCTTGCAGCCGCCTAACATGGCCAGGCTACAGGCAACAAGCACGAGGGCCGTCAGGGCCGGGATTTGCTTTGTCTTCATTTGTCTACCCTTTCATTAAAGATATTTGTTAATGACAATGGTAATTGTCGCACGTGCGGCAAATAAAACAAGGAAAAAATTTGCCCGCATTCGGTTTTTATTGTATAATCGCTATTATGAGCAGCAAAGCCAAAAAGATTACCGCGTCGGTCGTTTTCATCTTTCTGGGCGTTGTCCTGTGCGTCTATGGGCTTGGTTTTCACGTCACGGATGTCGCCGACGAGAAGGGGGACGGCCCGGCGGTGGCGATGAGGGAACCTGCCCTTATCAAGGAAGCCTCCATCGGCGGAGTGAAACTGGACAAAGCCTCGGGCAAGATCAAGCACACTTACACCGGCGAACCACCCGAAGACTGTGCTACATGAGGAAGCTAAGCGGGGGACTGTGGCGTCCATGGTCGAAAAATCAATGCTGAACCGATTCATCGCAAAGCTTCTGCCCCACCGTCTCTGGGTGCAGGTCGGCTTTCTTCTGGCCTGGCTCGATCCATTGGGTCTGCGTCTGCACAATATATGCGGGCCCGTTTTTCACTGCTATGCATGTCCGCTTGCGACATTCGCCTGCCCCATCGGCATCATCGCCCAGTTTAGCGCGATACACGTATTTCCATTCCTGGCGATAGGGACGCTGCTGCTCGTCGGCGGGCTGTTAGGCTCATTGATCTGCGGGTGGGTATGTCCGTTCGGGCTGTTGCAGGATCTCGCCGTCAAAGCGCCGATAAAGAAGTTCCACCTGCCGCAATGGACGGGGCATTTTCGCTATGTGATTCTGGTTGGGACGGTTTTGCTTGTGCCGTACTTATTCGGTGAATCGCATCCGCTGTTTGTATGCAGCATCTGTCCGGCCGGGGCGCTTGAAAAGGCCGTACCCGATGTAATTACCCAGGCGGTCGGCGGAGAGAGAATCGTCTGGCCCAACGCCATAAAGATAACCATTGTGGTTGTGTTTGTGGCGGCGATGTTTTTGACGATTCGCCCGTGGTGCCGGGTGCTCTGCCCGTTGGGGGCGATATTCGGCCTGCTCAACAAAGTGAGCGTCCTGTCAATGCGACTGGAAGATTACAAGTGCAACGAATGCAAACGCTGCCACACTCTATGCGTGTACGGCGGGACACCCAATATGGACCCGAACGACCCCCGCTGCCTGCGCTGTCTGGAATGCACAAAATGCGCACCCGGCGCCCTCGGCGTCGGCACAATATTCGACTCACCGCAAGAGCCCGACCAACCTCAGGAAAACGAAGCCGCCGAATCAGATTAGGTCAGTTGCCCGTTCGCCTGAAAAGTCTTCCGTTTCGGCGACGGCAGGGGCGGACATGCCTTTGAGTCTGAAGCAGCCATAGAACCGCCTGCGGAACAGGTCGCTGTTTAGCACCAGGATCATGTACGGCAGCAAGAGCAGATACAGTATCCCGCCGATAAGCAATCCGACAAGCGGAATCTGAATAATCGCTTCCATTGGAAAGCTCCGGCCCATGATCACGATCATGATGATAAATACGGTCAGTGCATAGGCAAGCATGGCGGTCAGGCAGAGCACAGGGCACCATAGAGCAAGCCACAACATGAATCGCAAGGCGGTGTAACGCCTTCGGCAGCGCCAACCCGTTAAAGCAAAGGCAAGAAACGTCGCTGCGGTCACAATGCAGAAAAAGATTGTTACCACTATCGCTTCGCTTGTGAATTCCAACCCACTGAAGGAGAAAATCCCCAATGCATAGACGAGCACCATTACAATCAGGCTCAGCAGAAAGATAACGAAGCGATTCAGGCCTGCGAACTTGTGAGAAACAAGCCACACAGTCGCCATGCCTATCGTAAATGAATTGAACATAACATCGAACATCCCGGCTGCGCTCGAGGGCATACCGGTAGCTTTCTTGACTCCAATCCACAGAATGTTGACCACGAACATGGGGAGAAGAATCAGGAAGGCTTTGGGCGTCCAATTCTCTCTGAACAGGATGAAAACGATAAGCAAAATCACCCAGACGGCAAGGCCTGAGAGGTTGTCTATGAAACGCCATGTGTAAGTAACCGGGGCACTTTCCTTTGAGCCGAGGTTTCCGAGATCGTTTGATGCCACGAATTTCAGGTCGCCATAGACATGCGGTGGTACTCGCCACGAGTACGAACATGTGCCGCCTCACCCAAACTCGAACTTGCCGCCGCCTATTTTCTTATCGCCTTTGTAGACTGCAAATTTCGGCGGCTTGCTTCTGCTGTCGCTGGTGTATTTTTCTCCTCCGATACCACACAATCCGTAGCCAAGCTGCAGAATCCTGCCCTTTCTGGCGACCGTAATCGTCTGAGTCAGCGGCGCGCCTATCTTCAATTCCGTGGTGCTGTTCGGATCGATCTTGAAACTGTTAGTGCTTGTACGCGAGTACGTATTACAACTGAATCGGCCTTTGAGCCTGACCTGTTCGGTGTAATACCTCCCCGGCGGCAATGACAGGATATCACCGGGCGTACCGAACTCGTGCCTTTTGCGGTCTTTGCCCACCAGTACGAGGTGCTCAATGCCCTTGCCGACAATCTTCAACCGCCCCTGGTCGATCTTCTTGTCGGCCTGGGCCCTGGCAAAAACAGGCATCGCCGCCACAGAGAGGCAAATAATGCAGAAAACCCCGAAAAACCGCCTTAAAGTCGCCTGGCCCTTCATTTTTCTTCTCCTTGTCAAAACGGCAGAATCACCCCTGTCCGGACAGAACATGTCTATATTATACACAGACGCAGTGCCCCGTCAAATGTTACAGGAAAAATAAAAATGTTACAAAAATGCTATTTGTCAGGTTCCATGCACACGAGCGTGCCGTTTGACATTGCCATGTAGAGTTTGCCGTCGGCGGCGGCCATGCCGTCCCATACGGGCGGGGCGGGCAGATCGAGTTGGAACAGCTTTTCGCCTTTCGCCGCCGACACCGCCATGAGTACGGCGGGGGTTTTTCCCTCGTAGGCTGCTTGCTGGGCGAGTATTTCGGCCTTTACCTTTGGATCGTTGGGGCTGTTGAAGGCGTCATCTTCATTCAATACATCCGGCGGCCCGGCAACGAAAAAGGTGTCGTCGGCCAGCACCATTGCCCGTGCGTGCAGGGGCGTATCGGTAACGGACCAGTGCAGTTTCGGGGCAAGACGATCCTGGGCCGCGGCCTGTCGTGTGAAACTTCGGTCGAAAAGAGCGGAACGGCCTGACTTATTGCTCCACTTTTTCACCCTGGCGATTGCATCGGGATCAGCTTGTCTTTCAGAACAGAACAGGTGATTTTCCAGCACGTGCGACCACACGAAGAGTTCCGGCCGGCGTCCGAAACCATAGACGCGGTCGTCGTCGAAGACGAGCATTCTGCCGGCGGGGGCATATCGGCCGGCACGGTTCCACCAGTTGCAGCCCGATGAAAATGTCCGGCCGTAAAGCCAGTAGGAGCGATGCCAGGCGTCATCGTCGAGGAATCCCGTCGGACTGAACAGGTGGGCATCGGCGCCCAACTGAAGCGTAGCCCGCTCAAACGGTTCCGTCATCGGATCGACGGTCTGTATGCGATTGCCCTCGAGGTCGAAGGCCTGTTCGCGCATGTAAACGGCGTTTCCGTCGCAGGAGAGGATGTCCGGCAGGGCGACCGGCATATTCAGCACTCTTACGTCCTTTTGAGGATTCTGCCGGTCGTCGAGAACACCTTCAGAGAGTACGCGTCCGGTCAACGCATCGAGACGGTAGAACCTGAGGCCTCCGTCGAGGAAGGTTGACCGGCCCGCCACGCAGTAAACGACGCCTTTGTGGATGAGGACGGACCCGTGGACGGGCCAGACCGACTGGAGTCGCCCGTAGGATACGAGTTTGACATTGTGCGGCGCGGCCTGGAATCGCCAGACAAGTGCGCCGTCGGATGCTCTCAGGCAGTAGACATAACCGTCAGCGGAGCCGAAGATCACCCTGCCGCGATAGACCGTGGGCGGTGAATCCACTTGGGCCCCGGCGGTAAACGTCCAGACCTTCTTGCCGCGATCGGCACTCAATGCGTAGAGGGTGTGTGTGTCCTTCGAGGCAATATAGACCCTGCCGCCTGCGATCACGGGGCTTGTCAACGCACCGGGCAGGTCCACCTTCCATTTTTCGGACAGCGGAGTATTGACTTTGGTTGATGTCGCTCCGCTGCGGGCTGCATCGTGTCGGTAGGTGGGCCAGTCTTTGGATTTTCGATTTGAGATTTTAGATTTTAGATTGTTGTGGGCGTAAGCCGGTCCTTTGAATAGTCGGTTGGCGGCGGGAGCAGCGTGGCCGAACGTCCTTTGTGAGGCGGGGGCCAGTGCGGAGAAGCCGTGGACTTTTGTGTCCAGATAGCAGGCGCACGGGCTCGGCGGGGCGTATATTAATCCGTTGCAGGGCAGTATGCCATACGAGCAGGCGCCGCGGACCCAGTGGTGGGCCTCCCATTTCTCCTTGCGGATGTCAATGAACTCTATTCCCGTGCGGGAAGCGAGTATGTATTCGTCGGTCGCCTTTGCCCGATAGCACCGATGGTGGAACCAGTATGTATCGATGTCGGCGGTAAACTCCCGCTTGACGTCTCCGGTTTTCGGATCGCGACCCGTAACCAGCCCTGAGTCTCGTCCGCCGGCGATCTTTCCGCACCAGACCAGGCCGTCGATCACGAACAGATCCTCCGGCGAACCGGAGTGGCCGCCGGCGTAGTGCGGGGCCTGCCAGAGTTTGGCGCCGTCGGTTTTTGAAAGAGCGGTGATTCTTCG
>Ga0180301_10004768_pt1 | contig 10453 bp, 9 predicted proteins | sample GuaBasSediGuay16_FD_121797 | JGI IMG/M metagenome (GOLD analysis project Ga0180301, IMG submission 121797) | Subseafloor sediment microbial communities from Guaymas Basin, Gulf of California, Mexico - Guay16, Core 4569-2, 12-15 cm | ecosystem: Environmental > Aquatic > Marine > Hydrothermal... | reverse complement strand
TTTTTGAGTTCAACGTATTTTGTCCATGGTGTTCTCTCTTTAACCTCCTCTCCTAATTTGTTGTCTCCTGCTACTAAAATTACTGGTACGTTGTAGTGTCCTGCTACTAGAGCGTTGAGATAGTATTCGCTTGCTTCAACACCGTTCACTTTGATTCCTCTAATATAGGTGCTACTGTATGTGTGTTCTAGAATTGCGCCTCGTGAACCTACTCTTGCATGGTATCCTATGAATAATGTTGCATCGAAGGATTCATCGATTCCATAAACCATACTATATGGTCTAGGAATTCCACGTATTAGAAACACGTTTTCCGGAAGATCCTCATATATTATGTTAGCCATGTACCAGTGACTATCTGCAACATATATTTCGCCGAATCCGTGCTTAGAAAGTTCGTCAACAACTGTAAGCACCGTTTTCGTCATTATTTTTCTTGCTTCCTCATGTAGGAACCCCTTAGGTGAAGTGTGAATGGGAGAAACTACTCCAGGTAATCCCTCCATATCGACCGAAACATACGCTTTCAAACAATCACCTCTACAAAACTATTAAAAGACAATGCTAATTAAGTGCCTTGCTGAAAAAGTCTGTATCAACTAATGTCTCTATGGAAGTTAAAATTCTTCCTCAACATACTCTACGGGTTCTACGTTAAGTTTTTCCCTAGCTATCCGATCTATTTCGTCTCCTGTGGCTTCTCTATAGTGTTTACGTTCAAGCTCAACTATTTTCTTATAGGCCTCCTTTATTTTCGAAGATTCAACATATAATACGTTTCCTTCGTCGTCTTCGAAAAATATTGCAAATTTTTTCCTCCTATGATCTGGAACTACATGGATGCATGGTGGTTTTTCACATTCATACTTCTCAGACACAATAGTGCACCTTAAGTGTGATTATTTCATGTTTTGGTCAGTTCGCGGTAATGACATCATCTCCGTCTCTGGGGGGCAAGTATCATCATTCCACATTATCACTCGGTGAAGTAGGTATTTAAGCTTGGTGGAGTTAAGATTTATTTTGCGAGAAACAAAGTACTGTAGCTTAGTGAAGATAGGTCATGTGTAAAATAACGGTTTACACTAATGCTGAAATTTTTACTCAAGACCCACTAAACCCTAGGGTTAATAGCTTAGCTGTAGCATGCAATGAAATAATTGATGTTGGTGAGTCATTAGAGAACAAGTACTTGGGCGCTAAAGTTATCGATTTAAATGGGGCAACAGTTACCCCTGGATTTATAGATTCTCATTTACATTTGAAGTGGCTTGCTCTTCAGAAGCAATGGATTAACCTATCTAGTGTTAGAAGTTTTGATGAACTATTTAGTAAACTTGGAGAAGCAAAAACGCCTTGGATTATAGGTAGAGGTTTTAATGAAAAACTGTTTCGTGAGGAAAAAATACCAACAAGACATGACTTAGACGAAGTAGTACCTGAAAAACCGGTTCTAATAGTACGTGTATGTGGACATGTTGGAGTAGCTAATACACAGTTACTTAAGAAAGTAAGGCTATGGGATAACCCCGAAATTGTAGAAGGAGTTGAAGTGGATAGTAATGGTAAACCTACAGGTGTAATCAAAGAAAAAGCCTTAGAATATGTATTGGAGAAAATACCTAAACCTCCACCTAGACAGTATGTTAAATTAATGAATGAAGTCTTAAATGAACTATTAAGTAAGGGTTTAACAACAGTAGCTTCAATGAACACTGATCCCCTAGAATTCTACATTCTACAATGTACAAACACGCTATTGAAAGTTAGAGTGTTTTTCGACGTAAAATACCTTGAATTATTGCTTAAACTTACGATTAAAGGACGCTTCGGTAATGAAAAATTGAAAGTAACGGGAATTAAGGTTATAGGCGATGGTAGTTTTGGAGGTCGAACAGCCGCTTTAAGACATAACTACGTTAGATCGGAAAGTAAAGGTGAACTCCTCATAACCAGTAGTGTTTTAGAAAACATTGTTGGCAAAGCTAGGAAGCTGGGCATGTTAGTAGCAGTTCATGCCATAGGCGATAGAGCTATTGAGGAAATATTGAATGTTAAAGAAAGTCTTCTAAGTAGTATTAGAATAGAGCATTGCAGTTTAACGCCACCAGACATTATTGAAAAACTTTCTAAACGAAAAATCTTTGGCATTTCCGTTCAACCACACTTTAGAATTTCGGATACGTGGCTACCTAATGTAATAGGTGAAAGTAGTAAGTATGCGTACATGTTCTATACTTTATCGAAGAAAGGATTGCTTATTTCATTCTCCTCAGATGCCCCTGTTGAACCATTCGATCCACTTATTAATCTTGAAGCAGCAATAAGTGATGAAGGAATTGGCGAAAGAGTTCCAATAAATGAAGCTCTTAAAATGTACACTAGGAACGGTAGTTTAATACTTAACGAGAAAGATAAAGGCGTCCTTAGGAAAGGCTATAAGGCTGACTTCGTTATTCTAAACAAAAACATATTCAAGGAGAAACCAAGTGAGGCTAAAGTTATCGCCACAGTTATTGAAGGAAAAGTTGCATACGGTAGAATATCGTAGACATTTAACGGCGATAATACTTCTCGCTTTAGCAATATACACTCTATACACGGGTATTGTAGCAATTAATAAAAGCAAAACATATGTTAGCGATGAAATATACTATGTGACTGCAGCCAAAAATATTGGAATAAAGATTTTCGGAATAAACGTTACTGCAACACCTTATCCCGAATATGAAGGTCTCAATTTAAAGGAGAACCTAAATTTAGAACATCCACCACTTGCTAAGTACATTATTTTTATTTCAATGCTTATCCTAGGTGACACCTATTTCTCATGGAGAATACCTGGAGTTCTACTTCATGTAGCAATGATTTTCCTTGTTTTCCTTGTAGTAAAGAAGCTTAGTGACGAAGTTTTAGCCATTGTTTCCTCATTTATAGTTGCTTTTGACCCTATACTTAGAAATCTTAGCTATATAGCGATGTTAGACATCTATGTAGCGTTCTTCCTTACAGCATCGTTTACAGCACTAATTTACCGTAGGAAAACTTTAGCCTTCATATTTTATGGGATGGCTTTAGCTTCAAAGTACACAGCCCTCTTCGCTTTACCAGCATTTCTAATAATCTTACGTAACTATTGCAAAGAAAGGCTATGGAAAATTCTACTTTATGTTCTCTTAGTCGGACTTATCTACGTAGCAACATGGATCCCGTTTGTAACCTATTTCGCTAATGAAAAAGACAATCTTTACTATGGTTTTCAAAGGGTTTATGATGAACACGTTTTCGCAATGAAATGGCACTTATCAAGTAAAGGAGGGCATAGTTATTCCTCACCACCATGGGGTTGGCTATTTAACTATAAAGTGTGGCCCATTTACGGTGGCATGTCTGTACATTCAAACATCTACATGAACATAGTTTTCGCCATACTACCGCTAATTTACAGTATTTTTTCTGGGAAAATAGATTCCAAAAAGTACTATCCTTATTACTGGTTTCTTTCAGTATTCACAGGTTTCATATTGATATACTTCCTAGGGTCTACAACACAGTTCATATTTTACGCAGCAACATATGAACCTTCAATTGCTATAGGTGTCGGTACACTACTTTTCCCATCTCTTGACGGTTTAGCAGAAAAAATAAGTGAATGGCGTCATCGCGGTGGGAGGGGACGTTTAAATCTGCATGGACTAGAGTAAACTTATATCATTTACGAGACTTCATCTTTAACGTTAAATCATTATCCTAACTATTTCAAAGCCATGTTTAAGTTCTCTACATCCATCGTGATATGAGGTGATGTTCAGCGGAATTTTCTTTTAACGAAATTTATTGTTGAGTTTCTAAATATAAAGGAGTGTTTTGGAGCTGTTTTGAAACATTGTTTTTCAGATACATTATGATTGCAGATGTGTCCCTTCTCCCACCGCTCTGCCATATATATATTTACAGCTCGTATCTAATATTCTTTCCTACAGTTGCCGAGAAAACATTATTTCCCATGAGATAACAATATTAATAAATTGGTAGTCGAGTAGCATGCCAAATGAAGCATTTTTTCTAGGAATTAAGCTGTTAGAAAAAATAGCTAAAGGATGTAAAATAGATGATCTAAAATACCTTAGCTTTGAAGGTTTAGCTAAAGCCATTAGTAGAGAATGTGGTAGAATAGAATCAAAGCTCTTTAGCGGATGTTTTAAGGTTATAGCCAATGGTGAGGAACTCATAATTAATTGTTCATCGGGTAAAGAGATCTACGTAAAATCGAAACTTACCCGTATAAGTAAAACGCTTCATTATGAAGAACTAGCTGAAATAAGGAGGAAAATACGTGAAGAAATAGTTAAATGCTTAAATAAGCTTCATTATAAATACAGAATTAAACATAGCAGAAACATTATAACCTTCACCCCCTGGAGTATGGAAAATCTTAGATTCAGTTACTCTAATAACGTATTAGTTAAGACATCAACTAAGCCTTTAGGAACATATTCTAATATCAAGATAGACACTATTGCGCTGAATAGAGAGAATACTAATGAAGTAACGTTGAAAAATGATTTAGAACTTTCTATTAAAAACGGTATTTTAGAGGTTAAGAAGCATAAGTATGTGGTTAAAGTTTTTTTGAAAAACTTGGATAAAACACCAATATTAGTCGATGATGGGAAAGATTATTTCGTACTCAAATCCGGGGAAAATGTTGTGTATGGAGTAGTGAATAACTACATAGTTTTCGAAGGTTTTCCCAATCTAAAACTAGAACTTGATTTCCTAGGGGGTACTCTATGGTTTCCAGCTTATTTAACAGTAAATGCTAAACCATTAAACTACGATGAAACATTTGAAGGAGAAATTCCTCTCTGGATATCATACTGCTCTAAAACACATGGCATAAGTATCCATACAGATTATCCAAGTAAAATTAAGGTTAAAGGTGATATTGTCGAAATCAAAGAAGCAAGAAGAACGTTTATCTCATTGCATAGAGGCTGTTGGGATAGGGGAGGTATTAATTGGTTTAGTGTAGCTAATATGTTAAAGCCTGTGATGACTACTGTACCCTCTAATATTGTACTTACCGAGTTACAACCAAAACATGTAATTGTTGTTGGGCTAAGTTTTAACAAGAATGTTTTTGAAACGACCTTATACAATATGCTAAACAAGGATATTTTGGTAAGAATGAAAATACCTTGGAAAATAGTTGGAGCTGAAAAAAGATCTGCTATCAAAAACTCATTTTTAGGAGTCATTGATTATGACTATAATGTAGCATATATACCGCTAAGTTCAAACGAAATAGTTAAGGTTCATTTCGAAATAAGACCTTTCACCATAGTTAGAAGCATATAAGGGGCTTCTAAATTTCAATTTTTCTAGAGTTTTCAGCTAATTCTTTAGCTAACTCATTTATTCTCAATTTTTCTTCGAGCTCTAAAATTACATCTAGAGTCGCATGAGCTATTGCTTTAAAACCTCTATATACAGGGGAAGCTTTACATTCGATAACATTCCTTGAGGAAACATCATATGTACCTATTTTCCTAGCTAATTCGATTATTTCGTCCTTATCTAGCCCTATAAGCGGTCTTAGAATAGGATATCCTAGACCATAACTTATTACGTAAATATTATCTAGTGTTTGTGAAGCAACTTGACCTAAGCTTTCACCTGTAACTATAGCTTTGGCTTCCTCAACTTTAGCTAGCTCGATTGCTGTTTTAAACATTGTTCTTTTACATGCTAAACACACTAGTTGGGGCCTTACATTCTCAACAATCGTTTTTAAAGCGCCACCGTAGTCCACTTCGTAAAAATAAAATTCCTCTTCAGGAACCCATTTTCTTAAAATCTTTATTATCTCATAAGCTTTTTCTATAGCCTCTTTTGAAGTAAATGGGCCGCTGTTGAAGAAAACAGGTACTACTTTAACACCACGTTTCATAATAAGCCATGTTGCGACAGGAGAATCTATTCCTCCAGAAACTAACGAAATAGCCTTTCCTTCAACACCATAGGGTAACCCTCCAACACCGTTAAAAACTTCATGGTAAATGTAGGTTTTTCTCGATCTAACTTCAACATAAATTACCGTATCAGGTGATGTAAGGTTCACCTTTAATTCTCTATCCTTTAGTTTTTCAAGGATTTCCGCACCTAATATTCTTTCTAATTCCTTACTGTTTATTGGAAACTTTTTCACTCTTCTAGCTCTAATCGCAAATGACTGATTACCTCTTAGAATATTAAATGCGTATTTTACAACAGACTTTCTTATTTCATCAATATCTGTTTTGACTTCTATAGCGGGGCTTGTTGAAACAACGCCGAAAACTTTAGAAACTTTTTTAGCTACTTCGGCTACATCATCAATGTTCTCAATGAATATTCTTCCAGGAGTTTTCCTTGCATTAGCATTTACATATCCATGTTTTTTTAAAATGTAACTTATGTGTTCAATTAGCTTCTTCTCCATAAATTCTCTAACATAAGGTGATTTTAACGTTACTTCGCCATATCTTACTAAAACAACTTTTCTCTCCACGTCACCTTCTCCCTACATTATTTAAGCTTAAAATCTCACACAACCCTTGAGCTCTTAATTAGCGTCCTACATATTGTGCATATTATTTCTCCACATTCAATACTTGTACATCTTTGTGAAGCTATTTTATCGGCTAATAGCAGTATTAGATTATACGCTAACCTATTTTCTTTAAGCTCCGGGAAGGTATCGGCGCCTCTCTTACCTAAAAGGTAGTTTGAAATAGCGGCTGGTGTTAAACCTAGTATTTTCGCCGTTTCATAAATAGAGAATCCATACTTTCTAACTAGTACTTCAGCTACTAGTGCTCTAATGGTTGGCATTAACTTCTTAGCAACTATTTCACATGGCATCTCAAGTCTTTCGAAAGTATAGTTGCTCATGGGCTTTTATCTCCTCTCTAACACTTGATATTTAAATTTGAGACCATAAATAAATCTTTAACGCCGTTAAATTCATATCGTTTTGAACAACACAAACACATATATTTTCTAACTAAACTAAAAATAGTAGTGTCCGATGAGGATTTACTCCCGGACCGAAAAATGATGGGGTCAACTTACCCAACCGAGGATTAAACTAAATTGCTGCAGTTTACTATTCTTTTGCCTACCGAGGAAGAAAGTGAGCACCTTTGATTATTGCGGGAAACCTAACATTAGATGAAATAGTCATTAAGCATAGGACATATAAAAACATGTTAGGCGGGCCCCCAGCATACTCTGTAAAACCTCTTCATAGTGTATTTGGTGTAAGACCAACCGTATACTCATGTGTGGGTTACGATTTTCCTAAAGCATTAGAAAACGAAATTGCTTCGCTAAGTAAACTTTACATAACTAAGAGCTCTAAACAGACTACGAAATTTAGATTAGTGGAGGAAAATGGAAGACAACTATTTTTACTTAGTTTTTCAGGGGAAATAAACCACATAGACTTTAGCTCGGAAAGCGTTTATATGTTCTCTCCAGTTTATAAGGAAATTAAAGTTACTTTCCTAAGTGACGCATATAAAGTAGGTTTAGTTTCCCTAGACCCACAAGGATACCTAAGAGTTGTCGATGAAAACTTAAAAGTACACATAAAGCCTAATGAGAATGTTTGGAAAGTTCTTAAGTTCGTAAATATTTTCAGAACCTCAATTGATGAATACTTAGCTTTAGCTGAAGGGTTAAGTATTCGTAAGTTTCTAGAGAAAACATATAGTTTAGGCGTAGAAGTAGCTATTGTTACATCTTCGAAGAAAGTCTATGTTGTTAGTAATGGTAAATACTTTGAATTTCCAACATATCCTCATGTAAGTGTTAAATCGACTACTGGAGCAGGAGATGTTTTTACATCTTTCTTCACATATGTTTACTCTAGAAGCTATGATTTAGAGAAAGCTATAGCATACGCTATTGTGGCTTCTAGTTTCGCTGTCGAAAACATAGGGCCTAATAGTATTAGCAGAGATCGTTTCTTTAAGAGACTTGGAGAATATATGGATTTTATGTATTAAAAATTTTGCATTATTATTAGAATTTTAGAATTCTTCATAACCGAATCCGCGATGGTAATGCCTATGATAACCTATTTTCTCCGGATGGAAAGGTAATTTTATGTCCTCTCTCTGAAATCTAAGTATTGCCTTAAGTAACATGTCCTCTCTAGGAACTCCAATGAACTCTACATTACCATTAATAGCTACGGTAGGGACTGCTGTAACACCATATAAATCTGCTATGTCACTATTTTCTAAAGCTTCGACAGTATCAGCTATCACTTTTCCTTCGCTTGCAAAAGCAAACAAGTTTGCTTCTAAAACAGCATATGGGCAGTAAGGGCAGGTTGGCGTAACTATAACTTCAACATATGCTTTCCCTTTAAGCTTAGTTTTAAGTTCAGCTATTGTTTGAGGATTAAGTCCCGGATCATTTGTTGATATTCTAATAATCGTTTCTACTAAGCCTCTTACTTCCTCACCTGCAGGTATGCCTGTATATCTTATATAACCATTATAGAGTAGGACCGATGGAACTCTGCTAACGTAGTATTTTTGAAAAGCCTCTTTATCTCTTTCTTTCCAGAAAACCTTTACAACTATTTTCCCATTAGATGTTTCCTTTAGTAATTCGCATAAGTCAAGTGTTGTTTGACAATATTCACACTCGGGTTCATTAGATGTGAAAACAAGGCATTCAACAGTATTTACCATGTCCTTAAGTGCTTCTCTGAGTGCTTCCTTTGTTTCCTCATCAACTTCCAGTACCATTGCGTGTACTCCTCTAAACTTTCAATCTCTTCCGCTGTTTCTTATAGTAGCTCTTTTTAACCTTTTTCGCCGTTAAAGAAATTTAAGCATGTTCTTAAAATTCTATACCTTTCCGAGCAAAAACTCCTTTATCGAAATAATGCTTTATTTTCCTCATTTCAGTAACTAAGTCCGCTCTCTCGATAATTTCTCTAGGAGCTTTTCTACCTGTAAAAACTATTTCAGCACCTATTTTCTCAGCTAATTCTATTAGCTTGAACGCTTTCTCCATAGGAACGATGCTATAAGCTAAAGCAACATTAATTTCATCAATTACTATAACATCAGGCTTCATTCTCTCTATTTCTAAAATGGCTTCATCAAGCACCCTATTTACTTTTTCAACAATATCAGGTGAAGGAGCTTCTAAACTTAAGAATCTTTCAGGTCCCGTACATACGTATTTTAAAGGGTATCCGTGGGAAATTAAGTATTCAAAAAGACGTTTCTCACCTGTTTCCCAACCTTTTAACAATTGAATTATGAAAACCTTTTTTCCCCAACCTAAAGCCCTTATTGCTAAACCTATAGCTGCTGTTGATTTTCCCTTACCATCTCCCGTATATACATGTAGCATTAATTCTCCCTAAATATCGCAGGTTAAGCATCCACCAGCATATTCTTCCGAAGCACTCACATATTCTTCATTCTTTATCCTAACTCTTGTTGAAGTTAGCTTAAGAGCTTTAGGTATGAGCTTAGATTTCTTTTCACTTTCACCATTCTCTTCCTCCTTTCCTTCGTTTTTCGAATTTACTCCGAAATAAATTACTTGCTGTGATTTACTTTTGTCTCTATAAACGGTTATTCCCTTACATCCGAGTTTCCAAGCTAACATGTATGCTTCATAAACTGCTTCGGGAGGTACTTCTGACCTCATATTTATTGTTTTACTTACTCCTTGGTCTGTCCATTGCTGGAAAACTGCTTGGTGAAGAATATGCCATGTAGGTTCAATATCATGAGCTGTTCTATAGATTCTCCTTAAATTGTAAGGTATGTTTTCCATGTGAGCTATACTTCCAGTTTTAGCTATTTCCTTAAACACGTTTTTATCGACAACACCGTACTCCATTATCTCTTTTTGAAAAAGTTTGTCAACTTCTATGAAAGTGCCTACTGTTACATGCCTTACAAAAGCTATTGCAAATAAGGGCTCAATACTTGATGTTGTTCCAGCAATAATGCTTATGCTTCCAGTAGGGGCAATTGATGTAACTGCAGCATTTCTCAAACCTATTTTCTTCCTTAAAGCCTCAATAGTTTTCCAATCAACAAGCGGTCTTTCACTAACGAGTTTCTGAGCATGCTCAGAAACTTCTTCTTTAATACCTGAGATTTCAAATATTTCCTTCAACGATTTAGCTGTTAGCCATGTTGGACGATACTTTTCTGGGTCATATGCTGGGAAGCTTCCTCTTCTACCGGCAAGCATAATGGATTCTAATACTGCATTGTACTCTATCCACTCCATTAAGTGATACGCTAAATATAGTGCGTCGGGGGAATCGTATGGTATTTTGAGTTTTATTAGCATATGCGCCCATCCCATAACACCTAAACCAATCTTCCTAGTTCTCTTAGTAGCTTCTCCAATTTGCTTAAGA
>Ga0180301_10004767_pt1 | contig 10454 bp, 7 predicted proteins | sample GuaBasSediGuay16_FD_121797 | JGI IMG/M metagenome (GOLD analysis project Ga0180301, IMG submission 121797) | Subseafloor sediment microbial communities from Guaymas Basin, Gulf of California, Mexico - Guay16, Core 4569-2, 12-15 cm | ecosystem: Environmental > Aquatic > Marine > Hydrothermal... | reverse complement strand
TTATATACTACGACAAGTCCTTTCGACATCTGGCAACTATGTAGAGAGGTTTCTTGGCGGGCCCGCCGGGATTTGAACCTGGGACCTCCGGCTCCGGAGGCCGGCACTTAAATACCTTTGTCCCACTAATTGATGAGAGACCGGGACAGTTAGGTATGGTTTTCATACCTATTATCTAGTATATGGGACAGTTGTTTAAGGCTTGGTTTCCTTACTGAGCTAACATTATTATTAAGTGTATTAGAACTAAGTGTAGCTTATAAAATACTAATCGGTTAATATATGTATTAATCTTAAGAAGGAGCTAAATACGTATGGAATAAGCTTTGTCTAGGAACCAAGACTAGATCATAATTATCATTGTTGTGGATAAGTGGGAAAGGATAGTTTATGGGTTATTCTACGCATTACTTAAGAGAAGATATTAACGATGACCAAAAGATTCCTTTCAATACGCGTTAGCTAGTAGATGGGATTAAAGATATCAGAGCTATAACGTAAAGTCGCAGTGCTAGGCTTCTCATTGCTCTCTGGAAATAATTTCTCTTATTTCATCTAGTACATCAGCCAGACTCTTCTCGCTGGAGGAAACAACCTTGTTTCCGGGTAAGTGTTTATGGTGTGGAAATGTTGGGAGCTCTGGATGGTGTGGTGCATTATCGTATCTAAAGACTAGTGAATTGTCTTGTTTAGTGTAATGGAATCGATAAGAAACCCTCAATAGCCTATTATCCTCTTCTAACACATATTCCAGGAAATGAAGTGAGGATCCGTCTATGAAAATGAACGTACCTCTCAATACAACTCTATTTGGAGATCTACGCTCAATACTTATCTGAGAAGAAGAGATTAAGGGTTCTAGCTCTTTTAGTTTTTCTTCAACTCTTGCTAGGTATCTTTCTAGAGATTCTCTCAGCAACCTTCTTCAGCTCCTCTAATTCATTACGAATACTCTCTAGGAACTTCAGTTCACCATACCACTCCATATACTCCTCCTTATCGCCTAGCTCGCCACGCGTATATCTCTCCATGAACTCGCTACTACTCATACCATACTTGTTTTCAAACCTCTTGATCTTTTCCTCTGTTATCTTTAACTCTAGCTGAAGCCTCTTATACTCAGTATTGAGAACCCTAGTAAGCAGGCCAATGGCCCTCCTATCAAGTTCAACAACCACCATGTTTCTACTCAAATCCCAACCCCACCCTAAACTATTGGTAACAGGGCTTCATAATTCTTTACTCCACCTAGGAATCCAGTCCCACGTAGGCTATGATAAACGATACAGGCTTACCGATAAGTGTTTGTGCGGGCCCGCTGGGATTTGCTTCTGGATTTCCAAGAGAATACTTGAGAGCTTCCTTAGAGAATTGGGAGAGCCTTAACTTATGAACAGATGATTGAACAGGATAATAACTAACGCTATCGTTCCTAGTAAAGGATTCCCGTCACAAATATTGGTTAATAACGCAGTAGACTTATCACTTTGAATTTGAACAAGAGACGCTAACCGTGCTTAAGGTCTACTTCACACGTTCTTAATAACCTTGCGGCGTTTCCTGAAAGGATTAGCTCTTTTTCCGGGAATCACCTTCCTTTGACCCACCTCTCGGGAATGTAAGGTGAAATTAATAACTACTACTACCTTCTCGCTATTTTGATACCCTCCAGTCGAATCTAAAATTATGTAACAAGCTCTCACCCGCGAACCTAGGGATAAGGCATATAGAGAGTTATGGGGCAACGTATTAGTGTAAGGTGTCAGCTCATGCGCTCTCTTCCGCCAAGGCTTGCAGAGGCGCTGAGTCGCGTTTCCCGGATCCTCACTGAAGTCAGTGTTAGGTGGGTGCTGGTTGGGAGTACGGCGAGTTATTTGAATGATGTCGAGGTGAAGCCTAAGGACATAGACATCATTGTTGAGGCTGACAAGGTCTACGAGGTTGACAAGGTTTTCGCCTCGAGTTCCCGGGTTTTAAGGAGGGTGAAGTACAGTTCCAGCAGCCTGTACTCAAGCCACTACGGAGTTTTCGAGATCCTCAACGTTAAGGTGGAGATCATGGCTGACCTCAAGATATGCGGAGAACCCGGTTGCCTAGAAGTGGACTTCGAGGAGCTCTACCGCTGTTCCAGAAGTCTTAGGGTAGGGAATGTAAACATTAAGGTAGCACCCCTAGAATGGCAACTAGTGGCCAACACCTTAATCCCCGGGAAGAAGGAGCGCATAATGAAGATCCTCGAAGCCCTTAGGACTAAGGGTGTGGATACCGAGATTCTGAACAGCGTACTTAGTCGCGCCCCTCCGAAGGTTAGAAGGAGAGTCCTAGAGCTCTTAAGCCAGCATCTGTAGCATGCACCCCCATTCTTACCTAGCATTCAGCCAGTGCCGGATTCCAGCCTTTCCTGCATCAATGTTGTGTGGCGGGCCCGCCGGGATTTGAACCCGGGACCTCCGGCTCCGGAGGCCGGCGCCCTATCCTGGCTAGGCGACGGGCCCGTGTTTCTCTTTTCTTAGCATTCTTATATTGGTGGCTGTTTTCGCCTTTATAGTAGTGCTTATATAGAGTAGTTCATAGGTTCTATCTTGGTAGATTAAGTATGAAAAGGTCTTCTTTAATTTCATTAATAATAGTTTCATTGTTTCTCATTGCTGTTGTAAGTGCTGGCAGTGTTTTAGCTGCCTCTGTTTTACAGTACTATGCTGAGGTTGTTAAGTATCCTACATTAGCGTATCCCGAACCCGTTTTAGCTGGCGGAACTTTAGAGGTACGTTTAGCGCTTAGCGAGGATATAGAACCTAAAGACATTAGTTTAACTATATTTAATGAGTTTGGAAGTTATGATTTAACGCTTAAAGACGTTATGTATAGCGGTAGGTGGAAGGCTTGGGTTGCTGAATTTAATGTACCCAACAATGTCGGTGAAGGATTTTACTCAATGAGGCTTGCATTTACAGCTGCAGATAAGCAATACAATATTGAAATGCCTAATTCAGTATGGGTTCTGAAGAAATGGCCGGATAAAATTAAGTTAATATATACTGCAGACACTAAGACACCTGCTGGAACGCCTTACTGGAGAGAAATGGTTTCTGTAGCTAACATACTTAATGCAACAATGCTAATATTTAACGGCGACGAAGTTGAAAGACCTTCACAAGCTTCCGCATGGAAATATTTCTTAACATACTGGCTTCAGTTAAGAGTACCATCGTATGCTAACATAGGAAATCATGAATACGATTCACTAGGCGTTGCAAAAACCTGGGAGAAAATAATGGGATATAGGAATTACACCATAACCGTAGGGGAGTTCTTATTCATATTCTTAGACTCAGGAATGGATGGATGGATACCTATGGAGCAATTATTGTGGGCTGAAAATATACTTAAAAATAATCCCGAAAAAGTTAAAATAATGATACTACATCATCCAATCTTCGGTTATAAAATACGGGATGAGAAAATAAGTGTAGTAGAAGTCTCATCAATAGATGATGATTTTGAAAAACTTTTCAGTGAAGGATACTTCTATGGAAGCTGGAGCGATCATAAGGATGAGTTAAAGAAACTCTTCCAAATGATACTTGAAAATGGGGTTCACTTGGTTCTCACAGGACATACACATAATGATATAAACAACGTTGTAATATATAATGGGCAAAAATATTACTTCATAACAGCTACGGGAGTACCTTATGATGTAAGAGAGGGTGATTGGAGAGGTTTTAGACTTATAAACATATACGCCAATGGAACAATAGATGAAAAGACGTTAACATATTTAAGTAAACCCTTAAACGACTATCCTAATAGCATACCTATAGATGTTGGCGAAGGAGTAAGACCTTACGAAATAGGTCTCTTAGAATATTACTACACTCCAATGAATGATGGTAGCTCGCATACCGTTTCATTAAAGATTAAGAATAAGCTCGAAGAAAGCTACAATCTAATAGTAGCGTTTAGAGTGCCTAATGATGTGCCTTTTGAAAATTACAGGGTAATTCCAGAAAACATCAATGTAGAGGTAGTAAATACGGAAAATGGGTATTATTATGTCTTACTTAAAAACATAGTTATTGAGCCAGACGCTGAATTAAAATTCACAATAACAACAGAGGAAGATAATGTTAAACCTGAAATTGTAAGCGTTACATTAGAAAAGCCTATGGAAATAAGAATAGCTAATTTAGACATAAAGGTCTCAGGTTGGTGGATAGGTGAAGTTGAAGCTACTGATAAAGGTTGGGGTGTAGCGTCAATAAAGGTTATGTATAATACTGGTGATGGGTGGAAAGAGCCTGAACTATACGATCTAGATTTAGATAAAACAGGTAATGGAGTTGTTGCCTACAGGTTCTGGATAAAAGAGGGAGAATTAAAAGACAATACAGAATTCAAGATCATAGTAACAGATTTCTCAGGTAATTCTATTGAAAAAACATATGTTTTCACCTTCGAGAAAGGATTAATAGCGTCTGAAGAATTAGTCATAGAAACTACACCAACACCTACTGAAACCATGCCCAGTCTAACACCGTCTCCGACATCTACTGAAACTACGCCTCCACAATCCCCGTCGCCAACACCTACACCAACAGAAACAACACCAACGCCAACCCCGTCCCCAACTGAAACAACACCGACAACAACTTACGTCCCATATAAGCCAAAGGGTGTAGATTATACACCACTCTATGCTGGATTGGCTATAGCAGTAATCATAGCTGCTATCTTAATAGGATTAGCTAAGAAAAGAACATAAAATCTTTTTTAAACCCTTATTTCCTCACGATATGCTGTCTCTGCTTCTCTTAGTGGAAATATTATTGTTCTATCATAGCTTATATAGGCTGCTATTCTATCTCCGATTTTTACTTGAAAGTCTGGATCTACATTTACGAGAACCTTTAATCCGTCAACGTTAACTCTTAATTCCGAATAGGGCCCTACAAAAGATATCCATTCAACTGTTCCTTCTATTTCATTTACATTTTCCCTTGTTCTCTCCGTTTCAAAATCCTGAGGCCTTAAAACTGCTACGGCTTCTTCTCCTTCATGCATGCTTAAATCTCTGGAGGGCCTTATACCTTTAATTATGAGGTTTCTTGTTATAAGAGTAACTAAGTCTCCTTTAACTTCTTTAACTATACCCTTCAATATAGTGCATCTACCAAGGAATGAAGCTACGAAAAGGTTTCTTGGGCGCCTATATAGGTCTTTAGGAGCATCTACCTGCATTATTTTTCCACGATTCATTACAGCTATCCTATCAGAAATTACCATGGCTTCCTCTTGATCATGCGTAACATAAATTGTTGTTATTCCTAGCTTCTTCTGTATTCTCTTTATTTCCTCCCTCATTTCAATACGCAATTTAGCGTCTAAGTTACTTAAAGGCTCATCTAATAGGAGAACTGCTGGTTCAATAACTAATGCTCTTGCCAGTGCTACTCTTTGTTGCTGACCACCACTAAGCTGAGTGGGATATCTGTTCTCTAAACCTTTCAGCTTTACTAAATCGAGTATTTCAAGAACCCTTTTCCTTATTTCTTCTTTAGGAAACTTTCTTATCTTTAACCCATAAGCTATATTATCAAAAACAGTCATGTGAGGCCAGAGAGCATAGTTTTGGAAAACCATTCCAGTATTTCTCTTATAGGGTGGATCATCTGTTATATCTTTTTCATCGAAAAAGAGCTTACCTTCATCCGGATACTCTAAACCCGCTATTATTCTTAGAGTTGTTGTTTTTCCGCATCCTGAAGGCCCAAGAAATGTGAAGAATTCACCATGTCTTATCGTTAATGTTATATTGTCTGCTGCAACTACTTCCCCAAATTTTTTCGTAACCTTTTCCAATCTAACATTAACCATTGCTTAAACACCTAGGAAAGCCACTCTCTGTTTAAGAATATAGTTTGAAATAGAAATAGCTGTTATCTGCAACGCCATAAGCAACACACCTAAGGCCGCTGCAATACTTACCGTACCTACTGCTGCACTAGCATATATGACTTGGCTCATAAGAAACGTTATGGGTCCTTGACTTGGATTTCTACTTCCTAAAATAACACTAGTGCTTACCTCACTCATGGAGTAAACGAAGGACAATATTGCACCGCTAATCACGTTTGCTGCAATTAAAGGCATAACTATTGTAAAGAATGTTCTCGCCCTACTTGCTCCAAGATTTTCAGCTGCTTCTTCGAGACTTACATGAGTCTGCTGAAGACCTGCAAAAACAGCTCTAGCTGTAAATGGAAGTCTCCTAACGCTATATGAGAACATTAGTAAGAGGCCTGGATTAACGAAGGGGTCAAACGTGTAACCTATACTTTCAAAGGGGGTATTGTAGAGTGTTTTAGCTAGTAATGTAAAGAATACTATGTAGCCTACGGCAACTATTATTCCAGGAATAGCTATGGGTATTGTTGCTAATGTGTCAAGAAAGTCTTTTCCAGGAATTTTCCTTCTAGCTACAACATAAGCTGCGCTAGTCCCTGTTAGAACAATTATCAATACAGCTACTCCAGAATATGTTAAGCTATTCATGATAGCTCTAGTTACGTCAGACTTTGTGACTAGTGATTCTAAATGCTCTAAAGTTAATTTAGTAGGTAAAATGCCGCTTGTTGCCCAATCTGTTATTGATAGAACTACAACTCCTATTTGGGGGAATGAGGATACTATAACTAACAACACTAAGAAAATATAAGTAGCTACTAATCCCTTCTTACCTGGTCTTCTGACTCTAGGGCTCCAACGTCCTCCCTTTGAAAGCATAGCGTATTGTCTTAGTGAAACATATTTTTTGATCATGAGGAAAGCTGCGGAAGCTATTAAAAGCATTGTTACAGCTAATGCATAAACTGAGGCATGTACTTGCTCTAGAGAAAGCACTTTTCTAAATTCATCATAAATGTAAAAAGACATTAAATGCGTATGTAATCCATCGCCGAAAGCCCCGCTTAACCCTATGGGAGCACCTAAGTCTTCCATACTAAATATGAAAACAAGTGTTGCACCGGCTGCAAGGCCAGGTAACGATAATGGAAATGTAATTGTACGGAAAAGCTTAAAACCATGAGCACCCATGTTCTCTGCTTGTTCTTCTAATGAGGGATCAATGTTTATTAAACTTGATAAAGTATTCATATAGACTATCGGGAAAAAGCTTAATGTTTGAACAAGAATTACCGCAGGTAAGCCAACAATAACTATAGTGTAATCAGTTACTTTAAGAACATCATTTAAGATGTAGTTAAGAAGACCTCCTGACCCTAAAACCTTACCTATTACATAAGCATTTACGAAAGGTGTTGCAAGTAAGGGAATTATTAAGAGAACTCTGAAAATGTTTTTCCCCGGAAACTCATAACGAGCCATTATGAATGCTGCGATTAAGCCTATTATTGATGCAAGAATCATGACGGTTGCTGAAACAAATATGGAGTTTAAAATATATCCGAAATTTGGCCCTACACCTCCAATGTAAATCGTTTTTAGAGGTATGAGAATTCGAGTACCATTAGGTAGGGTTTCAAACTTATATCTTTCAAGAATCTGAATTACTGTTAATGATGGAGTAGGGGAAATCATATTAGGATCAGAATATGTTATTTCAAAGTATTTGAATGAAAATCCTTCATCGGAAATAAATGCTCTTACAAGAAGTGATGCAATAGGTGTTACCAGAAAAAATATTAATATGAATAATGCTATGAACAGCTGCACTATAGTTAATTTATCAAATTCCCTCCTAATGCTTTTTAAGTTCACTCTATTTATCCTCCAATTATAGATAATAGTTCTTGATGGACCTCTTGATACCTAGCTTTTGCTGCTTCTATCCATTGCTTTACAAGAGCGTTTCTATAATCAGCACTCTTAAGTACTTTTTCATTTAGTTGCTGAGCGACTTCCTGAGTAAATGTTAGTTCCTCGCCTGTTTCTGGTTCTTTAAACTTTATGTTTTCAGGGTTTGTTAGTTTATCTACAAGGTAGTCAAATTGTTCTTTAGTTATTTTACCCGTTAGATACGCTAACGCTATGTCTTTCCACGTTGTTTGAAGTTCTTGATGTGCTTGAGTTATCGTTGCAAAGAAGAACCACCTCATTATTTCTTCATAGCTTAGAGCTAATTCATCGCTAAACTCTATTGAAGAGGCTTTTAGCGTTCTTTCATAGGCTTCTTTCAAATCAGGCCTGTTTTGGCCTTCAGGCGTTTCGAATACCTTTGCGTTTACAGGCATTCTATTAACGTTTTCAAGCATCCATACTGTTTGTCCTTCTGGGCTAAGTACCCAAGCAATAAATGCTTGTGCAGCTTCCTTATGTTTACTTGTTGTAAGTAAAGCTATGGGATCACCATTAACTATTGTTCCATCTTCTGGAAGAATATATTCACATTGCTGAGGATTCTGTAGTTGGGCAGTGAACCCATAAAAGTCAATTGTTATACCTACTGCAATATCTCCTCTAATAACAGAGTCCCTTACAAGACCTGATTGATCATATATTCTAGCGTTAGCACCCATTAGTGTTATTATTTCCCATCCCTTCTTCCATCCATATATTTGAAGTATTATTTCGTACATTCTCGTGTTGCTTGTACTTCTTGTTGCATCAGCTACTCCAATGCTTGGTGTGGGAAGTGTTATTGCATAGTCTGGGCTAGCTAGGTCAACCCATTTTACAGGCCTCGGCAATCCATATTCTTCTAATTTCTGCTTATTTATTGTAAAACCAAAAGTAGAAATTGCAGCTGCAATCCACACTATGTTTCCATTAGCATTTTTTCTCATCATAGATGAACCAGAAATTTCCTCTGGAATATCTTTTAAAATAGCTTTTATTTCATCACTCGTTATCGGCGCTAATAATCCTTCACGGGCAAGGGTATCGAAAAGTGTCGGACCGCCACCCCATGCAACATCAATTTCTCTACCGGGAGTTTCAGCCGAGGACCTAATGACATCAATCCATTGTGAAGGATCTATAGGTAACCATCTTATATCAACAATATTGTATTTCTTAGCTAACTCACTTTTTAAAAATCTCTCCTTAGCGGCATCTAAAATATCATAGCCATGTCTTGTTATTACCCTTAAAACGATACCCTGAGGTTTAGTTTCTGTCCCGGTAGGTGTTGTTTCTGTCGGTGTTGTTGGCGTGGTTTCGGTAGGAGTTGGAGTTGGCGATGAGGGTGGTGTTGTTTCTGTTGGTGTAGGTGTTGGCGACGGGGATGGTGGAGGCGTAGTTTCAGTAGATGTCGGAGAAGGAGAAACTGTTGGTGAAGCAGTAGGTTTAGGCGGCATTGCAAGGTATAATCCGCTAATAATTGCTACAAGAACTACTATCGCAATGATAATAGCGGCTGTTTTTGATAGAGCATAGAGTTTCATCCGAGTCTACCCTCCTAAGGTCTAATGCCATGAAAGTTCTATTAGATTAGCTATATTTATATCTATAAGACCACAGTTACCTGATAGGTTCCTTTAGTATCTTTACGAAAAGTTAAAATTCACTTATGTTCAAGAAGAAAATTAGAAACCAAAGTATTCTTTTCGGGGTTAATAAGCTATGAAGAAAATACTCTTAACTATGTCAATAGTTTTAGTTTTAACATTAGCACTACTTGTTCCAGCAACGGTTTCAGCTGAAGAGGAGAAGCCTCTTGTTGTAGTAGTAGCACATGGACTTTTCGGAGAAGATCTTCAACTAAACTATATGATGAGTAATATTACTGAGGTCGAATGGAAAGTTATTACGGAAGAAATAACATTTGATGAAATAAAAGATGCTGACATGCTCATTTACGTACAAGTGGATACAGGAGTTGAAATAACTGATGTAGAATTAAACGCCATAAAGCAATGGTTTGATCAGGGAGGTAAAACACTTTGGGTAACAGGCGATAGCGATTACACAGGCGGAGACTACATGAGAATACCTAATGCGAACAAAATATTGGAGGCAGTAGGTTCTGTTTTAAGAAATGACCATACAGAAGCTGTTGATAGAGAGGTTAATTTCGGCGAAGACTACAGACTCGGTGCCTTAATAAAGCCTGATCCAGAACTCTTCTTCCTAGCTGGTGGTGTGCTTCATCCTGTTCTCTTCCACGGACCAGCTCCAATAGCTCTTTACGTTAATGGTGAATGGAAGCCTCTATATGGAACAGGAGAAAAGCCTGTTGAAAACGTATATAGAATAGCAATAACGTCGCCTAAGGGAGCTATAGCAGAATTTGTTGAGCCGCTACCACATGCTTACGAAGTTGGTGAGGAAGGTTCCTTTACTCTCATGGCTGCCGAGTTCATGGACAAAGATAACATAGTTATTTTAAGCACTGAAGCACCTTTTGATCATTATCAGGGAATGTGGGTTTCAGAATATAAAGGAATTAAAGGTAGTGGTCCAGAGTTCATAAGAAACATTATCTTATGGGG
>Ga0180301_10004766_pt1 | contig 10456 bp, 9 predicted proteins | sample GuaBasSediGuay16_FD_121797 | JGI IMG/M metagenome (GOLD analysis project Ga0180301, IMG submission 121797) | Subseafloor sediment microbial communities from Guaymas Basin, Gulf of California, Mexico - Guay16, Core 4569-2, 12-15 cm | ecosystem: Environmental > Aquatic > Marine > Hydrothermal... | reverse complement strand
TGATCCGGGGAAAGGGCGTTTTCCCTCGAAAGTTCGCCTTCTCCATGCTCACCCGGGCTGATTAAACGTCACAGGTAAGACCTTGCACCCGCATATCGATTCTTGTAATACTTATTTGAAAGAAAGTCCTCCCGTATTGTCTTCCCCCTGCCCGGGGCGTGAATGAACTTGCCGTTACCCTCGTATATGCCCACATGAGAGACACCCTCTCTTCCTGATGTGTCAAAAAAAACAAGGTCACCTTTTGAAAGTTCATCAATCCTTACAGGGGTGCCGGCATTGAATTGCTGATTTGAGGAACGGGGCAGGTTCAGGCCATTGAGCCGGTAGACCGCCATGGCCAGCCCGCTGCAGTCAAAGCCCTCCCTAGGGGAAGAACCTCCCCACCGATAGGGCAACCCCAAGAAACTTCTTGCCCTTTGGACAATAGCTTGTCTCAGAAATTTTTCACTACTTTTTCGCTTGTGGGATAATATATATTCATTTGGCGCAACTATGTAATATTCCTTGATAATACCCCTTTTCCTGAGTCTTTCAGCTGCACTCCTGGCACTCTCTTTGTTCTTGAAATCGCCAAAGCGGACTTTGTAAAGGCCTGTCTTGTGCGCAAAATAGTATGCGTCAATGCCCTCCCTTTCGAGAGAATGGGTTAGCCTCACTGCATTGGCCAAATTTGAAAAAGCTCCCATCTGAATGGAATACCCTATGAGTGGGAGCTTTTTCTTCGCTGAGACTTCCAGGGGCCTTGGACAATACTGTGCTTTTCCGGCGCAGCCAAAAACTGCAAAAATAAAGCAAAGAATCGGCAGAGCATACCCCAGCAGAAACCTCCAACCCGTGCTTGTGCCTCCTATGTCACCACACTCATTTAAGAATCGAACGAATCTCATCAAGATCATCTGCGAGCTTTTTTGGCGTGTATTTCCTTGTGCCTTTTTCCTCTATTTCTTCTATCTGGTTCCTTAATCGTTTAATTGCACTGGTGCCTGCAACAAAAATGGCTGTTGAAACCGCGCATGCCCAGACTAGTATATGGTTCACCATTGGCTGGCAACGATTACCTGTTAGAAAAAAAATAACTGCTCCCGCAACCAAGAGGAGCATGCCGACCCGCATTAATAAAACCGCAATCTTTGCATCCATTTTTCACCGCCTTTTAAACTTCACATCCCCTTGTCAGACTTGCAGTTTGCTTTTTGAACTCTCTGCTGCATGATCAGCCAAACCAGCAGCATTGTTTCTTGACCCTCGGCCATCTGTCTTTTATACTCTTCCTGCCCCCGTTGGCGAATTTATTTGGAGACACACGCCATGGAAAGTTTGACCAAAAAAAGGCTGCGCGCGAAGCGCATCTTTGAAATCCTCGATCCCCTCTATACCAAAGAAAAAACCGCCCTCAAGTACAAAAATGCTTTTCAGCTTCTCATAGCCACCATTCTTTCTGCACAATGCACCGATGAGCGAGTTAATCAGGTGACAAAGAGCCTCTTCAAAAAATACAAGAAACCTGAAGACTATGTTAAGATCCCAATCGCTAAACTTCAAGAAGAGATAAGACCGACCGGCTTCTTTGTTAACAAGGCTAAGTCTATCCAGAGCTGTTGCCGTGAACTCATAGACCGGTACGGTGGCAAAGTCCCAACCACCATGGAAGAAATGGTAAAACTCCCCGGTGTAGGACGAAAGACAGCCAATGTGGTGCTTGGTGCCGCTTTTGACGTGCCTGGTGTCGTGGTTGACACACACGTAAAGAGGTTGGCCCTCAGACTGGGGCTCACAGACAACCACGATCCTGAAAAAATAGAAAAAGACATCCAGCAGCTTCTTCCTAAAGAACAATGGCGTCGCTTTTCAGATCTCTTGATCTATCACGGCAGAGAAATCTGCAAGGCGAGAAAACCCCAACACGACCGATGTCCCATATTTGACGTCTGCCCATCAAACTCCCTTTGACGCAAGTTTTCACGTGGCAAATTACAATCCCATTCAAGGGAGAGGCTCTGTTTTTATTGACACCCTGCTATCTGACCTTGCTTCCCGGAGCGGTTCTTGCATCAGGGGTCAGCAGGTGGACCCCGGTATCGTCCTCAGCTGCAAGTACCATCCCATTGGATTCCACGCCCATGAGCTTGACCGGCATCAGATTGGCAACTATGACCACATCTTTCCCCACCAGCTCTTCGGTTGAATAGTAACCGGCAATTCCTGCGACAACCACCCTTTCTTCTCCTATGTCCACGAGAAGTTTAACCAGCTTCTTAGAGCCGGGTATGTTATGAGCCTCCTTAATCACTCCAACTCTGAGGTCCAACTTCTGGAATTCTTCAAAAGAAACCATTTCTTTTCTCCTCTCCTCTGGCTTTTGTTCTTCCTCCTCTTCTCCGACACCGGCCTCTTTTTTCACCTCTACTCTCGGAAACAGGTGTGGGACCTTTGATATCTTGCCCACGTCTCTCAGACCTTCCCAAAGACCTAGATTTCTAAGCTTCAAATCCCCTCCTTTCCTCTCAAGGCCGAGAATACCCTGTAGCTTTTCCGAAGTTGCAGGCATGAAGGGCCACAGGAGAACAGAAACCTCTATTATTGATTCAACAATGTTGAACATGACGGATGAAAGTCTCTCCCTGTCTTTCTTTGCAAGGACCCAGGGTTCGGTTTTCACAATATACTTGTTAACGTGGCCAATGAAGTCCCAGATGGCAATAAGGGCCTTGTGAAAGCCGAGTTTTTCCATGTTGCTTTCATATTCTCCCAGAAGCTGGAGAGCCCTGCGTTTGAGGTCTTCATCAATTTCTACCTGCTTGCCAGGCTGAACACTTTCCCTTTGAAAATACTTGCGGGCCATAGTCAGGCTTCGACTTACTAGATTTCCGAGGTCATTTGCAAGATCAGCATTTATTCTGGCTACAAGGGCATCTTCGCTGAACTCTGAATCCAGTCCGAAGACCATCTCCCGGAGCAGAAAATACCTGAAGGCATCCAGCCCGTAGATATCTACAAGCTCAAGGGGCTTAACAACGTTTCCCAGGCTCTTTGACATCTTGCCTTCGTCCACATTCCAGTACCCATGAACATTGAGGTGCTGGTAAGGCTCAATATCGGCCGCCTTGAGCATGCACGGCCAGTATATACCGTGGGGTTTCAGGATATCTTTAGCTACAAGATGCTGAGCTACTGGCCAAAATCTTCTGAAAAGTTCCCCTTCCGGATAGCCGAGCGCCGAGATATAATTAATAAGCGCGTCAAACCAAACGTAAGTAACATAATTTTCATCAAATGGAAGAGTAATGCCCCATCTCAACCTTGACTTAGGGCGCGAAATGCAAAGGTCTTCGAGAGGGTCTTTCAAAAATGACAGGACTTCGTTCTTGTATCTTTCCGGCCTGATGAATTCGGGATTTCGCTTGATGTGGTCAATGAGCCAGTCTTGGTAATTACTCATCCGGAAAAAATAGTTGCTCTCGCTGATCATCGTGGGTTCTGTCAAATGATCCGGGCACTTGCCCTCCACCAGTTCACGCTCGGTGTAGAAACGCTCGCAACCAAAACAATAGAGGCCTTCATAGTCACTAAAGTAAATGTCACCCTTTTCGTGGACCCTCTCAAGAATCTTCTTGACAACACTCTTATGACGAGGCTCGGTGGTCCTGATGAAGTCGTCATTGCAGATGCCAAGCTTAGGCCAGAGATCCCGGAACATCTGGCTCATCCGATCAACGTACCTCTCTGCTGGCTCGCCTGCTCCTTCGGCTGCCCTGACTATTTTGTCCCCATGTTCGTCAGTTCCTGTTAGAAAATACGTCTCCTTTCCTTCCAGTATGTGGAACCTGTTAAGGACGTCCGCCACAATGGTCGTATAGGCATGCCCCAGGTGAGGTTGTGCATTCACATAGTATATTGGGGTTGTTATATAAAACTTTTCACTCAACTATTCCTGTTTTCTCCTTTTTTACTCCACATTTCTATCACTTCGGCCGTGATTCCGGCCTGTACCCTTCAGGGAGAGAATTCAAAAGACAAAAAGGTCACTTCCTAAATACCCGCCTAGTGGCCTTTGCGCCTGGGTATCAATCCAACTAGAGGGCACAGCACCGGACCTGCGGACCCGGAGCCGGGCCATCTGGTGCCCGCCGCCATCACTATTTCGCGCTAACAACAAGTCACATACTGGAAAAAGAAAGGCCCCTGCGGCATTCCTACCGGCCAGAGGATCTCTTCAGGTGCCAGTGAGGGGCTGAAAATGACATTCAGCCGGAATCCCTTCCCTCTAGCTTGTTATTTCCCAGAATATCGGAATACGGGATCTCTTTCTCCTCTCCGGATTCCAGCTGTACCGTCATTTTTTGCTTGAAAATATTGTGACGAACAACCTTGCCCTTTCCGTGGGCAGTGTTCACCTTCTTACCTACCTTCGGAAGATTTTTCTTTGCTTCTTCATAGAAATCATATTCATATGCAAGACAGCACATAAGCCTGCCACACATTCCCGATATTTTTGGAGGATTCAGGGAAAGGTTTTGCTCTTTGGCCATTCTGATTGAAACTGGTTGGAAATTTGTGAGAAATGACGTACAGCAAAGCTGGCGTCCACATGCGCCCAGTCCGCCCACCATTTTGGCCTCATGCCTGACCCCGATCTGCCTCATCTCAATCCTCGTGTGGAACCTCTGCACAAGGTCCCTGACGAGCTCGCGGAAATCGACCCTGCCGTCGGCCGTAAAATAGACGGTCACCTTGCTGCCGTCAAAAAGGCATTCAACGGCCACCAGGCACATTGGTAAAGACCTTTCCTTAATCTTCATATACGTAAATGCATAAACTTTCTTCTCAAGCTCGCAGTTCTTTTCAAAGCGTTCCCTGTCCTTCTCATTAGCAACGCGGTAGATCTTGTTCAGTGGTTTTGCGGGTTGCTCCTCCCTTGGTGTTCTAGGATCACTACAGACCACTCCAAATGCAGGGCCCTGCTCTGTCTCAACCAACACTTCGTCTCCCTTTTGCAAGACAAAATGTGCAGTGTCAAAACTTCGAATCCTTCCATATTTTCCAAGTTGTACATCAACAATCTTGCTCATAATATCAAGGTGTCCTGATACTGGATGAAATTTCCCCTCTCTCCAAGCTTAAACTCTTTAAGCCCAAAACAATGTTTTCTAGCATTAGATCAAGGTTACGGGATCCCGTGAGATCCCTTTCCGCCTGGTCGATAAGGAACAAGCTATTTATTAGCGTTTCAATTGTAAAATCTTTTGACACTTTTTTCAACTCGCCGGAAAAATCCTTATTAATCAAGAAACTATCGCCTCCGGTTGTCTTGATAACCATCAAATCCCGATACCAACTTTTCCAGATAGCCAGCAAATCGAGCGCCTCATAACCCTTCTTGCTTTCCCGTCCCACGAGCTGAATCACCTTTTCAATGGAATCCAATGGGGGATCCTGTACAACGTCAATTATTCCTTTTATGTATTCTTTTCTCTTTCCGAGGAACTCTCCTTCGGCAATTTCTTTTGCCCTGCCCAGACTCCCGTTGCAAATTCTGGCCACTGCTGTTGCATCGCCTTCGCTTAACCTTTTTTCAGCCACTAGCCATTTTTTGATCAGGTGTGCTGGAATAGGCCTGAAAGCAACTTTCTGGCATCTCGATACGATTGTAGGCAAAAGATCCCGAGGGTCGGTAACTGTCAAAACCAGCATGTTGCCAGGTGGGGGCTCTTCAAGTGTTTTCAAGAATGCATTGGCGGCCTCCTCGGTCATAGTTTCAGCTTGCCGTATCACGCTCACGCGGTACTTCCCAACTAAAGGCTTGAATCCGAGAACGTGATCTAAGTCTCTTATTTGTTCAATCTTTATATACCGCCCTTCTGCCTCTATAAATACGAGCTCAGGAAAGTTTCCGCTCTTGATCTGCCGGCATGACCGGCACCGACCACAGCCCTCCCCGTTATCCGGGTTCTCGCAGTTTAGTATCTGGGCCAGGGCTATCGCAGCCGTTGTCTTTCCAATCCCCGGGACACCCACGAACAAATAGGCATGAGGAATCTTTTCGCGTGCAATCACCTGCTTCAAGAAATCTACTGCCTTCTCCTGCCCGAGGATCTGGGAGAGCGGGATAACAGTTGGCTTTTGGGCGATTTTGGCTTCTCTTTCGCCTTGATTCATCCTTCTTTCCTCAAATTACTTTCCTCTCTTTCAGCCAGGGATGCCAAGTTTTGAAACTCGAATCACATGCTCAAGTATCTCATGTTGGATACTGTCTCTGCCCCCGCTTGCATTAATGACGATAAATCTGCCGGGATTTTCGCGAGCAAGCTTAAGGTACCCTTTTCGCACCTGCCTGTGAAAAGCAATCTTTTCGTTTTCAAACCTGCTCTGCCCCTTGATGGTGCTTTCCACATCTCGTTTCAGAGCTCGACCCAAGCCCACTTCCACCGGGCAGTCAAGAACAAAAGTGAGGTCCGGTTCAATTCCCTGCGCGCTCCTCTTATTAAGAGTTTTTACCAGCCACATGTCCTGCCCCCTCGCCCAGCCCTGGTAGACAACCGTTGAGTCAGAAAACCTGTCACATATCACCCATTTACCCTCATCTAGGGCAGGCTTTATGACTTCCTCAACATGTTGTGCCCTATCAGCCACATACATCATCAGTTCTGCAAGGGGGGCCAGATCCTTATTTCTGGAATTCAAGAGAATGCGCCTGATGCCCTTCCCGATCCTGGTGCCACCGGGCTCCACAGTGAAAACAACAGAAATCCCATAACGTTTCAAATGCTTGGCAAGGCGTCTCGCCTGAGTCGTCTTACCACAACCCTCTATACCTTCAAAAGTAATAAACAATCGTGTCACCAGATCAACTTAAAAGCCACTCAACCCCACCCATGCCATAGGGGGAATGAGCAGAAATTATCCCTTGTCGAGCCGTCAGCAAATTGGCCGCCTCCTCTTCTGCCCGAGAACAGAAGCGAAAAGAGTGTAATCAAAAAGTAACCAATAATCAAGGTATGATATCACCTCTTTGCAGGTGAAAATAGCTGTCTAAAACACCTGATTAACTACCGCGCTGCCTGAAGGCCTGTGGTCTTTGCCTCTCTTGACGCTGGGGAACCAGCAGTTGCTATGCTGCCAGCGCTTCTCAGATGAAGCATTTTCTTAGTAGGGGGTAAGATAAAAATCATGAAAAAAGCGAGCTAATTTTGTTGACAAAGCAAAGAAAATGAATATTTCTACCCAAGTGTTTGTTGCTTCAGATCTTAGTTTCATTTCACATTGAGAAGCTCGACACGGGCAATCCACCAAAAGCTCCTCGGAGGGGTCATGACAAGAAACCCACGGAAAAAACCCTCGTCAGGAAAATCCGGCACCAAGGCAGGAAAGACAAGAAAAACCACCGCCAAGAAGGAGGAAGACTTTCGTACTGCATTTCTTAAAAGTCTACAGGAAAAAAGGGAAGAACTGAAGGAAACCATAGAGCGCTTAGTCAGCAGTAGAAAAGAATATAACGGCCAGCTCACAGCAGGCGATTTTATTGACGAAGTTGACGACGCTCAACGCGAGATTTCTGCCTACAGCCACTACAGCCTCATTGAAAGAAAAAACAAAGAGCTGCGAAAAGTCGAGCTTCTTATTAAGAGGATCCAAAATGAGGAGGAGTTTGGCATTTGCGAGGAGTGTGGAGCCAGGATTCCTAAAGAACGTTTACTGATCGTGCCGGAAGCAACCCTCTGTGTATCTTGCCAACGAGAACTGGAAAAGTTCGATTCAAGTCGCCTCCGTGCATCCAAGCAGGTTGCCACCTTCGCCCCCCAAAAGGCAATGCAATGGGAGGGCGCAGATACCCAGGAAGACGATGATAACCTGAGAATTAAGTACCAAATCGATAGCCTGCCTGACGCAGAACTGGAAGAGACTGAACCTGATGAACTTCCTGATGAAAAAACCGATAGCTAAAAGGCTGGTCTTTGCAACCGACCACGCGCAATGCGGCTGCAGCACTTATGACATAAGGCGCACCCTGACAGATGGAAAAAGAGAGGTATCTGTGTGTGGAATGAACCTCGCAGCGTTGAATAGATTCATGAATTGCTGATTCACGTTTAACTCTACATAAGTTATCCTATCCCGAATATTGTATATCTCTTCCCTGGCCTTTGCAGAGAGAAGTGCCATTTCAGCGCCAGCCAAAGAGGTGTTTCCAAGAGGTTTGTAGATTTCCAAGGGGAGATCCGGAATCATGCCAAGAGTAACGGCAGAGCGGGGATCAATGTAAGAGCCGAATGTCCCTCCTATATAGAAATCGCTGATCTTTTGAAGCGGTACCTCTATCATTTCCAGGATGGTTTGAATAATGGTATACATTGCCGCCTTTGAGCGCAAAAGCGAGTCAATGTCACTTTGATTTAAGGTCAGATCCTCTGCCGTACCTGTTTCAGGGGCATAAACTATTGTGAGCGCGCTGAGACCCTCTTCTCGCCTGAGCCTATCTCCACATTTATCTCTTACAAATTTCCCCCGCACATCTATCATGCCTGCCATGAAAAGTTGAGCCACAAGGTCGATTAGTCCTGACCCGCAAATACCCACCGGCGGTTTATTTTCAATAGTCCTAATTGAAAACTCCCCGGATTCTGGATTAACCCTTACCCTATCTATAACCCCGGGACATGCCATCATGCCGATGCTAGCGACACCACCTTCCAGCGCAGGGCCTGCCGCGCCCGCACAGGCAACGAGCCATTCGCTGTTGCCGACCACCAGCTCTGCGTTAGTGCCAACATCCACAAGGATGCTTATTTCATCCTTTTTCGCCATTCCAGAGGCCAGGATTCCACCTACCAGGTCGCCCCCCAAATAACTCCCTGCATTTGGAAGAACTAGAACCGGGGCCTGAGGACAAATCTGCAGGCCAAGCTCAGAAGCTTTAAGAATTTCCGGAGTGTTTATCGCCGGAATATAAGGCTCACGACATATCCAGTAAGGGTCAAGTCCAAGGAAAAGATGTGTCATGGTTGTATTTCCTGCAACCGACATACCCACTATGCGGTGCTGCAGAACACTCCGTCGTTGAGCAAGCTCTTTGAGTTCCTTGTTCAGCTTTTCGAGCAGGGTACACTGAAGTTTTCCAAGCCCTGATCCTTGGGACGCAAAGTGAATGCGGGTAAGCACATCCGAGCCTATTTTATTCTGCGGGTTGGTAAATGAGATCTCTTCCACAACCTCCTGGGTGAAAAAATCTATGAACCTGACTGCGATACTCGAAGTTCCAAGATCAACAGCAGCAAGGTAAAGGGATATCTCCTCTGAGGAGGGATAAAGGTCAATAAGGTGCCATGAACCTTTATCCTGGAAAAGGAGAGTGGAGACCTCATATTCATACTTCCTGAAAAGCGAGGGCATGCTTTTTACAAGTTCCAGGTCAAACACTATATTTTGGCAATGGAGTACTTTTTCAATACCCTTTTTCACCCTGTCCGCGTCGGCAGTATTGTCCTTCAAGCTTGGCAGGTTAACTGAGGGCTTAACAAGCCTAATCCAGCCTTCGTGCATTGAAACTTTGCCCATTCCCCATTTCTCCCACTCCGCGTTTCTCTCCCACTTTTTACATCCCCGTCACTTTATTTTTCAACCTTTATTCTTTTTATCCTTAAAGAAGTGGAGGGTATTACGCAAGCTGAGACCCGAAGTTTCCATTTTGCGCTTGCACACCGAAAGTTTATGATCTAGATTGGCAAGTTGGCAATGACCTTTGTTCTTCAGAAAAGCCGATTGTTACCCGGGACAGTGACCATGCCTTTGTTCCTTCTTCTGATCGTTATCTTCTTTATCTCCTTTGTTTTGACCATGGTTGGACTGGGAGGAGGGCTCATCTTTTCTCCTCTTTTCGTGCTGCTCAAGTTCCCGCTTTCTACTGCTGTCTCAGCCTCTCTTTTCCTCAACGGCATTGCAGCCGTATCGGCTGCCATAACATACTTTCGGAAAAAGATGATAGACGTGCGAATAGGCTTACCCTTGCTCATTACTTCCACGCTGTGCGCTCCTCTAGGAGCCATGCTTACCGGAAGGACAAATGTCAAAGTCTTTAGCGCCATTATGGCATCGGTCATATTTGTGGCTGCAGTGCGAATGCTCTTTTCTCCCAAACCTGAACCTGTCGGGGCTGATGTGGGCTCCTTGCGCCGAATGATCGGGGGCGGTGGAATTGGTGCGCTGATAGGTGTAATGGCAGGACTGCTAGGTATTGGTGGAGGGGTGTTTATTGTTCCTCTTCTGATCTATGTGCTCAAAGTGCCCACAAAAACGGCCGCAGCAACATCTATTTTCATAGTGGTTTTCTCCTCCTTCAGCGGGTTTGTAACGCATATTAGCATTTCCTCTCCTAACTGGAAGTTTATCCTCCCTGCAGCTATTTTTTCCCTTGCAGGGGGACAAGTTGGTTCACGCGTCATGGCTGAAAAGTTGAAGG
>Ga0180301_10004765_pt1 | contig 10456 bp, 12 predicted proteins | sample GuaBasSediGuay16_FD_121797 | JGI IMG/M metagenome (GOLD analysis project Ga0180301, IMG submission 121797) | Subseafloor sediment microbial communities from Guaymas Basin, Gulf of California, Mexico - Guay16, Core 4569-2, 12-15 cm | ecosystem: Environmental > Aquatic > Marine > Hydrothermal... | reverse complement strand
TTGAAGGGATTTGTCTCCACTTTAACCTCCTCCTTCTCCTCCCTCTTAATGGTCGGGGGCGAAATTCCAAGCTCTCTCATTAGCTCCATCGTCCTGTTCTCAATCATCGTCACATATCTCCCGGCCTTTTGGGATGGAGTTACGAGGACCTGTTCAGCCTTAGATCCCTCCCTGTAAACCGTTACTCCCTTAAGCCCAAGCTTATGAGCGAATAGATATGCCTTCCTCACGTCATCGGATGAAACCCAATGAGGCATGTTTATAGTTTTGCTGGTGGCAGCGCACACCCACTTGTTAAACTCAGCTTGAGCTCTTATGTGATCCCACCAGGGGATATCATAAGCAGTTAAGAACACCTTTTTTATGTCCTCAGGTATTTCATCAAGCTCCTGAACAGATCCCCCGTTATCAGCAACCTTCTTTATCAAATGCTCATTATAAAGACCTCTTTCCCTAAGCTGTCTTTCGAACTCTCTATCGATATAATAGAAGGTCCCTATCGTCACTCTCTTTTCATATATAAGGGCATATTGGGGCTCTATTCCGGAAGAGACATCAGCTATCATCGATATGGATCCAGTTGGGGCTATCGTGGTGACCTCGGCGTTCCTTATTCCATATCTCCCTATCTTCTCGACGAGCCTTTCCCAGTCCATCGTCCACCAGTCCCTGTGGTAGTAGCCCTCGATCGGCATTTCTCCATCAACATATCCAGACTTAGGATAAAGGGGGAATGGTCCCCTCTCTTTGGAGATCTCAGCGGATTCATCCATGGCATGATAGGTTATGAACTCCATGACCTTCCTCATGAACTCAAAGCCCTCCTCGCTGTTATATGGAATCCCGAGAGCAAAGAGGGTATCGGCTAGCCCCATTATCCCAAGGCCAACCTTCCTTGAGGCCTTGGTATTCTCCTCTATTTCTTTAAATGGGAACTTGTTCACGTCTATGATGTTATCGAGGAAGCGAAGACCTATCCTGACTATTCTCTCGAGCTCCTCCCAATCGAACACCATTCTCCCCTCCTTCTCCTTAACCATCGCGTACAGGTTTATGGATCCAAGATTGCAGGACTCATAGGGATATAGAGGCTCCTCCCCGCACGGGTTTGTTGATCTTATATCCCCTCTGACCTTTCTCAGGATGTTCCTTCTATTTATGTTGTCCATGAAGAGCACTCCTGGATCCCCGGTCTTCCAGGCCATCCTGGCTATCATGTCGAAAAGGCCCCTTGGATCTATGTACTTCCATATCTTCCCATCCCTGGGATTAACCAGCGGGTAAAGCTCACCACTCTCGTAGTATTTCCAGAAATCTGGGGTTATCATTACGGATAGGTTGAAGTTCTCGAGGAAGCCCTCTCTAACCTTAGCCGTTATGAACTTCTCTATATCTGGGTGCCATATTTCCAGGATGCCCATGTTCGCTCCTCTTCTCTTTCCACCTTGTTTAACCACGTCTGTTACGGTGTCTATAATCCTCATGAAGGAAACAGGACCAGATGCTGTCCCATGAGTAGAGGAGACTATGTCGCCCTCAGGCCTAAGCTTTGAGTAATTTATCCCTATTCCCCCTCCTGACTGGAAGATTATAGCTGCGTCGCTGGCAGTCTTCATTATGGACATCATGTTGTCCTCTATGTCCAGGACAAAGCAAGCCGATAACTGGCCAAGCCTGGTTCCAGCGTTGAAGGTAGGAGAATTGGGGAGGAACTTCCTCTCTACCATCACTGAGTAGTAGTCCTTGAATTTATCATAATACTTCTCGAAATAGCCGTTAAGGAGCTTCTTGAAGAAGTCGCTCCATGATACCCTCATCTTGCCCTGGGAGTTTAGATGGTCATAGAGGGCCTTCATCCTCTCAAGATGCCACCTGTTCCAAGTTCCCTCAAATCCTCCATCCGGTTTTCTCCCTATTCCCACCTTGTTCTCCCACTCCACTGGGTCAAATTTCTCCTCATTGTGAATTTCCTGCTTTCCCTCCTTATCGAAGATCTCAGGATCATGAAGGATGTCCGATATAACTATCAGAGCCGCTATTCTCTGGAACATCTGCTTTGGGGTCTCTATAAGCTTTCCCTCCTCATCCCTCAACAGGTATCTGGCCGCTAAAAGGCGAAGCGCGTTTATCGAGAAGGCCTTGTCCACCTCATCTACGTAATCCTTCTCCAATATCCTCTTCTTCTCCTCCCTTATTTTCTCCCTCTCTTTCCTGTAGAGTATGTAGGCCTTTGCTACCTCGTATAGATCGAACTTCACAAGGGCAAACTCAACTATGTCCTGGATATCCTCAACATGGGGGATGTGCTCTTCATCGAACTTGCTGTTAATTATCCTTAGGACATAACTGACGACCTTCCTGAGAGTTTCCTCATCGTATCTCCCGACACTTAGCATCGCCTTCTTGATGGCCCTTTCTATCCTGCCAGCATCGAACTTTACAACCCTTCCATCCCTTTTGATGATCCTCGAGACCCTAACCTCGGACATTAAGGCCCACTCACAAATACATTAGTTAAGAAGATTCAAGATCATTAACCTTTTGGATCAACTTACCTAAAAGAACTTGAAACCACTCATTTATTAACCGAGGGGACAAATTAACCTAAAAAAGATCCAGGTTCGTGCTCTCCACCATTACTATCGGTATGTACTTGACCAGAGGAGTTGGCTTATCCATCTTATCGACCCACTCCCACTCGTTTGTCGATAGGTTGAACTTTATGTAGTTGCCCTTCTTCTCCACGTCCGTGTAAAACACGACTATGGAATCACCTGCTCCTCCGAGGGAGAAAAGCCGTCCATTCATGTAGTGAAAGTAAGCTGCCTCCCCTAGAATAGCCCTTATGTTTATCTTTATCAGATCAAGTACCGTTCTCACCCTAAACTTAATTACCTTAGGACATTCCATCCTAAGAAAAGTAGGCCCTTACCGATTTATGAAGATGGACTTGCCCGTTAGGGCGGAAGTTATCAGACGCTTTTTCCCTTCAACAGCCTAATAAGGCTTATAATGGCGTCAAATAAATCCGATTTTGGCGGGTGTTTTAAATGAGAAGCTTTGTTAAGACCTTCGTGTTCAAGACGGAGAGAACCTATGAGCTAATAGATATAACCAGAAGCGTTGAGGAGGTAGTTAGGGAAAGCGGGATAAAAAACGGGATCTGCTTGGTTTACGCCCCCCATGCAACAGCCGCAGTAGTGGTGAATGAGCATGAAAGAGGGCTTATGGAGGATATCTTAAGGAAGATAGAGGAGGAGTTTCCCAGGGATGGAAAATGGAAACACAACATAATAGATGATAATGCCGCTGCCCATCTCGGCTCGGTTTTCCTATCTACCTCTAAGGTGTTCCCAGTAATAAATGGGGAGCTAATCAGAGGCACTTGGCAGAACATATTTCTAGTGGAGATGGATGGCCCAAGGAGCAGGAGAAGGGTGCTTGTCCAAGTCTTAGGGGAGTGAACCTAAGATGCTTAAGAAACTAGCTGGATCATCGGGCCTTAGGGAAGTCCTTGGCTAATATTTCCTCCCCTGTGTCAAGCCTTATTATCCTAATTGAGAGCTTTTCAGGGCTAAAATCAATTAGCGCGAAGGTTGGGGGATATCCCTTCTTATCCTCCTTCTTGAGATGTCCTGGGTTTATGAAAATCAGCTTGTTCTTTCTTTCGGCCCTTGGAACGTGGGTGTGCCCATGCATAAACACATCAACCAACCCACTTTCAACTATCTCCTCTGGCTTTAGGTCGATTGGGAGATCGTTTTTATGGGATTTTTCGGTGTGGGATATCAGGACCCTCCATCCCTCCACTTCTAAGATAAGCCTATGGGGAATGTCCAGATCTCCATAGAGCCCCTCATAAACTCCGGGAACCCTTATCACCTTAAAGCCCTTCTCAACCACTCTATCTATATCGTGGTAGTCATCACCTAGGTGTATCAGGTAATCGGGCCTTATCTCCTCCAACCTCTCCATTAGGGCTTTAACATTATCCATTTCTCCATGAGTATCGCTTATAACAAGTATCCTCATTTAATCACCAAATATTAACTTATTAAATTGTGTTTAAAGCCTTAAGAGCGTTATTAGCCTACATTTCTTTAACGGAGGAACAAGCCCAGCATCTAATTTAAGTTAAGTTGGATAAGAAGTCATTGCTAAATCTTATATTTCGACAGGTTACTGATTATGACGACATGAAAGCCCCTATATTAAGGTATTAATAGTTGTCCTAGCCGTTCTACTAGCGACGTCCTTTCTAACGCCGCTTTTAGCAACATCTAGTAGTGAAACAGCTGAGGCCTCTCCTGTCGATGGCACTCACAAAGTAAGAAAAGTTAAGGTCGATGAGGCCTCCCTCAGCAAGATCGCTAAGCCTGGAAGGAGATACAAGGGCGGAAATGTTACTATGCTATTTGCTCCTAATTACGACTTCTATAAAGGGACTCTTTACATTTCCTCATTTACCCTGGAGTATGTCGGAGAACACGTAGCGGTCTGGATAACATGGGATGAGCTCACAACTTACACGGGAAGGCATGATTTCATAACTAAATCGATGCTGGAGTACATAGGTAAACAATTTGACGAAATAATTTATCCTGCGGAGGAGGAGTACTTCGGAACGCCCCAGAATAGATCCCCAAGCGGTTGGACTTTAGCTAATTTATATCCCAGAAAGGCCGTACAGAGCTTCCTTAACATGAAGCTTGATGAGAAGATACACATATTTGTGACAAACATCCGAGATGAGCAGTTTTATGAGCGTGGCTATCCATATTACATTGCTGGCTTCTTCTGGCCGGGTCTTAACGAGTTCCTAGGGATGAACATAATATTCGTGGACTCTTATGATTGGCAGAATAGGCTTGGGCCCAATGTTACACGCGCCTTCCTCTACGAAACAGTGGTTGCCCACGAATATGCGCACATGATTCACTATGATGCTGACCCAGACGAGGACACATGGGTCGATGAAGGCATAGCGATGTTAGCCGAATACCTGACATACGGAGTTAAGTACGGAGTTCATCCATGGGCCCATATAGATAGCTTCTTGTTCACGCCTGACAATTCCTTAATCCAATGGGGAGATCAAGGACCTTTAAACATTCTAGCGGATTATGGAGCAGTATACTTGCACTTCCTCTACCTATGCGATCTTTATGGCCCGAGTTTAACCTCAGCTATAGTAAGCGAACCGCTTAATGGAAGGGAGGGTGTAAATAAAGTATTAACCGAGCTAGGGTTCCCCGAATTTGACGATGTGTTCCATCATTGGACCATTGCCAACCTCTTTGGGGTCTTGGATCTACCATATGAGTATGGTTACACGCTAATTAACTTGTCAGAATCAGAACATCCGTTGAGAATTTACAATATCACAAAAGCACCTGTGGAATGGACGAATGGAAGCAACTTCGGGCCCACCAAAACAATATTAGGACATGATACGTCCATCTCCTTACTGCCTATGTATGGGACCGATTACATAAACTTCAGCGGGGATTGGACAGAGAGCTTCACTTTCCACTTTAATGGCGATGATTATTCTAAGGTCGGCTGGAAGGTAACATGTGATGATGTCACCGAAATGCTCGAGCCTGAAAATCACGCTTGGTATTCAACGACGGGCAACTTGATAGATTACAGCGTTTACGTGCCCATTGATTTAACGCCCTATTCACCTGAGACCAACATAACCTTAACCTTCAGGACCTATTATGACATAGAGCCCCTATGGGACTTCGGTTTCGTTCAGGTCTCCACGGATGGAGGTTTGACATGGATATCATTAAACGGAACGAGAACTACTTATGATCATGATCCTAATGCACATCCAGATATAGTCGCCCAGCTTCCTGGTTTTACGGGCTCGAGCGAGGGATGGTACACAGAACAAATGAACCTTTCGCCATATGCTGGCCATGAGGTGATCATAAGGTTTAGGTACATGACTGACTGGGCAGTAGCTTATCCAGGCTGGTGGATCGATGATATAAATGTTACAGCGGATGGAACCGAGATATTCTTCAGTGACGTTAAGGACGTAGTCATGGCTTCTTTAAAGTTCGTAGACGTGAAGAATGTCTATAAGGTCACGTGGTCTGATGGATTCTATCAATATTGGCCTGAAGTGGACTTTAAGGTGACGCTCATAGCCATAGGCCCTGATGGAGAGGTCGAGGAAATCAATGTAATGAGCCTAGATGATTTAACCGAGGAAGGCTCAATCGAGTTCGGAGTTTCAACGGGCGGATGCGTCCTCATCCTTGTGAGCCCAACTCCCCCATTAAATACGAAGCCTGTTGATTACATGTTTAAAGTGGAGGTTGGATAGCAAATCTCCCCCTTCTTTTTTATTTTTGATCAATCATAAGCTAGACCTGCCATTGTAAACTCTTGGTCGCTTAAAGACGAGCTTTAAAGTCTGGTTGAGATAAATTAATCTAGAACATGGAACATCCTGAGGAGTTATTGAAAAAGAGGATATTTAGGACTGTAAGCAGGTGTTGTCCCTACGAGGAGGCTGGAATTGCCTTCTCAGGAGGGGTTGATAGTAGTCTATTAGCTCTAACGTGCGTTGAATTGAATAAAGATGTAACGCTGATAACGGTCGGCTTTCCTGAGTCTCCTGATGTTAAGTGGTCTAAAATAGCCAGTTCTAGGCTTAACCTAAAACATCTAGTCAAGGAACTTTCCCTGAATGATCTGGAAAATGCTCTGAAATACGTTTCAAGCATCGTTAAGTTCACTAACCCGATAGAGCTTGAACTATCTATAGCCTTCTACCTCATCTGCGACTTCGCAAAGGAGAAGGGAATAAATATCATCTTATCGGCTCAAGGAGCTGACGAGCTTTTCTGCGGGTATGATAAATATAGATCCGCTATGGAGAGAGGGGGAAAGGAGGAAGTAACAAAGCTAATTCATGAGTGCTTAAATCAAGCATTTCGCGATAGGGATAGGGCTAACACAATAGCGAGGCATTTGGGGATAAAGCTTGCCCATCCGTTTCTCGAGCAGGATTTCATTGAGTTCTGCCTATCTATTCCGGTTGAGCTGAAAATGAGCGGGCCTGATGATCAGCTTAGGAAGAGGATATGGAGAAACGTGGCGATTGAGATAGGAGTCCCCGAGGAAATTGCCCTCAAACATAAGAAGGCCCTTCAATACGGCTCAGGGATTCATAAGAACTTAGTGAAAATAGCTAGAAAATGGGGATTTTCAGGCAAGGGATGCTTAACGAGACTTGTGAGCTACCTAATGAAAAGAGCCAATGTTTAAATTTGTTCTTGTATTCTTCTTCCTTAAAAAGCCCAGTATCTCCTCAATCAGGTCTTGATACATCGGGAGATCCATCAGTTCTTTATGCATCTTGTGACAGAGCTTAGAAAGCTCCTTTATTTCACCAACTGAAAGATTTTTCCCGGAGCCTAAACCAGGACAGTTTTTAACGGCCCATGAGTGAATATCGATACCTTTTTCAGTGTTGTAGATGAACGGGAAAAGTCTACAGGCTAGCGGCCTTACCTCATATATCGAGCATCTCTTGCTTCTCAGAAAGACACATGAGCCATCTGGATTTAGCTCAAAAGTGAAGTAAAAGTCGAGACCCATGAACCTTAAAGCCCCATAAGCTTGCTTTTTTCTCACTTTTGCCACTATGTCCCAACGACCCTCCTTCACCCATAACTTGAAGTCGCTTATAACAAGAGGAATTTCAAGCCTCTGGCAGCATTTAGAGCACCTCTTACAGCTAAACCTTATATCCCTCAGGGATTCAGGGATCAATTCAGTCCCTTCCAGAGGGACCGAAAATATAAACCTTAACAAAATCTACTTTAAGCTAGCGGAATATTAGGGGTTGATCTTAATATAGACTCCGGCTATGGGCGTACAACTGATGTTCGAACATGAAGCCAGGACATGCCATGAAACCTGGGCATCTATCTCCCTCCCTGAACCAACCCCTTTTATCTCCCCAACCTCAATTATCCTTCCGTCCTTTATCCCTATCGATTCCTTAAAGCCGGGTCTTCCAGTTCCATCGATTATAAAGGCGTTTCTTATGAGAACATCGAGCTCTAAGCTCATAATATCAGGATACCGGCATATACCTTAAAAAGCTGAGCTAAAGATGACTAACGGATTTTTATCCTAAAAATTTAAGAGATAAATCGCATGCTTGCGCATCCTTGTCTTTATCCCCCTGGACAGCTTTATCCTTTCCTCAGGGCTCCTCGAGATGAACGTTAGAAACAGCGCTACGTCTCCTAAGGATGCAAAGAGGTTAAGAGATGAGATCAGGGAGATCATCCCTCCCATGAAGATGGGAAGGGAGAGTATTAGTGGGGAAAGGGAGGTAAGGGCAAGCTTAAGTCTGCTGTATACAACATCCTCGTCCCTTAAGAAGAAGGCTATCCCGAACCATGTAATTAAGAGGGCCTCTATCCTCACCCTTAGGATCCAACAAACGATCAGATGAATGATCTCGTGGAGGAAGATCATTATCAGGAGGGCAAGGGCAATGCTCATGAATTCCATCGAATCCCAAGAACTAGTTAAGGCTTTAGGTTAAATCTTTGATGATGATTGCTGTAATGCTGAGTATACCAGGTATCAGGTTTAAATCAGCTGAGGCAAAATCATAGGATGAAAATGATCGATAAGCTTAGGCTAGTCGGCATAATCCTCATCCTGCTAGGCCTTCTAATTATCCTGCTACCAGAGCTCATAAGGCGTTTTCCATCCCTAAAAGCAGAGCATCCCATGTTAATCTACACGATCTACAGGAAAGGGAATTTCTGGGTGGCAACCTCCCCCATTTTGATAGCCATTGGGCTGGTTGCCCTAATCTTTTATTTGTTATTGGCAATTAGCCGTGCGGCTTAATTTATCCCAGCTCACTTGGAATATCTATTTTCGATAGGTCTGGGCGTGTAACAGCTTAACTTAGGGCTATTAAGCAACAAAATAAGTTTATTTAGGGCCTCTCTACCGACCTGTCTTTCCTCTGCCATAAAGTGGGTTTCCACGTAGACCTCAAACCCCTCATCGGAATTATCCCCGGTAGTTGTAGAGTAGGATCTCCAAAGGAATCTTAGGAGTTTCTCACATGAGAAGAAGTCATAATCCTCCCTTAGGGCAGGCAACCCTCTGCTAAACCCGGTATCGATCTTAAAGCTCGGTTTCTGGGTTCTTCAAGGTAATATAGGCCAGCTAGATAACTCAAGGCTTTAGGCAGCCCCTTCCTTGCTACTGGTCTTAGGATAAGTTCTGATATATTTAAGATATCCTAAGGATGCTTAAGATGTTAAAAAGGAGAAGATCACTAGGTTTAGCGATCTTTAGCTATAATTTCCTCATAGAGGAGAGGATATTCCATTCAAGGGAGGTAGAGTCGGCAGCAATATGAGGACTTTCAATTCTCCTTGTGAGATTCTAGAATTCTAAGCGACTTTATAGCCTCATCTACTGAGAGAAAAACGATGAAATAAAAATGGTTTCTGACGATCATTTTGTTTTTGCTCTCTAATAGTTCATTGTTGTGATTTAGGGGTCTTGATATTTTCAGATCATATAATTTTATCTGACTGAAAAAGAGTAATATCTGAGATATCAAGGTGATCATTCTGTCTAAAGTTCGTGTTGGTAAACGTGGGACGATAGTGATCCCTAAAGAGGTTCGTGAGAGGTTGGGTATTGAAGAGGGAATGTTTCTTGAGCTAGAGGTTGAGGGGGATAAAATTATATTGAGGACTCGCGATCTCTGGAGTGAGCTTCGAGAGAGAGGCAGGAAATTAAGTGTTGATCTTGAGAAAGCTGAAAGAGGGATCTTAGAGGAGGAGAAGGGTTGGCTAGAGAGATTAAGGCGATAATTGTAGACACTTATGCTATAATGGCTGATTTAACTGGTCAGGCCACATCCACAGCTATCAAAACACTAGATTTAATAAGAACTGGGAGAACAGAGGGGCTAATTCATTATCTTATCGTCTACGAACTTGCTTACCATTGGAGAAAAAGACGTTTACCGTTTCATGACGAAGAAGAACTGTTTGAGTTTGTGAATACTTATTTCAGTGTAGTGAATCTAAGTCCAGAAATTGCAGTCGAAGCTTCAAGAGTCAAAGTTATCGGAGACAGACTATTACAGAGTACTGATGAAAGATTTAAACGTAGAAAGCTATCAATAGCTGATGCTACAACAATTGCTCTTGCTATTAGACTTAAAGCACCTATAGTAACTGGTGATGTCGATCTCACTTATGTAGCACGTAGGATGGGAGTAAAAGTAGTGTGGTAACACTCATTAGAGATCAGATGTTGTGAAAACAACTAGAGCAAATTCTTAAGGAATCTCAGTTACAAAAATCGAGTTGCCTCGACTTTGCTTCTCCTTTTCCTGAACACATATCTAGTGGGACTCTTAATGTCGTGCTTTAATAGTTGT
>Ga0180301_10004764_pt1 | contig 10456 bp, 10 predicted proteins | sample GuaBasSediGuay16_FD_121797 | JGI IMG/M metagenome (GOLD analysis project Ga0180301, IMG submission 121797) | Subseafloor sediment microbial communities from Guaymas Basin, Gulf of California, Mexico - Guay16, Core 4569-2, 12-15 cm | ecosystem: Environmental > Aquatic > Marine > Hydrothermal... | reverse complement strand
TTTGAATGGACTGACCGCCTCCGGGAATGATACCTGTCACAAAACGTCACATTTTGCCGATGTGACGAAAACAGGTATCAGCTAAGTTATTGAAATTATTGGTAGGCCGTAGAGGAATCGAACCTCTAACCTACTGATTAAGAGTCAGTTGCTCTGCCAATTGAGCTAACGGCCCTCTAAAACTTTCAATGCGCCCGGCAGGATTCGAACCTGCGACCTACGGGTTCGAAGCCCGGCGCTCTATCCGCTGAGCTACGGGCGCGTATGCTTCTTTTACTCACATACTGGATAATCCTTAATGATGCATTAACAGGTATATATTTTTCTGTCAATATTAAATTTTGTAAAAACCCTTGACATTATCCTGAAATTTCTTTAATTAACAAAATCTCACAGATTGTGTTAGTTGAGAAATATAAAAAATCGACTATTGATATTTCAGTAATTAACTATATAAGATTTTAATGAGATGAAAACCTTTGTTGCCAAAGAGCATGAGATAGAAAAAAAGTGGTATCTAATAGATGCTAAGGAGAAGGTTCTGGGAAGGCTGGCCAGTGAAATAGCGAGGATTTTAAGGGGCAAAAATAAGCCTATTTTTACACCTCATATGGATGCTGGCGACTACATCGTTGTTATTAATGCCGACAAGATTATTTTAACAGGTCGTAAGATAGAAAAAAAGATATATTATCACCACAGCGGCTATGTCGGTGGGCTAAAAAAGACCACGGCTAAGGAGATGCTTTTAAAAAAACCAGAAAACCTAATAAAATTTGCTGTAAAGGGAATGCTGCCTAAGAATAGTCTTGGCAGAAGGCAATTAACGAAGCTAAAGATATATGCTGGCCAGGATTATCCTCATCAAGCACAACTACCGGAGAAATTGGAGATTTAAATGGCAGAAGAAAGGTATTACGCTACAGGTAAGAGAAAGTCTGCGATAGCAAGGGTCTGGATGAAATTAGGTGAGGGAAATATCGTTATTAACAAGAGTCCAATAGATGACTATCTGGTTACCGAGATAGCCAAGATGATTGTTGCTCAACCCCTTGAGCTGACAAATACTGTGGGCAGGTATGATATTACAGTAAATGTTAAAGGAGGAGGAATTTCCGGTCAGGTTGGGGCCATAAGGCATGGCATAAGCCAGGCCCTTCTCAAGATAAGCCCTGAATACAGAGAGCCATTAAAGAAGGCAGGCTTTCTTACAAGGGATTCCCGAATAAAGGAGCGCAAAAAGTATGGGCTACGTTCCGCCAGAGCACGATTTCAGTATTCAAAGAGATAATGAACATATCCTGATAAGTATTTTAAAAAGGGAAGGTTATTTACCTTCCCTTTTTTGTTTACAATCTCAAGAGCTATTGATTTAATCAAGGTAATTGTTCCACAGAGATATTTTTTTATAGTCTGAGAAAATTTATCAAGGTAGGTCTTATTGAGGCGGAATAGGTCTGGGTAAATACTTTCTAATCATGGTAAATGAATTGTGGTAAACAAAAAAGAGGAAAAAAATATAAAGCTAATTATTGCATACGACGGCACTGGCTATTTTGGATGGCAACGTCAGTTTGAGCAGCCTACGATTCAGGGCACTATTGAGGAAAAAATAAAGGTCATGGTGGGGAAACCTGTCACTCTTATTGCATCTGGAAGGACAGACACTGGTGTACACGCCCTTCACCAAGTAGCAAATTTCAGAGTTTTTTCCACCCTTACCCCTTCTGTCTTTTTAAAAGGTCTTAATTCTCTTCTTCCCGATAGCATTATCATTAAAGAAGCAGAATATGTCTCTCTTGATTTTCACGCCAGGTATGATGCCAAAAGCAAGGTTTACGAATACAGAATTTATAACGAAAAACTCCCATCCCCATTTCTAAGACATTATACGTGGCATGTATCGCGGTTACTTGACTTGCATGCCATGAAAGAGTGTCTGGAGGTTGTGAAGGGAATCCATGATTTTTCTTCCTTTTATTCTGCTGGAGATGGGAAGATTAATCCAGTAAGAAACATGATTCAGGCAGAGATTAGCATCCAGGATAGTCATCTTTTGAGCTTTAATTTTGAGGCAAACGGATTTTTAAGGCATATGGTAAGAAATATTATGGGAACAATTGTTCAAGCAGGCCTTGGTGAAATCAATACAGCCAATTTTATAGAGATATTAAAATCGAAAGACAGGCAAAAAGCTGGTGTCATGGCCCCACCAGGCGGACTATATTTGAAGGACGTGAAGTATTAAGGCTTTGATACTTGAAATCCTTGCCCAAACTCGCATGCCAGTTGGCAGGCAAGAAGGAGTATCGAGTTTCAAGTATAAAGTATCAAATTACAAATGGCAGATGATTCCCCTAAATTAATTATTATAAGCGGACCAACCTGTTCAGGAAAAAGCGCTTTAGCTGTTGAGTTAGCTTCAATCTTGGATGGGGAAATAATAAATGCTGATTCTATGCAAGTTTACCGGGGAATGGATATAGGCACAGCGAAACTTTCCATATCTGAGAGAAAAGGAATTCCTCATCACCTCATAGACATTATTAATCCAGATCAGGAATTTAATGCCGCATTATTTCTCGTTCATGCCCTTCCGATAATCAAGGATCTTCATTCTAAGAAAATACCTATCATTGTGGTTGGTGGGACAGGGCTTTATGTCAGAGCGCTTTTAGGTGGCCTTTTTAATTGCCCTCCATCAGACTTAGAATTAAGGCAGAACTTATGGGAGGAATGTGAAAAGGAAGGCCCATCCTTTCTTTATGAAAAGTTATCACGGCTTGATAGGAATGCAGCGGACAGGATACACCCAATGGATAAGGTTAGGATTATAAGGGCGTTAGAAGTAATCCATCTCACCGGACATCAATTCTCTGAGCTTACCAGAAAGCATGCTTTTTCTGACAAGAAATTTTCTGCACTCAATCTTTGTCTCCATGTTGACAGGCAAATTCTTTACAATAGAATTAACAGGCGGACTATCTCAATGATTGATTCAGGTTTGATTAATGAGGTTGAAGTTCTTCTTAAAATGGGATATGATTCAAATATTAAGTCGATGCAGGCCATTGGCTACAGGCATATAATAGGGTATCTTAAAGATAAATGGAATTTTACTGAGACTATCAAGCTCATTCAGCGCGATACAAGAAGGTATGCAAAAAGACAACTTACATGGCTCAGGGCTGACCCTGACATAATCTGGGTAAATCCGGATTATACAACAGAAATAATCAATAAGGCGATGACATTTATAGCTGCGCAAACTTGACCTTCTAAATATTTTTATTTACAGTCAGACATTGCGCGCTGTAGTCAAAAATGTCTGTGTTTTTAAGGTAGGATGAGTGATGCATTCTATTAAAAGAAAAATGGCTATGGGTTTGATTTTTCTTTTAATACTGCCTGGTTGCGTTGTCGCGACTAAGAAGGATGTGGTGCCCCCGCCTATAAAATCCCTGTACAAGGGAGAATACAAGGTAGGAGAATACCTCAAGAATCATCAGCCGAGAACGGTAGCTATTTTGCCCTTTAAAAATGAAACCAAAAAAGAAGAGGCATTTGAGGTTGTAAGAAGGACTTTTTACAATCATTTTAGCTCATTGAGGTATGGTGATTTAGAACTGTTCAAGGTTGATCAGAGATTAAAAAAGGCAGGCTTTACCGATGCCGATGAGATCAATAAGTTATCTCCTCAGAGGCTCGGTAAAATACTTGGCGTAGATGCGGTTATCTACGGCAGAATTACACATTATGATAGGGCCTATGCTGGCGTCTATTCCAAGGTTACTGTAGGCGCAGCAGTTAAAATGGTAGATACAAAGGCAAATAAATTTTTATGGAGCGGGCAGCATGTTCAAAGCAAACATCAGGGAGGGGTGCCCACTACACCTGTTGGTCTGATAATGACCGCAATTTCCACAGCGGCGAATATAAGACAAATAGAACTTTTGAGAACCAGCGATGATCTTTTCAGGGGTATGGTAAAGACTATTCCCTGCCCCACTGTTGCTGAGGCATCAAGACCTCCTGCCATTAAAATGCTTGTTCACGACGCTGTTGGATCTGCAAAGAAGGCAGGCGATATTATAAAGGTAGTGTTGGAAGGAGATCCACATTGTGCAGCCTCCTTTGATATTGGTGATTTTAAACAGGGAATAGAGATGAAGGAGATTCAGAGCGGTTTCTATGAGGCCAAATATCAGGTGCTGCCTGGCGACAACGCTCATGAGGCCATAATCACTGGTTGCCTTACAGATGAAATGGGTAATACTGCTAAATGGATGGACGTAATGGGCGCCATTACTATTGATACCACACCACCGAATATACCAACATGCCTCTCCTCTATGGGTCATAACCACGAAGTAGCGCTAAAGTGGAACGCAAACAAGGAGGAGGATCTTGCTCAATACAGGATCTATCGAAGCCAGACTCCGTTGACTGGTTACGAACCAATACTTTCCACCGAGTTTAACAAGACTGTTGATACAGGGATTGATAACTATAAACCATTTTATTACAAGGTGTCAGCCTTAGACAGGGCGGGAAATGAAAGCGAGTTGAGCCCTTCTATTAAGGGCATGGCTATCCCCCCCGGGCCAACCCATGTCTCAGGGGAAATACTAAAGGATACTGTCTGGTATGCCGGCGCATCTCCTTATGTTATTGAGAATGATATTTATGTCAGGCCAAAGGCAACCCTGGTGATAGAGCCAGGAACCAGATTAGAATCAAAGGGCGGTTCCATTATAATACAGGGTCAGTTACAGGCCGTAGGGGATAAGGAAGGAATAATTATCTTTAATGGTTTTGATGGTGGAAAATGGGCCGGAATTATATTTGACAGGGTAAAGAATGATAAAAGTCATGTCTCTTTTTGCCAGGTAAAAAATGCCTTGGTAGGATTGACAGTCCTGTCTTCATCACCATTTGTGAACCACATTGAATTTAGTAAAAATGAAATCGGAATCTTGATTAAAGGGTCTTTTTCCAAACCACAGATAATCGAAAATGATATCCATAGCAATACAGATTCAGGTATAATTGTATCTGAGGCATCATCACCTGTCATCACTGGCAACATTATTAAAGCAAATGGGAGACATGGTATTTTCTGTGACGGGGGAAACCCCCTGATTCAGGCCAATAGCATTGTAGGATGCGGTGGTGATGGCATAAATGTAGCCTTTGGCAAGCCTAAAATTATAGGTAACAACATCCATGACAATAATGGCCTGGCTGTAGTAATATCACCAAAAGGAGAGCCTATACGGGCATCAGATAACTGGTGGGGGAGCGCAGACCCCACAGTAATTCTTTCTCGAACAAGGGGAAAAGTGGTAGTTGATTCAGCGCTTGATAGCCCTGCCCCGAATGGAAAGCCATTTGCTATATCAGTGCTTCACGGTCGATTAGGTGGTTCTATAACGACTAATTCCCATCTCGTCCTGGCGTATAGCCCATATGTAGTTGAAAAAAAATTAGATATAGACAATGGCGCAACCTTATATATACAACCTGGTGTAATTGTCAGTTTTAATCCGGGGAGCGGCGGCATAGAGTTAAAAGATGGTGGCGTCTACGCCAAAGGCACAAAAGATAGGCCCATAAGCTTTATCTCAAGCAGTCCTTCTCCGGCCGCCGGTGATTATCCTTTTGCGGTTAAATCTATCAAGAAAACAAAGATTGTTTCCTTTTTTGAGTACTGCCGTTTTCAACATGGTGTTAATGGCCTTATTATCGAATACGGAAAACCTGATATAACCTATAGCATTATAAGTGATAATTCTCAATCCGGTATCATGTGTGGAAACGATTCCTCGCCAAAGATTGAATATAATACCCTGATTAGAAATAGGGGAACAGGGGCAATATTCTGTAAGGCAATGTCAGCGCCTCGGATACATTATAATAATTTTCTTAATAATGCCTTTGCAATTCAAAGTTTCTCTAAGATTCAGATAGACGCCCAAAATAATTGGTGGGGAAACAGCCCACCGGATGAGGGTCTCTTTATAGGGAATATAACCTATAAGCCCTGGCTTGAGGCACAGGCAAGCAAGGCTTATGGTGAATAAAGCGCCTACATTATGAAACACTTAAATTATATAAGGAGGTGGTTTTATGAAAAAGATGGCAATTATCAGCATAGTTATTTTTCTTTCACTATTTTTTATTACAAGCTGGAAGGTTCGTGCCCAAAATGCTGTTGAGTGCTTTGAAAATGGGAAGATAGATTGGACAACTGGTGTTGCATCGGCAACAGGTATAGGAGCGCCACCGGCAAAACCCGTAAATATGGCCCAGGCGAGGGCTATGGCAAAAAGGGCAGCTGTGATTGTAGCCAGAAGAAACCTTTTGGAAATTATTAAGGGTGTCAGGATTGATTCGCTGACTCTGGTTAAGGATTTTGTCGTGCAGAGCGACATCATACGCAATCAGATAGATGGCTATCTTGAGAGATCTCAAGTAGTTGATATCGCTTATATGTCCGATGGATCTGTTGAGGCTACTGTGGCAATGAGCCTCAGGGGCGGATTTTCAAATCTGATGTTACCTAAGTCAATACAGTCTATTCCGGCCATTAGGCAGCCTCAAGTTTCTCCTGGCGCGCAAGGTAAAGCCTATACAGGATTGGTAGTGGATACCAGAGGATTCCAGGTAAAGCCTGCTATGTCACCAAAGGTCATGGATGAGGATGGCAATGAGGTGTATGGTTCATCCTATGTTAGCCGTGATTATGCCATAAACCAGGGTATGGCTGGATATGCAAAAGACCTTACAGCTGCCCAGACAAATGATAGGGTAACAAACAATCCCTTAACTGTAAAAGGGATAAAGACAGCGGATACCGGAGACTCTGATGTTGTTATTAGTAATGCAGATGCGGCCAGGATTAAAGCTTCAGCTGACAATTTGACCTTTCTACAGAAGTGCAGGGTGATGATTGTGTTAGATTAAGATCACTGACAGTCATCACTTTACTGTTTTATTTAATAATTTGATAAGAGGAGGTTAAGGCTTATGAAACTTTTTCACTATAGATATACCCTTTTTGTCATTTTCGCCTTTATTTCTCTGATTCTGACAATAGGTGGTTGCGCTCCTAAGCAAAGGGCTCCGGTAAGCACTCTCGACACCCCGGAACATCATGTTTTTACCGGTATGAAATTGCTGGAAACGGGCAAACTATCAGATGCCGAGAGGGAATTTAATCTGGGCAAAGAACTTGATCATAAATATGCTCCGGCTTACCGGGGATTAGGGTTGGTCTTTGCGTATAAAGGAGAGTTCAAGCCGGCTTTCAAAAATATGTCCAAAGCAAAGAAGCTGGCCAAGAGCAAGGATGAAGAGGCACGGGTTTATATAGGGTATATGCGCCTGTATACCCAGCAGAGGGATAAAGACTGGTTAGATGATGTGGTGGATAACTTTAGAAAGGCAAACAAGATTCTGAAAAAGATACACAAAGACTGGCCTGATCCCTATTTCTATATGGGTTTAGCCTATAAAGAGTCCTATAAATTTAGCGATGCAGCAGAACAATTCAAAAAAGTCCTGGAAATCAACACAACTCTTGTTGACAAGGCAGATTATGAGCTGAAACTGGTTCAAAAAATAGAAAGGGCGATGCCAGGAACACCAATAGGGAAAAAGGTTGCCCTCCTGGAAAAGGTAAAAAGGGTCGATGTCGCCGCCCTTTTCATTCAGGAAATGAAGCTGGATAAAATCTATGAAAAGTTCAGGCCAAAAAAATTTGATACATCCTTTAAATCACCAGGGCAGCGTTCTTCAGCATATCAGATGCCAGTTCCAGTTGATGTGGTCGATCATCCACTCAGGGCTGATGTTCAGACAGTGGTTGCCTTAAAAATAAAGGGGCTGAATGCTTTTCCAGATGGAACGTTTGCCCCGAACGAATTTATTACCAGGGCAAGCTATGCGATGATGATTGCAGATGTTATCAGCACCATTTCTAATGACCCCTCTTTAGACACCAAGTATATAGGAAGTGTGTCCCCGTTTGCTGATGTTAGGAATGATGTCCCATACTTTAATGCAATCATGGTATGCACTACAAGAGGAATTATTGAGGCCGAAAGGGGTCTTAGACAAAATATTTTTAATCCTATGGGTAGTGTTTCAGGCGCAGATGCCTTGTTAATTATAAGAAGAGTGAAGGAGGATCTAAAAATCTTTTAAGGATTTCTCTTAAGGATATGCTAACCGTGTATTGGTTTTCCCCGATTTATCGGGGGATTATGACCCGGCATACGTCTGGTGAGTCCCGATATAATCGGAGTTAAGCCTTACAGGATATGTTATGAATCTGATTAAGAATACTAAAAAAACAGGGGGGCGTGATAGACCGCCCTATTTTTTTAATACTATGCTATATTATTTATGCCTCTGCCTTTTTTTGTCTCTTGTATCTCTGAGTATAAATCTCTTTGTTAAGGATTGTTTCGCCCAAGCGGCACAAGACACGATGATTGACGAGAGAATAGTGACAGGAACAGGAGAAATTATAAATAAAAATGTCGCCCTTGCTCGAAATACGGCCATATCCCAAGCATTTTTAAAGGCGGTAGAGGAATATGTCATTCACAGACTGAAACTCCAGGATATGGCAAGCAGTTTTCAACGATTGGATGAAGAAATTCTATCAAAAACAAAGGAGGAGATACAGGATTATCAAATAATTTCTGAATTTAGCACTGATAGATACGTTAGGATATTAATGAAGGTACGGGTAAATAAAGCGATATTGGAGAGAAAGCTCAAAAAGATAGAATTGCGCACTCTTGATGCTAGGCAGATTGATGTTCTTTTCCTCGTTTCAGAGAAGAGAGAAGGCTCTTCAGCTATCTATTGGTGGGGTGACCCTACTAATCAAACATCACTTACTCAGACGGAGCTATTTCTCAGCCAGACTTTTGAAAATAGAGGCTTCAGGGTTATCAACAGATCTTTTTTCCCTCCTGAAGAAAGTTACGATGAGGGCATGCTACATTTTAACTTGACCGATGAAGCAGCAGTCAAATGGGGTCGACTTCTATCTGCCCAGGTAGTAATAGCAGGTGAGGCAAATCTATATAGCAAATCAAAGGCATCAGTATTTTTCAAGGCTATAAAGGTTATAGATGGTACAGTAGTTGCTCAGGGTTATAGGGAAAGGACACTGAACGGTGGCATCACAGATGATCAGAGTGCTATAGAGTTAGCTATTAGTAGTTGGGCAAATGATATGATCTCCTATATAATTGATGCCGCTCAGCCTACTCAAGAGTCTCTTAATCCAATTATTATAATAATAAAGGGATTCAAGGAGTTTAGAGATTTTCTGAATTTTAAAGAATTCTTGAAAACAAATTTTCCCGAAATAAAATCAGTATTGGAAAGAAGGCTGGAGAAAGGCTTAGTAAAGTTATTTGTAGAGCTAAAGGGAGATCCAAAGGGATTTGCCGTAAAAGTGCTGAATCATTCAAAAAGTGGATTCTCATTTGAGATTAATGAGTTAAGTGAGCAGGGATTTACATTGGTAATCAGATGACTATTCCAAATTTAATTACTATCTTAAGGGTTCTCCTTGTGCCGATTTTTGTAATATATATAATCAATGATAGAACTTTGGGCTCTCTTATAATTTTTGTTATCGCCAGTATCAGCGATGCCCTGGATGGTTTTATAGCCAGGGTTTTCCATCGAAAAAGTGACCTCGGAGCCTATCTTGATCCCTTGGCGGATAAAATCCTCCTTGTAACTGTCTACACAACCTTAGCGATATTGAAAATGACCCCTCCCTGGTTGGCTGTTTTAATTATAAGCCGGGATGTGATTATTTTGCTTGGAGTTCTGGTGCTTTATCTAAACCGGCATCCAGTAAAAGTTCACCCTTCCCTTTTGAGTAAATCAACAACATGTCTACAAGTAGCTACCATTCTAATGATATTATCAAATAGTTATTTAAATCTAGAACCCATTAAAATATACACTTTCTGGCTAACGGCTGGATTTACCATAGCCTCAGGACTGCAATATATTAGGATCGGATTAGTTATTTTAACCCAGGGTGAGAAAACTAATTTTGCTTGACATGTCAACAGCAAAATTGATAGATACTTTCCGGAAGGCGCGTAGCTCAGGGGGAGAGCGCTACCTTGACACGGTAGAGGTCATGGGTTCAAATCCCATCGTGCCTACCATTAAACATCAATAAAAGTTTAGGCGAAGCCTTAAACACCCATCAAAGCCATTGGTTCTTTAACGGTATCTTCTCAATAAGTTGGGGCAGCAGCTTAAAAATGCTGCATTTAAGGAGCATGGATATGTCTTTTTTTGTCTCATGCCCTATAACTGATGCACTGGCAGACCCCCATAAATCGGGACACCAACCGACAAGTCGCATAATAGTAAAATCCACGTTGCACGTGTGTCCCGATTTATGGGG
>Ga0180301_10004761_pt1 | contig 10458 bp, 9 predicted proteins | sample GuaBasSediGuay16_FD_121797 | JGI IMG/M metagenome (GOLD analysis project Ga0180301, IMG submission 121797) | Subseafloor sediment microbial communities from Guaymas Basin, Gulf of California, Mexico - Guay16, Core 4569-2, 12-15 cm | ecosystem: Environmental > Aquatic > Marine > Hydrothermal... | reverse complement strand
TTCTCACCTCTTAGCGTGTAGCCAGCATGCTACTTGGTGGCCCTCGCCCAAGTCAATCATTGGCGGCTCCTCCCTCCTACATACATCCATCGCGTACGGGCACCTCGGGTGGAAACGACAGCCGGGGGGAGGCTCCAGCAGGCTAGGCACCTCGCCGGGTATTGGCTGCAGCTCCTCCACATCAACGTGCGGCAGTGGTATCGCCTTAATTAACGCCTGAGTGTAGGGGTGCAGCGGCTTCTCGTAGATATCCAGTACTGGCGCCACCTCCACAATCTTGCCAGCGTACATCACTGCGACCCTATCAGCCATCATCGCCACGATCCCCATATCGTGCGTTATCAGCATCACAGTCATCCCGAGCTCCTCCTTCAGCTGCTTAATCAGGTGCAGTACCTGTGCCTGAATGGTCACGTCCAAGTTAGTGGTGGGCTCATCGGCTATGAGCAGGTCGGGATGGCAGGACAGGGCTATGGCCAGCATTATGCGCTGCCTCTGCCCCCCACTGAACTGGTGTGGGTAGTCCCTATACCTCACTTCTGGCGAGGGTATGCCCACCCTCCTGAGCATGCTCATGACCCTCTTCCAGGCTTCATCGCCCTTAACCCTCTGATGCAGCTCTATCGCTTCATATACCTGATAGCCGACTGTGAATACAGGGTTTAGTGCCGAGGTGGGATCCTGGAATATCATTGAGATCCTCCTCCCCCTAATCTTGTTAAGCTCCTCCTCCGAGAGCTTCACGAGGTCCACCCCATCAAAGAGTATTGAGCCCTCAACTATCCTGCCCGGAGGCCTCACTAGGCGTAGTATCGAGTAGGCTAGCGTCGACTTGCCGCACCCACTCTCGCCGACGACGCAGAGCGTCTCTCCCCTCATCACGTCGAGATCTACTCCATCTACAGCGTGAACCACTCCCTCATCAGTGTAGAAGTAGACCTTCAGCTCCCTTATCTGCAGTAGAGGCTCCATAGCATCACCTCATCGCCACGTCTAGAGCCTCGCGTAACCCGTCGCCCAGCAGGTTGAAGCCCAGCACCGTGACAAATATCGCTAAGCCTGGGAATGTGCCTACCCACCACGCGTGTAGCATGACGGTGTGCCCTACCGAGAGCATCTGTCCCCATGATACGACCCTGGGATCTCCCAAGCCTAGGAAGCTCAGGCTTGCCTCCATTAGTATGGCTGAGGCCATATCGAAGGTGGCCGCCACTATTATGGGCGGCAGCGCGTTAGGCAGTATGTGCCTGAAGATTATCCTCGGGTGGCTGAGGCCTGCGACCCTAGCGGCATCTATGTAGGGCAGCTCCTTTATCAGTAGGAACTGGCTCCTAGTGATCCTGGCGATTGTGGGCCAGCTGACAGCGCCTATGGCTAGTATTATGACGTTCAGACTCCTCACCTGGAAGATCGAGGCTATTAGTATTAGCAGCATGATAGTGGGTATGGTCAGCACTATGTCAGTGATCCTCATAAGCACTTCATCTATCCAGCCTCCGAAGTACCCCGAGATCGCGCCCACGGTCACGCCTATAGCGGCTATCAGCAGCACAGAGGCGAAGCCCACGTAGAGGGACGTGCGGGCGCCCCATATCACTCTGCTCAGCACATCTCGCCCCATCTCATCCGTTCCAAGGGGGAACTCTGGGCAGGGAGGCATGTACTCCTTCCCCCAATGCATCTTATTAGGATCGTACGGAGCGATGTAGGGGGCCAGAATGGCTGTTACCACGAGCCACACGGTTATCGCTAAGCCTGCTAGCGAGAGCTTATTCCGCTTAAACCTCCTCCAGGCCACAGCCCAGAGGGTCGAGGCGGGAGCTGCTGCCATGCCACCACCTCAGTACTTTATCCGGGGATCTATCAAGGCGTAAACGATGTCCGTTACCAGGTTGAAGAGGACAACCATCGTCGATATAATGACTGTTATCGCCATGAGGACTGGGTAATCTCTCGTGAGCGTGGCCCACCAAGCCAGACGCCCCATCCCAGGCCACGCGAATACGGTCTCTGTTATCACGGCCCCGCCCAGCATGAACCCCATCGATAAGCCCACCACAGTTACCACGGGCAGCAACGCATTCCTCAAGACGTGCTTGTATATCACGACCCTCTCCTTCAGGCCCTTCATCCTCGCAGTCATCACGTAATCCATCTGGAGCTCGCCGATCACGCTTGACCTGACAAGCCTCGTGAGGAAAGCCGTCCTGACGAGCCCCAGGGTCAATGCTGGCAGCGCCAAGTGCCATAGCTCATCGGCCCACTGCTCAAAGATGTTAGAGTACACCTTGCCTGTAGTAGCAGCGCCGAAGGTGGGGAAGAGGCCCAGCCAGAGGCTGAACACATAGATGAACATTATGCCGAGCCAGAACACCGGCATGGACACCCCCATTAGCGCGAAGACCCTAGACGCGTGGTCCACAGCGCTATTGCTCTTCACCGCTGAGATGACACCCAGCGGTATGGATATGCTAAGGGCTATCAACTCAGCCGTCAGGGTGAGCTTTATAGTGTTCCACACTCTGACGCCTATCATGTAGCTCACTGGCTCGCCGCTGATGTAGGAGTAGCCCAGGTCGCCGCTCAGTAGCATCAGTAGCCACTTGATGTACTGCTCGTGAAGCGGCCTATCAAGCCCATACTTCCTCTTGAGGAACTCTATCATCCAGGGTGGAGTATCGGGGTTTAACGCTAGGAAGAACTGGAGCGGGTCGCCGGGAGCTAGGTGTACTATCGCGAAGGTTATCACTGATATCGCCAGCAGCGTAGGTATGGCCGTTATCAGCCTCCTCACTACGTACTCCTTTAACCCCACAGGCGCCCCCCTCGAAGTCCTTAGCAGGGGGGTGCGGCTCTATATAAATTTTTTGTAGCGTTATGACAAAAGATTTAAATATTCTTTATTAAGAGGGGTGGGGAGGCGAATAGCATGAAGGAGTACGAGAGGAGGTGGCTACTGCGTATAATAGCGATCAACTTAGCGCTATCAGCCATGGTGGGCTACGCAGCAGTCACCACCGCTCAGGAGGAGAAGAAGGTGTTCTTCACGATTCACCTCATGGTGCCTAAGGGTAACGTGAATAGGGAGAACGTAGCAATGCTACTGGCTGAGGAGCTTCCCAAGATAGGAATTGGAGTTGAAGTTCACATAATCGACTTCAGCGAGTGGCTCAAGAGAGTGTATCAGTGGCCTAAGACCTGGGAGGAGGGGGGCTACGATATGTTCCTAGTCCAGTACGGGTACGGCACAGACCCTGATGGCATGAAGATATTCTTCCATAGCGAGAGCATGTACCCCAACGGGCTCAACATCGTGGGGTACATGAACCCCAAGGTGGATAAGCTGCTGGAGGAGGGCGCTAAGGAGCTGGACCCTGAGAAGCGCAAGCTGATCTACATGAACGTCTCCAAGTACCTCTACGAGGACCTGCCAGTGATACCCTACTGGAGGATAGTCAACACGTTCATACTCAGGAAGGAGGTTGAGGGGTTCAACCCGATAACCGACACGGATACCTGTTATAACTGGTACATACCCGGCAAGGATGAGATAAGGTATGTCCAGCCTACGGACGCTAAGACGCTTAACCCGATATTCACCACCGATGGCTACTCCTTTAGGGCAGTTGGAGATCCATGCTATGACGGCCTAGTCGCGATTAATGAGAACTATGAGCCCGTGCCCGCTGTAGCCGAGTCATGGGAGTGGATCAATGACACATTCATCGTATTCCACCTGAGGAGGGACGTGTACTGGCACGATGGCGTGCAGGTGACAGCTGAGGATGTGAAGTTCACTTATGACGCGATCCTTGACCCTGACACGGGCGCGGTTGACTACAAGACCTTCTCAGATGTGATAGAGGAGGTTATAGTCCTCGACAACTTCACTGTCGCCTTCAGGCTCAAGCACCCCTACGCCCCCTTCCTGACCAACATAGCGACGACCGGTCTAGTGCCCAAGCACGTACTGGAGGACGTGCCACACAGCGAGTGGAGGCACCACTGGACTAACACGGGCGTCGATAAGGACGGGACGCCGCGCATGCCAATTGGCTGTGGCCCCTATAGGATGGTGGAGTGGAAGAGGGACCAGTACATAAAGCTGGAGGCCTTCGACAAGTACTACAGGGGTAAGCCGAAGACAAGGGTCATCTACATGATGGTGATACCAGATGCTGCCACAGCTTTTGCCGCCATAAAGAAGGGGGAGGTGGACATACTGAACGATTGGTTCGGCTGGACTCCCAAGGACATTCAGGCCGCTCAGGAGGATCCGGATCTGAAGACCGTGTCTTACAGGATCTTAGGCCCCCAGCTGATAGGGATAAACCTCGCTCATCCGATACTCCAGAACAAGTACGTGCGGTGGGCGATTAACTACATGATACCGAGGGAGCACATAGTCAAGAACATCCTGGGCGGCGTCGGCGGTGAGCCAGCCTACCAGTTCCTAGCCCCGGAGACCATAGGCCACAACCCCGACCTGCCGCCCGTGCCCTACGATCCCGAGAAGGCCAAGGAGATGATGGAGAAGGCAGGTTACAAGTACGAGTGGTTGGAGGAGAAGCCGCTGCCCATGTGGGTTTACGTAGCGCCTCCAGCCACGTTCATTGTAGGGATGGGGATAGGGCTAGCCCTGATGAAGGTGATCTACAGCAGGAGAGAGGCAGTAGAGGCCGCATCAAGTCAAGGGGGCTAAAAAGTTAGAAATTTTTATCCTTCTTGATTAACTCCACAATCGTCTACGTGGAAAAGCTGGAGGTGGGGATAGAAACCACTACACTTTCACGTCCTCCTGTACGTGTTCTTCACCTGAACGTAGAGAGCCGTGTATAGGCCAGCGGCCAGCTGTATCCTGACGAGCTTGTCGAGGGGAATCACCCTATATTCTAGCTCCTTCTCAAGCTCTGTAGCCTCCTCTTCCAGCTTGCTCCCAACCTCCTCATACCTCTCCTTGATAAGGTCCCCAGCTCCCGCCCTTACCTCCTCCTTAAGCATCCTGTATAGCAGCCCCAATGTTAGCAGCCGGTAAAAGCGGGATACCTGGTAATTATCGAAGACCTCCGCGACAGTAGCTGGCCGCTCAAGGCTGGGATCAGTGCGGGCCCACCTCTCCTTAGCACGTAGGGAGTCTGGCGTGACTGCGAGGTAGTACTCAATGGACTCCCTAAACCTGCTCTTTAAGCGTAGCTTGCCTCTAACTTCCTCATAGACTCTCCTAACGTAATTGTAATGCTTCCAGGAATCCTGCAGGGAGTCTAGTACTGCCCTTCGTCTCTCGATCTCAGTGGGAGAGTCGTCCTCTATCCTAGGGTTGTAGAAGTAGGGTACTTCCGTTACTAGCTCGAGCACACCGGGATTTACCCTGCGGGCGTAATCGTAGCTGTCAGTACCAGTCCTTATGACCTCAGCTGGATCCTTATCGCTGTACTTCTCGAGATAATCGTAGTACTCGGGGGTTGACACCATGTAGTACACCGCTGGGCTGAGCTGCACTGCCCAGGGCACCTCAGGCTCCCCCAAGCTTAGGGGAAGATCTTCATCCTCTACGATCTTGCTATAAATTGGGTATAGGAGGGGGGCTTTCTCGGATATATAGTAGTAAACGCCCCCAAATCCTGCATTATGTAAGCTGTATATGAAGTCAGGCTTCCACCCGTCTATTAACTTCATCAGCGCCCTGGTCTCGGGTAGCGGCTCATCAAACTTCAGCGACTTATACTCTATAGGAAAGGTCCACTCAACCTGCTTATTGCCAGCTGGCCTGTAGTAGTTCTTAGCGTAGTTCAGTATAGTGAAGGGCCCCTTGAGCCACCCCTCATTAAGCTTTAAACCGTCGGGGTCGGCAACCTTCACTATCAGCCACGTGTAATCGAGCTCCTCTCTCAGCTCCTCATCCTCTACTAACCGTCTAGCAAGGTACTCCAGCATTAGGGTGCCCACGGGCTCGTTGGGGTGTGGACAGCCGAAGAGCAACGCCACATTCCTACCCTCCCCTATCTTGAGTGCCAGTATCTCCTTCCCCTCTCTTGAGACACCAGCTTTAAACACCTCTACCTGATCCGGATACTCCTCAGCTAAGTGCAGTGTTGACCTGTTTAATTCTTCAAGTGTCATGAAACACGTGTAGTGAGGCACCCTCTTAATCGCCTCCTGTATCGCATCCACGCAGCCTAGACAACCTACAGGCTAAATTAATTTTGCTGCTTAGCCCAGCCTTGTCGAGGATCTTTCGCTTAGATTCCGGCTAAAGTGAGGATGCTAGCAGGAGGGAGTAAGTGGTTATTAAGTCTGATAAGCAGCTCTCGAGAGGGATCACGTAAGAGTCAGGATCTAGGCCTAAATTGAACGAGACCACTGCTATTGTGAGGGAGGCGAGCATGCCCAACGTTATGGCTAGAGTAGCTGCCTTCGACACCATGAGGAGCGCTGGCAATGGGTTAGCTCCTATTGCCAGCGCTCCACCCACTGCAAAGACACTCATCATGAGGCCGTACGCCAATGCTATGCCTATAACCTCTCCAACGACCCTATCTGCATCTTCCTTGAAGTGTTCAAGCCCCCCAATCGCCAGCCTAGTTGTGATTAGAGAGCCGAATGCACCAGCAGCATCACCTAGCAAGCCCGTTAGCGCCGCGTAGGAGGCTATAACTGATCTAGGTGCCACGTCGACAAGCTCCCTGACACCGATGCCGGTGAGCGTCACTATCAGCGAGATTAATAGGAGGCTCGCTGCTCCTTCGGCCACAGTGCTCCTGTAAGCGTTCACGTGCCAGTACTTCAATATGGAGGCGAGGACCAGTATTAGGAGCAGCGTCGAGAGCACTTGAAGGGGCGTTAACAGGCCTGTAATCAGGCAGCTGGCCAATATTACGAAGAACATTGTTACGAGGAGGTCAGAGGTGGAGGATGTGATGGGGTAGAGGACCACGTCAGGGTTTAGGCCAGCGTTGAACGTTGAGAACGCCACCATGCTAATTAAGAGGGGCATTATGAGTGCTGTTAGGGAGGATAGTGAGAGGGTGAAGATGAGTAGGCTGGCGAACTCGCCCCCAATGCCTACAGCTATTAGCGTGAATATTAGAGCAGCTAGTGCTGAGAGGGGGGCTTGAGTGGCCACTAGCGCCCAGAAGTAGGAGGTATTTCCCCTGAGTCGTGGCTCAACCCACCCTACATTTAGAGCTGTGCTTAGTTTGCCGCACAGTAGCCCTCCAAGGGCCCCCCTGACGCTGAGGAATATTGGGTAGAGGACTATGAGGATAGGGTACTCCTTGAGCATGGGGAGGCTAGAGGCGAATATCACGCTGGGGAGGAGGCTTAGCACGTCGGCTTGGAACGCGAGGATGGATTGGGAGAAGCATCGCTTGAATGCTCTGAAGAGCACATTACCACCCTCCGGCAGGCTAGGGAGGGCTACAACAAATACTTTTACCCCCGGCCTGCCACCCTTTAACGTCGAGGGGAGTTGGGGAGGGTGAAGTACCGGCCTATACCGGTGAAGAGGCTGTTAAGGCGCATGAAGGATATATCATGGCTCATGGTAGACCTGGCCTTCTACTCGGTGATGTACGGGGATGAGGAGCTCGCAAAGGAGGTGCTGGAGCTGGAGAATAGCGTGGATGAGCTAGATATGCTGTTGACGATGCAGGCCGCGCTAGCTACTAGGAGCGTCGAGGAGGCTGAGAGGATGGTGAGCGTCTTCAAGCTAGCCTCCGCCACTAATGCCATCTCAGATGCTGCGGCAGAGATAGCTAAGGTGGCCCTCCATAAGATGAGGATACCTCGAGAGGCAGCCCTGAGCATGAGGGGGATGGATGAGGTGTTAGCTAGGGCTAGCGTGAGGGGGCGAGCAGAGGGCGTGACGCTTAGAGATTTCATGGAGGAGGCTGGCGCGATAGCCGATGTAGTTGCTGTTAGGAGGGGGAGAGAGGTGATACTAGAGCCCCCACTCGACTTCAAGCTCTCTCCCGGCGATGTACTTCTGCTTAAGGGGAGCCTGGGCGCTGTCAACACATTACTGAAGTACCTGGGCCAGGAGCCCCTGGCTAAGGGGGAGGGGGGTGATGCCTATGGCGAGGCTGTAGACATGCTGGCGAAGCTGAGGGATGTAACTACCCTAATGGTGGACCTGGCGTACACCGCGCTACTAACGAAGAGCGAAGCGTTGGCTGAGAAGGTCATGGAGCTTGAGGAGCATGTAGACGAGTTGGTAGAGGATTTCCAGAGAAGAGTAGTGGAGCTGGAATCGCTAAAGCCTGAGGAGAAGGCGGGGATGATTGTGATAGCCTATGCTAGCGAGGGCATAGCCGATGCCGCTAACTACATTGTTGAGCCGCTAGTGGCGGGCCTTGAGCCTCACCCCATAATAGCTGACGTGCTCGATGAGACGCTGGAGAGGATAAGCGTGATAGAGATGGATGAGAGTGATGACGGGCTTACCCTAGCGGAGCTAGGCTACTTAAAGAGGGGCTTGAGGGTGCTAGCCGTCAGGAGGGATGGAAAGTGGATCGTCAGGCCTCCTTACTCCACTTTCAGGGTAAGGCGCGGTGACGTGCTCATAGTGAAGTATGTGGCCGAAGTGGAGGACGTAGTTGAGGCACTTGAAGAGGAGGAGGATCGCGAGGAGATAATCGAGGATATACAGGAGGAGGAGTGGAAGGCTAGATACCATTAACCAAAAAAGCCCGAGACGCTCGCCAAGGATGAGAATAAAAATGCTCATCCCATCATGAGGATGGCCGTGATGAGCCTGCGGCCCACGACATGGTGATGTGGAAGCTGTTAGCTGAGCCATTCTCACAGAAATGCGCCCTCTATGATTTTGCACTCGGGACGGCTGCGTCGACTCTTATCATGAGCTTAATAGCGAGCTTGTTATGGACGTAGCTCTTCCAGTTAAAATTGACGAAGCCCATGGCCAAAATCGTGAGGAGGGTGCCAGAGAAGGTTATGAGTGTGTGACTAGCCCACTGTATTGCCGGAGATTGCCTCAATACCTAAGTTCTTTAGCTCTCTTAAGGGCTTCCTTAGAGATGTTAACAGCTACTATGTACGCCTTAGCAACCCGCTTGCCGAGTATCCTCTCAAGATACCTGGTCTTGAGTGCTAGGGCGTCAACATCTTCCTCCTCGGCATATGACTCGGCCTCTATAGCCACGACTTCCCCGTCTCGGATGATGACGTCCACCTCTACTTTACTGCCCTTTAGACCGTGATAGATCCGCCGACATCGATATAACGAAACTTCTCGACTTTCTCCCGCTGTAACCCTCTTCTCTCCAAAGTCTCCCTAAATATTTCGTAAGACTAACTTCTCTAAATCCCTCCCCCATCTCCTCCCACGCTGCCTATGGTGACCTCGACCCTCTTGCTCAGAAGACCGAAAGCCTTCTCAAGCATCTCCAAGTGTTCGACGATCTCGTTGAATTTCCTATCGTGGCTCTCCAGCCTCCTGAGCATCTCTAAGAAGCCTAAGTAGCCCGCTACAGCGTACCTAAACTCAATGTCCTCTCAAGTAGCTTAAGGAGCTTCTCCTTCAGCGCTTCTTTAGTAGGCATTAAGCACCCTCACTGCATGGATGCAGGCTCCTATTTAATACTAGCACGGCCTACACCTGCCCATATATTCTCTCGATGTTTTCAATTAGTATGGCCTGGGCATCCTCCTCGCTCAGAAGACCCCTCCTGATCATTCTCTTAAACAGCCTGGCTATACTCCATGGCGCTACAACTGCACCTGGCCTCTCAGGATCGTCGAGGAAGTCGCTCTCCACCACGAAGTGCCTACCTCCCCTGAGGGCAGCTCTTAGCTCGCCCTCCTTAGCTGGAACTGAGGGGATTAAGCCTCGTTCAAAGGCCTCGCGCGAGTAGGCTCCCTCGGCGTGATGGAGAACTACCCTCTTGAGCCCCTTAATGCGTGTAGAGAGGTCAGCTATTGTCTTAAGCCCCTCCCTCTCAACATGTAGGTGAACTACACAGTCCAGCTCCAAGGCCATGTCGATGACGCGGTCCAGCACTTCATTACAGGCCTCTACCACCACTCTAGGAGCCCTCCAGTGAGGCCTGCCTACCTCGCCTAGTCCATGCGCCTCCCCGAGCTCTACATACCTGGCAGCAATGCGATAGGCGTTCAGAATCAGGTTCACCGCTCTCCGCGCCTTCACCCCCCTCTCGATCAGGCGTGCAAGCTCCGCTGGGTGGGGGCCCAGTATAACGGCTACCTTAATTCCCTCCCTCCTCAGCTCGCGCGCCGTGTGTAGCGTTAACCTGTAGACTCTCTCGTAGTCGCTTGCCCCGCCTATATTCACGCCGTAGCTCCACGAGGTTAGGTTAACGAGACCTACGAACCACCCGCCTGACTCTCTGAACCTCTTCGCGAAAGCCTTAACCCCCATCCCCCTGACTGGATTGAGGTGGCAATGGTTATCGCCTACTCTCAACGTCATGGACAGCCCCC
>Ga0180301_10004760_pt1 | contig 10458 bp, 3 predicted proteins | sample GuaBasSediGuay16_FD_121797 | JGI IMG/M metagenome (GOLD analysis project Ga0180301, IMG submission 121797) | Subseafloor sediment microbial communities from Guaymas Basin, Gulf of California, Mexico - Guay16, Core 4569-2, 12-15 cm | ecosystem: Environmental > Aquatic > Marine > Hydrothermal... | reverse complement strand
CTCTTGGATACAGGGAAACTGCCCCCGACATTTTTATTTAATGTTTGTCAAATTTAGAAAACAATGTTAATTTTAATTTTTCTTTAAATGAATAACATTTTTCGGTGGCTATTTTTTCTTTGATGGTTAGGTGTATCTTAATAGGTTGAGGGGCTCTTCTCCGGCGTTGACCGGGCTCCATTCGAGGAGATCAAATAGTCTCTACACTTTGGAGAGCAAGGGTAGACGTCCTAAGCCTCCAATAGCGTGCTTCAGAACCGTCTTGGTAAAGATGCTTTTCGAGATAAACAGCTTCTCTCTGCGGCTTCACGGATCACGCCTTCATGCCTAAAAATTCCACTTTGAGCTTTTTAGAAGAGAACCATTTATATCTTTTTGCGAAGTTCTTAATAGTATGGCTGAAAACAGAAACGGTGTGATTTGGTATGGATGAGATAGATAAAAGAATTCTTTCTTTTCTATTTAAAGATAGCCGCATGTCTCTTATAGATATATCAAATAATTTTAGGAAATATGGGATAAAAATTTCTCCACCATCCATAAAAAGAAGGATCTCCCAATTATTAGAAACAGGCATAATTAAGAAATTCACCATTGCCTTGAACTATGAACAATTAAACTTAGCGAGTCTTGCATTCATCAATTTGAAAGTTGAGCCCTCAGTAATTTTGAAAGTGGCGAGAAACCTATCATTCTTGCCTGAAGTAGAAAGTGTTTATATTGTCCAAGACGATTATAATGTTCTCCTTACTATCAGAGGCAAAAATTATAAAGAGATTAGTACACTCATTGAGCGTCTTTCATCCTCAAATTATATAAGGGATGTAAAAACGTCTGTCGTTTTAGATTCCTTCTCAAAGTCAAGTTTAAACTCGCAATTATTGAAAGAAAGCGATATATTAATAGAAGATGTTGATAGAGATGGAAAAGACGAAATTATGCTTGATAGTCCCTACCTTTCCGTAATTATATCTCCATATCTCGGCGGTAAAGTTTCAGAGATTATATTTAAAGAGACGGGAAACAATCAAGCAAAAGCTGGCGATGGGCTTCTTCTAGATAATTTTTCCGAGGAAGGCTGGGGCAGCTTAGCTAATATTGCTTATGATTATGAGATTCTTGGCGCTAACAAAAACTCAGCATCAGTGAAGTTATCCACACTCTTCAATGGGTTCAAGCTCAAAAATATTCTACTTGAGAAAAAAATCACGTTATATTCTGACAAGCCACTAATCCGTGTTGACTATAAAATCTCTAATAGGTCTGAAAAGAGCCAAGAGGTAACATTCTGGGTGTCTAATTATCTCAATGTCGGAGGAAATGTTGGTGAAGAAGACTGTTTTTTCCTTCCAATTGAGGGAAAAATGGTATCTGAAACATATAAACGCCAATCCCATCATGTTATGTGGCCAGCGGCCTATTCTGAAAACTTAGGAAAGAATTCAAGTTACTATATTAAGATCGAGCAACCTGAGATTCGAAAACAAAAAGTAAGTGATGGATGGGCAGCATGGATGGATACGCGTTCAGAAGAGATTCTCGGCTTCTTCTGGAACCAAAAGGATGCTGCGTACATAAAAAGATGCTTCTTGCTTAACTCTTACTCATTAGAGATAATATATAAAACAGTCAATTTAGAACCGGGTCAACACAAAGATTACTTATTTTTCATCATGGTTGGAAAGGGAGGACAAGACCTCGTCTGGAGACTGAACGAAAAACTAAGAGAAGAATTTCAATGAAAGAAACCTTCTTAAACCAATTTTTATCGCGTCGAACCTTCCATTTTTAATACTGAACCTTCAAAAGATGCTTGTTTGGATATTTCATTTTTCTTTTTAATTATTAAACTTTGGCAAATTTCTTGGATTTCAACTATTTTTCGAACAGATTTGCTATAATGATGTTTATTTTTCATGTTTCTTGACCTGAATTTTTGCGTTATATTTGCATCCACAACCAAAATTTGCCAAAGTTTAGCTAAACTATTTAAAATATATCTATTTTGAACTAGTTGAAAAGGCAAATCCTTACACCACTTTACAACGATTAGCACTTTTTCTTTCACCGTAATCATATTTTATCTTCATACTTCGACCATTTGTTAATATGGCATTGCCCATCGAGCTTGGAAGACCATTGCAAGAGATGCGCTGAACCCAACGATTAGACTTTCACCAGCGAATAATCCCGCCACAAAGGTCATCTTCTCCTCTTCATATCGTTCTTTAAGGACGTATCTTTTGACAATCCCCCCTAAGATTAAACCAATTAGAAAACCGAGCGGAATTGAGATGGGAGATGCGACGCCAGCAGCAAACCCCATAAGAGAGAAAGGAATCTTAAGGAAGGCCGTTAAAAGATGCAAGACCGTTCCGAAGACAAAAAATACTAATATGTTAAGAGGGTTGAATGTTGCAATCGACCTTGTAACAAAGAGAGAAGTCATCAAGATCTGTGCAGGCCAATATGGGCAAGGAAACATCTCTGAAGGAACCTGCGCGATTCTCCAAAAAATGTATACGAAAAAGTACCCGCCGACTATCGATAATGGCAATGCTAAGAGAGATGCTTTCACTAAACTTTTTGCACTTGTTCCTACTAATTCAGCCGTCTTAAATGTTGCACACCAACCAGAGCCTCCAAGTCCGCTTATGTTTATTGGTGCGAACCAAGCTGAGTATCCTTTATATCCGCTAGCTATTATTATCCCCTCTTTCACATACGGGATGTCCATACTTATACCCGTCAGTCCAAGAGACCGTGAGACAATCAGGTTTACAATAAAGTACCAACCTACAGACATGAGGAGGAAAATCCAAAGGGGAAAATCTGGGGCAAGCGTCCAGGAGAGAACGGCTGAACCAATTGATCCGAAAATAAAGAGCGCCATCATGAGTTTAAAAGAAATGAGCCCCTGAGGCTTTTTTGAAGAAGTTTTTGTCAAGCTTTTAAACGCGTCAATAAAAAGCCTCGGCTGTAAAAGAATGGGCAAAACACCAGCCGCAAGCGCTAATCCCACGATTGGGCTTGCCCAAAAATTCAACATGGATCTTGTCCATGTATCTTGGAGATTCATCCCCATTCTCCAATCAGTAAATAAGCCTAGATCGATCAGAATAGGGTTCCCTATAAAATAGAATGCGATGCTTCCTGCAAGCATGCTGAAAACTGTGCTTTTGGGTAACACCATACCAATAGCTACGGTAATCAGGTCTGTAGCAATTCCCAGAGAAGCTCCAGGAATTATTCTCTCAATGATAGGGTTAAGGTCAACCCAAGGCAAAGGTATTAAAGAGGCTGATACTTTAAATGCAGACTTAGATATCATCGGAATTGCGTAGAGAAAGGTTCCATATATAAATCCTACAAGGCCGGAGAGTATAAAGATTCTTTCCTTCCTTGAACTCGCCTCACTTAACGACTTGCATAACTCTGCGTTTACTTGGGACATCGGGAATGGAAGTCTTTCCCCCTCCACGTACAGCTGCCGTGTTAAAAAACCGAGAGCTATATCAGCCATTATGGTAAAGATTGTTGAGATTATTGAAACCGCAATGATTGGAATTAAGTAAGGGCTGAGCAGGTCTCTCTGATAATATACGGAGATTGGCGGTGCAAACCATGAGGGCAACACGTCTGTAAGCTTAAAGCCTGCAGTAATATTTGAAGCCCTAAAGTAGCTTCTGAATAGAATATTTATTGCGAATCCTCCGCTTGTAGCTGTTCCACATCCAACCATCAATGTGAGTACCTCATGTTTTGTAAGCGGCTTTTCCAGCAATCTTGCAATCAGATCCAGCATCATTACTGTAGCAAACTGAGCAGCCCAGCCGAGTTGACTTCCAGTAACTAGGAAAAGCCAGATCGTCGCGGGTTGTAGAACTATGCTAGAGTATATTATTCCTAAAATTACCCTTGGCGTTAATCCAGACTCATATTTTTCCTTGAAGTTCCCTTCATCTCCGCTTATCAAGTTATTCTCACCTCTTCATCACGTATAATTCGCGCCATCTATTTTGATATCTTTTCTTTTCGTTGGTTGAGAGAGATTTCCAGTTAAGAAGCTGCCTTCTCAACTCATTCACAAAAGGACGGTTTGCAGTCTTCCAAACTGACAGTATACCTTCTAAACGTCGAATTGATATGTTGATGTGATACTTTTTATCCGATTTGTTTAAAACCAACCTTATACTTACGATTTGCTTGATTCCAGCTTCATACGGGGAAAGTCTCGCAATAAACTCTAAGCATTCTTCCCCCTCCTTCCCCTCATATCTTATTTCGCTAGCAGAGAATAGGGAGACTCTCTCAGTTGGGAAGGATTCGAGAAATTCCTTGAGGTAGCATAGCAAGCCTTTTCGAAAGTCTTCTTCCACACTAAAGGGTAGGGGTATATGCCACTCATTGCCCTTAGGTTTTGTGGGCATCTTCCACTTCCTTTCTAATGAAGGTGTAACTATTTTTGAGGCCTTATAGAAAGGATAAACCACTGATGTTAAGATCACAAGCATGGTTAGTCCTACACTATTGATCACCATCGAGGATGAATAATTGGGGACGAAGATTGTCTCAGTTCCTATAGCTTTTATAATATTGACGCCCACTATACTTATTGTGTAGCCTAATACTGAACTTATAACGCTGTAGAGTATTGCTTGAGAAAGAAACATTGCTACAATGTGAAGCGGTGAGAGTCCAATTGAGCTTAATATATTGATTTCTTTCGTTCTTTCATGAACCATGCCTAACATCATATTGAAAATAGATAGAAAAACCAGAGTGAAAGGTACGATAAGCGATTCAATGCTTAAAAAGACTTGCTTAGCGTATTGAATAACACTTATTTTTCCATTTATGCCTGAACATACGAAAAGTTCGGTAAATCCGCTTGAGAGAAGTTTAAGCGCATTCTCAATGACGGCGGATTCTTGAAACGTTATTGCCAGAGTGTAAGTGTTTGCTCCTAATTGAACTGCCATTTCGTATGGAACAATAATTAGGAACCTTGATTCCATAGGCCTGCCTGCGCCTCCTATTCCTCCTACTCCTGCAGCCTCTCCAGTAAATGGTATTATGGAGTTTTGATCTAGATCTACAATCTTATCTGTTTTGTTATCGTCAAAAATCCCGCAGACCCTTAGAAAGATATTGGACAATCTTATTTGGTCACCCACTTCAACATTTAGAAGGTCCTTTGCCTCACTTGGGATTATACATTGATATAAGTCAGATGACGTAAACCAGTTTCCCTCTTTTATTACTTGTTGCATATTTATAGGTTCTTCTTTTTTTAATCCTAAAATCCCCTCAATTATATAGTTCCTTCCTTGAAACCCAAACAATTTTTTGTGGCCTCCTAGAAAAGCTCTGGGTATCAAGGTGCCATTTAAACTGTTAATTGTCTTATTGATTAATGATACTGCTTCACTGCTAAGGGGGGCATAGCTTCGACTTCTAACTAACAATCCGTTATATTCAGTCTTCCCCTCAAAAAAATCAGCCTTTTTTAGAACGATTGATTCCGAAAAAGAAGAGAGGGATACCAGAGCAAAAGTAATCAGTGTAAGCGAGATAATGGCTAATGCTGTGCGCATTTTTCTCCTGCGCATATTTGAGATTCCCATGGAAAAAGCAAGCAGCATAGCGCTTGTCCTACTGATTTCCATGAAGTGTTTTCCTACGAAAATGGTGCGAAATTTTTTGATGAAGCCCCATGATTTCCATAATAATAAAACTATTGGAGGCATAATTAAGCAGGTTACAGTGAAACCTATTAATATTAATGGAGCGCTTGGCGAAACTGCGAACCCGGGGTGGCTAAAACCTAAAATAAGCAGGAAAGCAACAAATATGAACCCTAAAGACAAGCTTCTTTTTAAGGATCCCTGATGCTCAAACAGCAGTCTCTCTAACAAAAAGGAGAAAGGTATTAACAATATTGAAAAGAAGACGATTGTGTTAGAGCAGTCTTGAATAGTTGTTCTAATATTCGAGTATATGGAAAATTCGTAAGCCCAGACTAGAAAGGCATAACGGTAACTTGCGCTGATATTATTTTCGCTTTTTGAGTTTAGAATGCCAAGGAAATTATAGCGATTTTGACTATGCTGAGTCTCATTTAATGATAAGGTGATTCCGTGGGATGAAAGAAATTTTATTCGCTCTTCATTTAGCCAATATGCATCAATTGCGATATGTATAGGATTGAGATGAATGCATTCGCCAGCATTTACCCTAAATCCCGAACCTGACGGTTTTTCTTTGCTTGCATTAATTAGCCATCCAGTAGGGTAGACTCTTAGTGCTGAATGAATTATTATTTCAGTTAAACTATCTGGTGGAACAAAAATCATCGTGACTGGCGATGGAATATGCGCGTAAGTTCTCACGCAATATCCGAAATGGTCAAAAGCAAAGTGGTTGGAGAAATCGTTGATTTCGAAGAACAAACCGTTAAGTGGAAGAAGGGAAGATGGATGAAGAAGGTCATAAAGCGCCACCGTCCCACATTTAAAAACTACTGGATAAACCTCTTCAACTGCTGAAATAATCAATGCTTTCTTTGGAAAGCTAGCATATTTTCCGAAATCTGGGGCATAATCTACTGGCCCATATGAGGGGTCATCTAAATATGCTTCAAAAATATAATTGAAGTCTCCTAGGAGATTAACATAAGCTGTTCTTGGGGCCACACCATGAATGATGAATTCACCGTTAGAGTCGGCTCTCACATAAAATTCATGTCCATATAAAGGAAGGTTGTTTCCATACATATCTTGACCGCAAACATAAGGTTCCACAGGATAACCTTGAACATATACCAGAGCGTTAGGTACGGGTGTGAACCAGCCGGTGGAATAATTGTATTCCAGTACCTGTCCTTTAAGAGATGCAAACCCTCCCATCCGGTCATCATATCGGAAAGGTGTAATGGATGGAAGAATAAGGTTTTCATCATTAGCTAATGCATAAAGAGTATACATCGCAGCTTCACATTGAGGCCTAATGTTACTGAAATTCACGTAATCCATTATGTCACTGGGAGTGCCCTGACGAATTTCCAATGTCTGTGTAGTAGCATATGTTACGCCAATCCCACCGGCCATGGTGAAGGGTTCGCTGTCGAACATGTATTGTCTATACATTGTTCCAGGCGGAAGAGTCATCAAAAGACAGTTCATAATATTGAGAGTTTTCCCCGTTTTTTCTTTAAACTCTGGAATGTAAGTATTAAAAATTCGTTTTACGATTTCAAATCTTGAGATGACTTTTTGGAAAGCATAAAAGTAGCCCCAGTAAAAGACGCCTAAAACATTATTTTCGCTACTTAAATCCAGATTAATCAGTAACTTATACCTCCAGCTAGTGTCTCCATCAGTTGAAGTGATATCTGAGAAATGCCTATTGATGAAATCCCTTATCCCGGCTAAGGCTTGGTTATGGCCTGATAAAGCCAGAATAAGAACAGATCTTTTAGGCGGGTATAGACTGAAAAATCTAGCAATCTCTAAGAGGAGAGAGACCCCTACGCTCTCTTCCGCTCCTGGTGCTAGAGATGGTACAATTGAATATGAGTCGTAATAAGCGGAGATAACTATAACATCAGATTTTAGTTGGGGATCTGTGCCATTTATAAAACAAAGAATATTCCTTGCCGTTTTATCTTCAAATTCCATCTTCAGGTCAAGTCTAGCATAGACTTCATAATTTTGATTAATTAAAGAAAGCAAATCATGCGAATTTTCTTTACGTAACAAGACTCTGGGAAAATCAAGTGGAACATTAACATATTTTTGAGAAGAGTCAACGCTTGAAAATTCTTCAGGTTCCAGAAATACAACCGCTTTTGCACCAAATTTTGCCGCATTAATCCAATTTGACTTGCTATCAAAATCCATAACAATGATGCTGTCTTCGATATCATACCCATCAAAATCAGAAAGATATCCCTTTCCTACATAAAAGATTTTTCCCACCGTTCCATTTGGCGGAGTAGTGCAAGTCTCAACCAAATTTGGACGAAGCGGGTAAACTGTAAAATTTCTAAGTAGAACACCATTTTCAGAATAAATTTTCAGGCTTGCCCCATAATCGACGGGTATAGTAACATTAAAAAATTCATAATAAGGATTCAATCCAAAATCCTTTAACGTTTTAAAGATGAATGATGCCGCTTTATCGCATCCTTTGTAACCAGTTACTCGGGTCCCATAAGAAGTCAATATCTGCATATAACTCTTGACTCTGTCTATATCTAAGAAGTTAAGAGGTTGATAAGGATTGAGATCCGCTATAGCAGGGTTTGCTGGAAACGAATAGCCGCCCGCTACTACGAGATTACTATGAAAGAATACTAAAACGAGTAGCAACAAAAAATAGTTCTTCTTCATAATTTATGTGTAAAATTTAACTTGTTTATAAGCATTTCTAAAATTAAACAACTATGTAATTTTCTAAAAAATAATGTTTTGTTTTTTCCAAAAATAATATATATTTAAAGCTAAAATGTATAATATTTTAGGGATAAGTATGAAAGAAAAGGAAACCTTGACAAGCGGCTTAACCGTAAAATCTTTAACCGTTGGCACAGCACTGGTAATCTTTTGGTCCCTATACTACGTCATAGTAACTGGCTTCTCGAAGACTGTAATGGCCCAGCTTCCAGCAATTCTAGTTACATTCTTCATATTGGCAATTATCAGCAAATTTGCACCCGCAGTAGGTTTAAATCCTCATGAGCTCACAGTTGTATATTCAATGATGGCATCAACAATGGGCATAGCATTATGGTGGACAGCGCCCAACCTTTACTCATCACTCTATCATCTGACACTCTCGCCCTTCGCATCAGTTGCACCGACGTATCAACCACCCTTCTGGTGTCCCACTGATATCGATCTATTAACTCCAGCTCTTACCGGAAACTCCGCCGTCCCATGGAGCGCATGGATTGTGCCGTTGCTTTGGTGGTTTTCATTTACTTTAATGTTGACTTTATATACGTACTTTTTCGCATTAATAATGCGAAAACAACTAATCGATATAGAAAAACTGCCATTTCCCATAGCGAACGCTACTTATATTCTGATAGGAGCTGAAGAGCCGAAAGAGTCTGAAAGAAGCGCGAAAAGAGGTGCAAGTTCAAGTTCAAAACTTCGAATATCTCTTATTGGAATGATCCTAGGCTTAGTCATACCCGGTTTCTTTGGTCCTTTCCATCAGATCTCACCGGCAATTCCTGCTTTAAGCGATGAACTAAATCTAAACCCCTATCTTATAGAGAGCTTGCCAAACGCTCTTCTCGGAGCTTCTTTCTTCGGAGGTTTAACGGTGGCAATTCTCTTTCTGTGGCCGACTGATCTCTTGCTGTCATCGTTTGTCTTCTACATAATCTTTGGGATAATAATACCTGTAGTACAGGTTAGCATGGGCATCCTGCCATATATCCCGGGGCAAGTTCCTTTAATGTATTACTATATAAATGTCGTCCCGGGGTTAGGAGGAATCTATGTTCCTCCAGCACAAGCGGCAAATGCTGTACAGATTGCAACAATCACTCATATTGGGGCTCCCATGGGTATAGCGTTCTTCTCTCTGCTATTAGCGAAGGACCACATTATTAAGACCATAAAAGCTATAAAGAACCCGGAGATCGAGGATGAACCTTATCGCATATACTGGATAGGGCTAATAGCCTCTTTCCTAGGTTTTCTAGCTCTGCTTGTTATCTGCGAAATGCCAGTGCTATTCGCCATATTGAGCCTCATTGTCTTCCAGTTCTATAATCTGCTAAACATAAGGATTCGTGGCGAAGCGGGCTACGTAGGGAATGCAAGCTTGAACTATGGGCCTGGATTTGGAGCTTACCATTATGCTCCAGCAGCATATACTATGGTCTATTTTCCGGTTACTGCGGAGGCAAGATCTACAAGAGCCTTCTGGGTTTCAGAGATGTTCCATGGATGGAGCCTAACTGGCGCTTTAACAGGATCGGCGACACCAACCCCTTCTGTTCGGGGAATGGAGAGCTTCAAACTTGCCGATTTAACGAGAACACGAATTAAGGGAATGGTGGTAACGCAGATCTTCGCTTTCTGCATCGCCATTATAATTGGGTTGATCGTGTCTCTTTGGGGAGCATATACATTTGGGCTCAACGCAAGATGGCCAAGCAGGTTTATGCCGGATATGAGCAACTGGGTTGTTGATGGAATTGATAGCGATTGTACAGCCACCACTTTCTCCATGTATATCCTCGGTCCGCCTCCTAGAATACAAGAATTCTTAGCCGGGTTCATATTAATAGGGGTCTTGACCTTCCTTCGGTTGAGATACGTCTGGTTCCCGTTGCATCCGTTAGGTGTAGTCTTAAGTTTCTCCGACTTAACCTTCTCTTGGTGCCTCTTCTATGGAATTGTATGGCTTCTCAAAACATTAGTCGTGAAGATAGGAAGT
>Ga0180301_10004759_pt1 | contig 10459 bp, 9 predicted proteins | sample GuaBasSediGuay16_FD_121797 | JGI IMG/M metagenome (GOLD analysis project Ga0180301, IMG submission 121797) | Subseafloor sediment microbial communities from Guaymas Basin, Gulf of California, Mexico - Guay16, Core 4569-2, 12-15 cm | ecosystem: Environmental > Aquatic > Marine > Hydrothermal... | reverse complement strand
CATCATTTGGATTCTTTTCGACATCTAAGCCGAATATTCTGGCTGAACCTGCGGATGGCTTAATGAGGGTAGCTAATATCCTCAGAGCAGTCGTCTTACCCGCTCCGTTCGGACCGATTAACCCGTAAATCTCCCCAGGTCTAACGGTGAAGCTAAGTCCGTCCAGAGCCTTAACTTCGCCGAAGCGCTTATGCAGATTAATGATTTCAATAGCATTCTCCAAGGCGATTCCCCAATAGCAGTCTGGTAAATATCAAAGGAAAAAAAGATTATTTTAAGATAGCTCCTTCTCTTCGCCCTCTTCCGATAAGGTTTCGATGCATCTTTCAAAAGGCAATGAGGCCGGAAAAAGGATTCTCGTAAAGAAAAACTTATGACGATTCTTACGTTCCGTTTGGCTTTTCAATTTAGTCCTCTTGCACGTCTCTCCTCGATTGTCTTTTTTACGGCTAGCTCGACCTGCGTTACTGTTGTCCCCAAGTATTTTTCAGGTCTCAGCGCCTCCTCTATCTCCTCCTCGCTTAGGAGAGAAGAGACCGTTTCATTACGCATTAAGACTTCCTTAAAGGGTATCTTCTCAGCTATGCTTTGGATCACGAGTCTTCGAACAAGCTCATGCGCCTCTTGTCGGTTCATCCCTTTCTTGGCTAATGCCATCATAACGGCCTCAGACATCGTTCGTCCCTGAGTCAACTCGATGTTCCTTCTCATTCTTTCCTCGTCAACTTCAAGGTTTGACAATATCCCTATCATCAGATGAAGCATATAGTCAACTAGAACGCAAGCTTCCGGAATGAGGAACCTCTCAGAGGATGATTGAGTAAGATCCCTCTCATGCCATGTAGGAATATTCTCCAACGCTGGAACCACTAGGCCTCTTACAATCTTCGCTAAGCCGCATATCCTCTCGCAGAGCTCAGGGTTCCGCTTATGAGGCATAGTTGAGCTGCCTACCTGCTTTTCACGTTTGAAAGGCTCAAAGACCTCGCTGATCTCTGTTCTTTGGAGCTCCCTGATCTCGGTTGCAAACTTGTCCAGTGTAGACGCTATCATCGCTAAGATGCATATGAGCTCAGCATGCCTATCTCTCTGAATTATCTGGGTGGAGACCTCTGCGGCTTTCACTCCCAGTCTTTCCATCACGAGCTCTTGGATCTTCAAGGCGTGAGTTCCCAAGCCCGCCTGCGTTCCCACGGCTCCGCTCATCTTGCCGACTATCAAACGCTCTTTGCATTCTCGAAGCCTCTGAATATGCCTCGAGATCTCCCGCATCCAAACAGAAAGCTTTAGGCCGAAGGTTATTGGAAGAGCATGTTGCCCGTGAGTCCTACCGATCATGATTGTCTCCTTGTAGCGATCCGCTTGTCTGAGAAGGACGAGCTCCAGCTCGTCAAGTTTCCGGCCTATTATTTCTACGGCCTCTTTGAGCTGAAGCGCTTTAGCGGTGTCAACCACGTCGTAGCTTGTTATTCCAAGATGGATGTATGCGCCGCTTGGTCCGCAGACCTCCGCGAAGGCGCGGACAAGAGACATTATGTCATGTTTAATCTCCTTCTCTATCTCCTTTATCCTGCTGACCTTGACGTACTTCGTTGAGGCCATCCTCTCAATCTTTTCAGCATCCTCTTTCGGGATGTTACCGACCTGAGCGTGTGCCCAGGCAAGCGCCGCCTCAACATCAAGGAGCTTTTGAACATAATTCTCCTCTTCGAAGATCTTAAGCATCTCAGGGGTTCCGTAGCGGCCTGTATCTATGGGGAGAATGGGCATTGCTCGTCGCCTCTGTTTTAATCTATATGCTGATGGGTATTTCACATTCTTCATATTTAACCATTAAATGTGAAGATTCACTTGCCCTTGTGGTAAACGTGGAATAGATAAAGGAGGATTATTATTAACCTATAGGCGAAAAATGCATGAGATGATAGAATGGAGAAAACAGGGATAATATTCTCCCAAGGATATCTCCTTCACAGAACCGGGGAGGGTCATCCAGAATCACCGGCAAGATTAAGAGCTATTATGCGGGGAATCAAACGGTCTCGCTTGTTAGAAAGCGAACGATGCGTCCTTATTGAACCTCGAATTGCAAGCTTAGACGAGCTTAAGACGGTGCATTCATCCAGATACATCAACATGATAAGGGAGTTCTGTAGACGCGGAGGCGGACTCTTAGACGAAGAGACCGGGACAGTAGTCTCGCCGGAAAGTTTCACGGTTGCCCGTCTCGCAGCCGGCGGGGCAATAAAAGCTGTGGACATGGTGATGAAAGGAGAACTTGAGAACGCATTCGTTATCTCTAGGCCACCGGGTCATCATGCCAGCCGCGCTCATGCTTCCGGCCTTTGCATTTTTAACAATATCGCTTTGGCCGCTAAGCATCTCATAGATAGATTCTCGTTGAATCGCATCTTAATATTAGACATAGATGCTCATCACGGTAATGGAACGCAGGAAATCTTCTACGATACAGATGAAGTCTTATATATCAGCCTCCACGAGGACCCTTCGGAATTTCCAGAATCCGGATTCATTCATGAAGTTGGCAAAGGAGAAGGAATGGGGTATACTGTTAATATTCCACTTCCTTTCGGAACGACGGATTCAGCTTATTGGAAAGCAGTAAAATCCATAGTGATGCCGATAATTCGGCAATACAGACCCCTGTTCATTTTGGTTTCAGCAGGATTCGACGGATACTTCAGGGACACCCTCAGTGAGCTTTCACTCTCCGCCTATATTTATCCGAAGATCTTCCAAGCTATAATGAATTCAGCGCATATAATCAGCAGAGACAGGCTCGTAGCAGTGTTAGAGGGTGGTTATCGCACTCGTTTTTTGAGGAATATAATTCCAGTGATTATATCTCGGATGGCGGACGGGGAAGCTAAAATCCGAGATAATCGTCCTTTCTTCAATATGGAAGCTCAGAGGATGGCAGAAAAAATTATTGAGGAGGTGAAGGAGACTCAATTGAGGTTCTGGGAGTTGTGATCTTTAAATGATTCTCTTTAAGGAGTTACTCTATGACTTCGATGGCGCTTTCTGGGCATTGAGACTCACATGTATGGCATGCAAGACATTCATCCATGTTTACTGGAGAGGATTTTCCTTCTACCAATTCGAAAACTCCGACGGGGCATACATCTACGCAGGTTCCGCAGCCAGTGCATTTATCAACGTCTACTTTTACCTCAACCAAATTGATCACCTTTAAGATTTCAATGAAATGGCATTTTGCGGAATAAAAGTTTTATGGAAGAATGAAATTACTGGTCAATTCCAATATTATATGATTTGAATATTCCGAGGCGATTTTTAACTGGAGTTTTGATTTCTGTTTTCCGATATTTGGAGGCTTATTTCTTCAAGTCTTTTTGAGATCTCTTCGAGTTTTTCTATGATTAAACATAATTCCTTCTCATGCTGTGTGAGGGTTAATATTAAAAGATCAACGTAGCTCAATGGACCGGCATTTTTTAGTTTCTTCTCGGACTGCAGATGCTTTCCCCTCTGGATTGGTTTCTTGTCTAGATTATGTAAGAGTAGTGTAACCTAGAATCTCCGAGGATAAGTGACATCCCCCCGCGTACTCATTATATAGATGTTGTCAATTAAAAAATGAGAAGTCTATTTGGTCATCTGAGCAATGAGGAACCAGACAAGCTTTCGTAACACGGGGTCATTGGAGAAGATCGCTTTGTCCTTTTCAGATTTTAAAAAGTAACTATTTGGCTGGAGATGGGACATGAGTAGTTGATCATCATCTATGGATAATATGATTAAGGGAAGATGGAAATCGGTCTTTTCAATACTGCACAGATATTTGAGTTCTCGAATTAGATGCTTATTGTTAGGCCCATCAGTGGTTGTGATCTTGATTTCCACCGAGCGATTTACTAATTCATCAAACATCTTGTTGAACATCTTATACAAGAGAATCAATCCATTCTCATTGGTTACTATCCGAACGGACTTTTTCGCTTTAGCCAGCATTTCTTGAATCTTTTTTAGGATCTCCTCTCTTCCGCTGATCGTCCACATTAAACCTCGACGCATGCTCTCCCGTGTCTTCGCTTTTCTGAAGGCATCCTCTAACGTTGAAATGAGGGAGCTGAGACTTTGAACAGTATCTTGATATGTTTGAAGATATGATCTCAAGGCAACGTTAGGCGGAGTGGGAGAAAACCTCCTAGGCTCTCCCGGAATTTCGGTGACAAGACCCATATCGATCAGTTTTTTGAGAACGCTGTATACCTTGGTTCGGGGAACCCCGCTAAAAACGCTGAGAGTTCTCGCCTTCGATTGTCCAAGCTCAATTAAAGAAACGTAAATCTTTGCTTCATACTCTGAAAGTCCCAGATACTCGCAGAGTCTCTGCCAAGTAGCATTGACAATGAGATTGCTTTTCACTTGAGTCCCCTTAACCCAACGGATGAAAACCACCGTCATTCAACTCTTCGAGAGCTTCGAATAATAAGCCTAATGTAACTGTTCAAAGCAGATATTCGGCGACATTCAAAAACTTGTGACTTTAAACAGTCTGACAAAGCGAAAAAGACCGATAATTTCAGAAACCTCATGCTTAAAACGCGTTTTCATTTTTCTTATAAGAATTCTTTTATTGTTTTATTCCGAATCTGATTCAAAATCAGAAAATAAATTCGGAAAAGGCAGCTTCATCTCTATACGTTTTCTTCTTGAAGCCTTAAAAGGATCTCTGATATTCTGCCTTCAGCTCGACTCTTTATACGGTTGTATTCATCCATTAATCTCCGTCGAGCATCAGCAGAGATCTCCCCGCGCCTAAACCTCACTTCAACACGTTCAATATCCATGTTTAAGGTTTCGATCTCGATCTCCGCCGTTTCAAGATCCCTCAGCATCTCCTTGTATCGATCAGCCACGGTAACTATTTGATCTTTAAGCTCCGCTAATCGTTTATTCAACACCGCCAATCTTTGATCTAAAGATCTTTTTCTGAGCCTTAGCTTCCTTCTTGAGAGTTTACCGCTTCTGAATTGCTTCTGCAGAGATTGAATCTGCTCGGAGAGCCTTCTTTTTTCCTCATAAACTTCAACGAACTTCTTCAGGATGCTCGGAGAGACAGGTGTGACGACGGCTACAGGATGCAGAAACCTTTTGATAAAGAATAATGCGGCGCCGATTAAAGCGGCTAGACCCGTCCAGACTAAGGGTCTGAAGATCCTCCAGAGAATGAAGTATTGATACTCCAAAGTTATGTGGGAGGTTTGAAATTCTACGAGATTATCTTCTGTTAGGATAACTTTTACGGATAATCCTTGCCGCTCAACTTTGTAATTCGCATTTGAGAAGCTTTTCAGTTCCGCTCCTTCAGGTAGAGAGATAATCAATGAAAACTTTTTTACAATCCAATTTTCAGGTTTGACTAAATTCAACTCCAACGTGTAATCTTGCCAGCTTTTTTGACTGATGAATCTGCTTGACGGAAGCTTATATGTTATTAAGAATTCATTTCTTTCCTTCGGTTTTAATGGTTCTCTTAAAAAGATATCGATTTTAATGTGGTCTTCTTGAGGAGACGTGTCTATTTTGGTCTTAGAATAGTCTCCATACGCGTCTTGAACGGAAATGTCGCTGGCGTTAGCTGGTAAGATAAAAGTTACTTGGGAAATCACATCCGATTGATTGTTAAAAATTGAGTAATAATCGCTGCCTGAGATTCCGCCCCAAGCATCCAGACTGATCCTTCTACTCCACTCATCAATCATAAACGTCTCATTTGCCGCTAATCCGGGATTGCCCGGATTAAACATTAAAGATGGATTAACAATGTGTGAACTGTATGAAGCTCCATAGGTGAGACTTATCCTTGAACCAGCAAGAATCAACAGTAAAGCTACAGAGATGAAAAGAATCTTCTTCTCAACATGCTTTCTATCCAACTTTATCATCCCTAGACCGTTAGGCTACGTAACGTTTTGAAAAGTATGTTAATTTCCATCTTTTAAGTATGTCCCTTTAAATGGCAGGGTCTGAACGGTTCAGCATAACCTTTCCCAACGAAATCAACCATTTACGACTCTATTTTTGGAGGGCTAAAATGACGATTGAGAAAAGCATTGTCTATTTTGATGCTCCCGGCTCAGAAAATACATGTAAGGTCTTGGAGCTAGTTAAGAAACGCGCCGGGGAGACAGGGATAGAAACCGTTGTCTTGGCTTCGACAAGAGGGAACACGGCCAAAAAAGCAATGGATGTTCTGAATGGAAATAAGCTAATAATCGTCGGGATAGGCCGGGAAAGATTTTCCGTAGATGCGATGAAAACTGCCCGGGAGAAAGGAATCCCAGTGATTTTCAGCAAGGAGACGGATTATCATTACCCAGAGGAAATGAAGATTGCCTTTAGACGGTTCGGACAGGGCATGAAGGTCTCAGTTGAAGATGCGGTGATTGCTTGCCGCAGAGGAGTCTTGAAAGAAGGAATGGATGTCACCTCGCTCGCTGGGTCTTCAAGAGGCGCTGACACCGCTATTGTCATCAGATCATCTAAGGATTTCTCCGCGGTGAAGATTAGAGAAGTAATATGCATGCCTAGATAGAGATGATCTAGTATCCGGCTTGTTTAAGATAGTATCCATCTTCTTTTTTGGATCCGAAGCTTCTTATTCCCTTCTCTTTGAGCTGCCTTCTAAGGTGAGAAGCGTACTTCTCGCTGATTTCCTTTCTTTCTTCAAGATAATCAATTATCTCGTTTGCTTGCTCCTCATTATCACATCTTCTCAGAAAATCTATCACATCTGGATTGTATCCTCGAAAGCTCTTGGAAACGATCTTTTCTCCTGACTCGATGTCCGACCTGACAGATGTGATGGTTACTCGATTATCCTCGTCGCTCATCTCCCTAGCCAAGTTAGGAAACATCTTCTTGAATTGCTTTTTATCTATTTCCATTGATATGCATCGTCCAAGCCTAATCTTCGACTCGTCTATTTGTTATTCGATTCAGCATTAAAAGATTACTAAGAAAGAAATCATGCTTTCAACCGTTAGGATCACTTCGTTTATGAATGTAATAAACCTCTGAAGGAAAACTTTCTACATCAGAAATAATTTTGCAATGAAACATGTTTAATGAATGTGCTAAAGATTTTTTCAGCTTTCTCAGGTGATGGGGTTAAAGGATCCAACGCAATCGCCTGTACGATGAGGTTCTTTTCTTTTTCAAGGATTCCATCTACGAGGAGCTGGAACTTATCAAGATGCAGATTCAGCATGCTTGTGATTGCTTTGGGCAGCTGAAACATTCTGACGGGGACTAAGCCTTGCTCGCTTACTTGAATAGGCACCTCAACAAATCGCTCCGATGATACATCTCGTAAAGCCCCATTGTTCGGTATATTCGCCGCCAAGAGCCTCGTCTCTCTCCTATTTTTTACAGCTGAAATTATGTCCATTGCATATTCTCCTGAAGGAACAATCTTGATCTCTTCTCGACCCTCAGCCATACGTAGGAGTCTTTGCATCCTTTCTTTCTCGTCCTCGGCAATCTCTCTCCTAAGAGTCTTATTCTCGTAATCTATGAAGCCGCTGATTCTCTTTAAGATCGGCCCATATTTCGGATCGTTAATCCAGTCATAGAGGTAATGAAAGAACTCTGAAGTATGTCTATCGCTTAGGGTCGGGGGAACCCCGAGGACTTTGTAAAGATCCCTTCCGATGAGATATGGATGATTAACTATGGCCTCTTCGTTTTTCTCTAAGAAGAGGGCATTCAAAAAATCCGCATATACGCTTTCGCCTTCATACCTCATATCCACAGTCCATGTGAAATGATTTATCCCGGCTGCCTCAACATCCAATTTCTCTGCGTGGGGGATCCTCAGAATCTCCGATGCGAGTCTACGTATGTGGTGAACGCCGTGACAAAGACCAACAGTTTCTATCTTTGCGGTCTTCTCGATGGCTTCACATATGGGAGTCATGGGATTTGTAAAGTTCATTACAAGAGCATGCGGAGAGAGATCTCTAATCTTTTCAGCTATGTTAATGATTGCCGGCATCTCAACAATACCTTTGAGTATGCCACTTGGGCCTACGGTGTCCCCGACTATTTCGACTGTCCCAAGCTGCAAAGGAACCTCAATGATCTCTTTTAGAGTTCTTAGATTTCCGCTTCTAATGGTTATAATAACGAAATCCGCATTTTCCAATGCCTCGTCAAGATTATCCGTGGCGTTAATCCTGAGTGACACTTTCTCGTGCTTAACGCTCCTTTCAACTATTCTCTTCATCATATTGAGTTTCTCTTCGTTAATGTCCATTAGAACAAGCTCGCTTTCCCACAGATCATTAACCCTAAAGAGATCCCCGAATAAGCCTAAGGTAAAATGGCTACCCGCCCCAATTATGACTACTTTGGTATAATCCATGTTAACTAAATTGTAGAGAAGTTGCTTATTACTTTTATAAGGCAATAAAAAGAGTAAAAGGAATTCGAAGATGATTCTTTAAGAAAGGCAGGAAAAATATATGTTAGATCGACCTTATGGCCACCCGTGCCTATTACCGCTACTGCCGCCTTTCCCCAATCCTCTTCCGCTGTTTCCAGGTTTATTCTCTGTCTGATTCTGTTTCTGAGATTGACTCTGGCTTTGGCTCTGACCGCCCCAAGATTCATGACTTCTCCACTGATGCAGATGCTTCGTCAGGGCTCTATCCATTCTCCAGAAGGTTTGGCTTATTTTCTGGAGCTCAAGCAACTTCTTCTTGATATTCTCAGCTTTACCGCGTGCTTCCATAATCATCTTCAGCAGATTTTCTTTGAACTCTGTTTCGTTCTTATAGCCGAGTTCCTCGAGGACAGCTGAAACGTTGACTCCCATCTTCTTAGCAAGCGCAATCTTCACCAGTATTCTCCGACTGGATCTCTCCATGTTGTTTAGAAACCTATCCATTCTCTTCCAGATCATCGTTCTAGCTTCCTTCCTAAGAAGCTGATAGGCTTGGCTGATCAATTGATTCCCTATGGTGAGGTTATGAGCGACCCCTGTTACGTTGCCCTCGGCAAGCATCTCCTTGGCAGCAGTTACGTTTAGATATAGTTTTGCTTCATCCAAAAGGATCATGATATTCTCGTCATTAATAGAAAGCGTCCTTATCCGCTCGATTCTTTCGAGGGTTCGCTGCATTGCCACTATTAATCCCCATGGAATTCCACGGTTCCTCAAGGCAGCCATATGCTTCTCTAACACGTTGTGAAGTGCTCTATACGCTTCCCTAAAGGTCTTCATAGCTTCAGTGACGTTCGCAATCACGCTTTCATAATCGCTTGAGTTCATTGCTGCCGAAGCCTGACCCAGAAGATTCGTTGCATTAATGAAAAGCGTAATGTTTCCTTCGTCGTTGAGCAAACCTGCATTTTCAAGCATCTCTATGAGAGTTTTATTTTCGTAAATCTTTTCTATGAAATACTCGATGCGCATTGCAGTTCTATTTGCGATCTCCAGCATCCTTTGCGCTCTTAACGCGATGGCAAAATCATTCGGCTTCGTATTTGCTGCATCTTCGGTTTGGTCTGTTACATTATCTTCAGCGGCAAATACGAACAACGGAGCAGATGAGAATAAAAGCATCATCAGGAGGAAAAGCGTTGCAATTTGACGATTCTTCGTCATTTTTCAAATCACCGCTAAAATAAATGCAAATGCCGATAATTAAGGGACACTGCGGAAAAAACATTTCAAAATCTGAAACAGCCATTCCAATCGTTATTTGACTCGAAGTGCGAAGCATTTTGACATCAAAGCAATCCATCTTCATCTTAATGACCCAAAAATCCCAAATCAAACAACTTTTCATCTCATCTAAAGGAAAAACTTTAGATTAAACCAATGAGCAAATGTTCCTACAATGCGCGTAGAGAATCAACATACAAACGAATCCGCTGCGAAGAGAGGAATCCTCGCTGGCGCTTTCCTCGCTTTGATAGAAGTTGCTGGCGGGCTGCTTTCAAACAGCCTGGGGCTTCTTTCAAGCTCACTTAATACTCTAATTGATTTCATATCATCAATCATCATGTTCATCGCTGTGAAAGAGAGCAGTAAGCCCCCCGACGAGAAACACATGTATGGTCATGAAAAATTCGAGTCAACCGCAGCGATCATCGAAGCTCTTCTCCTTCTATTAGGCTGTTCATGGATAGTTTATCACGCCGTTGAAAGACTCATGACAGGCTGGCGGGGAATAGAGCTATTCTGGCTTGCCTTAGGCGTAAATTTCGTTTCAATAGGGATTGACGGATTCGCATATTTAGATCTCCAAGCGTCTTCAAAAAGGCGTAGAAGCGAAGCAATTCAAGTGGGGGCATTCCACTTCTTAACAGACCTGCTCATCGCGGTGACGGTTATTGCAGGATTGATCCTTTACAAATTCGGGTTATGGTTTGCAGATTCAGCTGCAGCCATGTGCATTGT
>Ga0180301_10004757_pt1 | contig 10462 bp, 9 predicted proteins | sample GuaBasSediGuay16_FD_121797 | JGI IMG/M metagenome (GOLD analysis project Ga0180301, IMG submission 121797) | Subseafloor sediment microbial communities from Guaymas Basin, Gulf of California, Mexico - Guay16, Core 4569-2, 12-15 cm | ecosystem: Environmental > Aquatic > Marine > Hydrothermal... | reverse complement strand
TTGAGCTCGGGGCCGAAAGGCCTCTTGGTCGAACGACTTGCTACAGGGATAGAAATTTTCACCTTTCGCCATAGTAGCGATAACATCGCGTTAGATAAAATCGTGTAACGATTTTATTGGATGTAATGCATGAGAGTTGTTCTTGCAACCTTTGGATCCCGAGGCGACGTACAACCCATGTTGGCCCTCTCATTGGCGCTGAAGAAGGCCGGGCACGATGTGCTGCTCGCTGCTCCCCCTGAAAAGGCATGGTGGGCCGAGCAGCTGGGATGTCCCTTTTCGCCTCTGGGAAGCGATGTCACCGCGTTCCTCGACGGCATGGAGGATGCCTACTCCTTCTGCTCTGCGATCAATTTTCTTCGCTTTCTCCGGATGGAGGTGATCTCACAGTTCGATGTGTTTCCGAGGATCATTGCGGGCGCCGATCTGGTGGTAGGCTCATCGTTAGTGTTTGCCCTTGCCACGGCGGCCGAGTACATGGGAATTACCTACCGCTACATCGCCTTTACCCCCAGCTTCTGCCATCCGGATATCATCCCTCCCAGGAAAAGGGGATTCCCGTTGAACCTATTGGCTGCGATGGCTGTCTCTCTGAGAGGGTATCTCCTCACTGCGTGGATTGCAGGCATGGGTTTCGTCGATGTGCAGCGGAGAAAAAAGTAACTTGGTGTTTCGAGTGTCCCGAGTTTCCCTGATCTAATGACTTGTCAAACGTCGTGAATATCCTATATTCGAAGATAAGGTAACGGGATAGCGACTCGTTGACAATGTAACTCTAGACAGTGGGGTGTGTACATGGAGCAGGCAATTGATCCTAAACTTCCACTCCTGCAGGATGCTGATGTGGAAGGCAAGGTAGTACTCCTTCGTGTCGACCATAATGTGGTCAAAAAGGGCCTGATCCAGGATCCGTACCGGATAGACCAGACCATCGGCACCATCTTTAATATCGTCGAGCGGGGAGGCAGGCCGATCATCATGACCCATATCGGCAGGCCCAAGGATAAAAACGGAACAATCACCGTGGATCAATCCACCTCGGTCGAGCCGATCGCGGAATATCTAGAGCGAAAACTCCACACGAGGATCTTCTGTCCCCGATTCAGGCCGGATGGAGATCAGGGCATCAAAAGCATTGATACCTCGATAAACCTTGCCATTAGAGACCTGAAAGAAAAAAGGCTCGGCGCCATCTACCTGCCGAATACAAGGTGGTTCCAGGGAGAGGAGTCGGAAACAGGGCAGAGGGAGGAATTCGCCCTGCAGCTGGCCGGGCTCTCCGATGTGTACGTGAACGATGCGTTCGGTTCCTGGCAGCCTCATGTCTCTACCTACGATATCACGAGGTACCTGCCGTCCTTTGCGGGGTATCTGCTGCAGAAGGAAATCCAGAACCTGAATCAGGTCCTTACGCCCCAGAGGCCGTTTATCGCGGTGGTGGCCGGGGCGAAATATAACACCAAGATCGGACCGCTCAATGAAATTTACAAGAAGGTGGACAAACTGATACTGGGCGGCATTATTTACAACACATACCTCTGCGCTAAATACGGCGTATCGATCGAGGGTATTGGAATGGATGATGTGGAGGCAGCGAAACACCTGGTGGAGACGGACAAGAGGCATCATAAGATCATGGAGCTCCCGTTTCTGTATGAGTCCGATACCATTGAGGGCAAACTTGAGGGGAAATATCGGATACGATCGCTTGAGGAGTTTAAGGCGGGGAGGAAATTTCACTACATCCTGGATATCGCCCAGGAATCATTCTCCGACCCAACCATATCAGCGGCCTTGGACGAGGCGAAGACCATTTTCGTCAATGCCGTGATGGGCTATACCCCCTACTTTACTGAGGGTTCGGCCGCTCTTGACAGCAGAATAGATCATAACACCGAGGCAAATAAGCTCTATGGGGGAGGCGACACGCTCCAGGAATTCAAAAACCTCTGTCCGGGCCTCTACCTGTCGACCCTGGACAACTCGAAGTATTATTTCTTTACCGGCGGCGGCACGGTGCTCAAGGCAATCGAGGAGGGAACGCCCTATGGGCTGGCGCCGGTGAAGGCATTGATCGAAAACGGCGGCAAGATCCCCTGAGCTCCACAGTAGCATCGGAATTGTCAGGCGAATACAAGGCGATTATCAAGAGAACAGCCGCCTAGGTGCAGGACGAGAGATCATTCGGCCTTCTAGCGCGGATGTTCTTCTCTCTAAGCTAGTGCCGCTTATTGACTGCTTCCGCATGCCATCGCTCAGCGCATTTGTACAGGATATTGAGCGCCGAGGTCTCCTGTTGCACCTCTCTAAATCTGTCGAGCGAGAGATTGAGGGCATGGCATAGTATAGTCCGGTTCACGAAACTGTGGCTGCATAATAGCAGGGTGCTTTCAGGTGAGGATCGCGTGGTAATTCTCTCCAGGGTATCCATTGCCCTGGCCTGCACCTCTTGGAGGCTTTCTCCTCCAGGCATAGTGACGGATAACGGCGTCTCAAGCCAGGCCTTCCGAAAATCCGGGTATTCCTCAGCCCATTGCTGGGCAGGCATTCCTTCAAAGTCTCCCAGATCCATCTCGGCCAAGCCCTCGGCCTGAAACAGGGGAGCCGATGCGTGGAAGGCCTTAATGATTTGTGCCGTTTCCAGGGCACGAAGCAGAGGGCTGGAATAGATGGCGGCGATGGGCTCATGCCTCAGTGCCAAAGCCAGGGCATGGGCCTGATTCCTTCCCGTGCGGTTCAAGGGCACATCGCTCCTGCCCTGGAAACGACGGACCTTGTTCCAGTCTGTTTCTCCATGGCGGACGAGCAAGATGCGTATTCGGGTCTTATCGCCCTTCCTTTTCATGTATCCCCGTACTCTCCCTGATCGAAGCGGCACTTGGAGCGGTCGTGTTTGAGTTGTTATGAGCGCGCAGTCTCCCCCTCACTGACGATGCAGCAATGCCCCCGAGGCAGAGGATTACAAAGATAGTGAATGCGACCCTCGTGCCTTTTATAAGGGATGGATAAACCTCCACGGTGATAGGAACCCTCCCGATGAGCACGGCAAATACCAGAGTCGCAATCCCCATGCTGATCATCATCCCAACAAGGCGCATGGTGCCCACTGATCCCGATGCCAGGCCGTAGTATTTTCTCTCAACCGAGCCTATTATGGCGTTGGTATTCGGCGAGGCGAACAGGGCAAGCCCAAAGCCGAGCACCACCAAACTGCCCACAATAAACAACACGGTGGTGGCTTCAGCCAGCATCGTGAAACACCCCAGCCCTATGGTGGTGATGAACATTCCCGCTGAAGCGACAATCCGGGGTTCGATCCTGTCCGAGAGGCTGCCGGCCAGCGGTGAGAAGGCAGCCTGCACGAGTGGCTGTGCCACCATGATCAAGCCGGCGTTTTGGGGGCTCAGGGCCTTGATGTGCTGAAGATAGAGGCTCAGCAAGAAGGTCACTGCGAATGTGGCGCTATAGTTGATAAGGGCAGCGAGGTTCGAGAAGGCGAACACCCTATTGGACATGAATAGCGCAAGGTTAAGCACCGGGTGCGCCGTATGCATTTCCCAGACCACAAATACCAAAAAGCTTATGACACCACAAAGGATCAGCACGAGACTCATCATGGCGGGAAGCAGGGACAGACCAGCCATGATGGCCACGAGCGAGAGTCCATAGAAGATGGTACCAGGAATATCAAAGGCCTCACCCCCTGCCTCGGCCCACTCTCCGGGGAGCCTCCAGCGTACCACCGCAATAATGAGCAATCCAAGGGGTATGGTGACCAGAAACACGCTCCTCCAGGTACAATGCTGTGTCAAGAGTCCTCCCAGAAATGGGCCGAGTGAGAGGCCTATGTATACCGCGGCGATATTGATCCCTATAGCCTTGCCCCGCTCATGAGGCGGGAACACCGAGGTGAGGATTGCGATGCCGGTGGCGAAGATCATGGCACTCCCAATCCCCTGAAATACGCGACATACGATGAGCATGAAACCGGATGTGGCCATAGCCGAAAGAAAGGAGGAGATCGTGAACAGGATAACCCCTTGGGTGAAAACCCTCTTCCTCCCGTAGATATCGGCGAGCCTTCCAAAGGGAACCAGCGACACCGCTGCGGCTAATAGGTATGAGGTTGCAACCCAGCTCAGCACTACGGCATTGATCCCGAACTCCTTCGCTATGGAAGGGAGCGCGAGGTTCACCGAAGAGCCCATGAATGGCGTGAGCAGCGAGCTCAACGTGGCAATTAGGAGCGCGGCTCTTTTACTTTCCCTTTCATTCATGGTTGCTCTCTCATTTGTACGTGTTCAGTGATAACGATGCAGGTGAGCGTAGAAATAAAAAACTCACCAGGACGAGCGATTCATCCCAATGAGAGCTCAGCCCACCGCACTGACTGATCGTAGTATGGGGGGATACTTTTTATCAAAAAGAGCGACTTGTCAAGGGCTCATATCACTACTTCGCCTCTTAATCGTTGACAATCGATAGCACGAGGCTCCATATTCACCTTTGGGATTCATGCTCGAACTTCATGTGCTTTGCCGTTGGCAAGTTACATAAAAAACGACATAATAGTTTTATGCAGCGGGAACCCCTTTGAAAGGAGGTAATTCAATGCTCTACGGTGCCATGAATTTTCCCGTAAAACCGATCCTCGATGAACTCGAGGCGATCTTGAAGCTCGGGTTTGATTACCTCGAGCTCACCATGGATGCACCTCAGGCCCACTACCGGGTAATCCGAGAGGTAAAGGATGACCTCTTACAAGCGCTGGAACGCTCGAATATGAGGCTCATCTGTCACCTGCCAACCTTTGTGTCCACCGCTGATCTCACGGAAAGCCTGAGGGAGACATCCCTGAACGAGGTTATCGAATCCCTAGTGCTTGCAGCAGAGCTGGGGGCCATGAAGGCAGTACTCCATCCCAGCCCTCACAGGGGGCTCAGCGTGTTCGTGATAGATCATGTACGGCAGTACGCCTTGAGGAGCCTTGAGACCATTGTGGATAAGGCGGATCAGGTCGGGCTTACCCTTTGCCTGGAGAATATGTTCCCCCAATCTAACTCCCTGGTTAACCCGGAGGACTTCGACGAGGTATTTAAACGGTTTCCAGGCATCAGGATGACCCTCGATACCGGGCATGCGCATATAGGGGACGAAACAGAGGGCAGGGCCCTTGCCTTTATCGAGAGGTTTGCCGATCGGATCTACCACGTCCACGCCAACGATAACCTCGGAAAAGAGGATAATCATCTGCCCATAGGCGCAGGGACCATTGATTTCCCGAAAATCATCAAGGCGCTCAAGGCAGTCGGCTACGACGAGACCATAACCCTGGAGATCTTCTCAAGGGATAGGGACTATCTGAGGATCAGCAGGGATAAGCTCGCCGATATGGTTTCCTCCACATGAGGGAGGTCACACTGGATGGACGCGTTACCGGCCGGATTTGGGATTTGCCCGGGGATTTTCAGATTTTTTCAAATGGATGGACCACACGGTCCTTGAGGAATGGCAAACGAGATCGGACCTCTGCTGCCTGTGCCAGATCGATATCCGCGAGGAGCAGTGTCTCTCCCTCACCCCCGTGGGCCACAACCGTACCAAGAGGATCTATGACCGCTGATCCGCCCGCAAATTCCTGCCCTCCGCCTTCGCCAACCCGGTTTACCCCTACCACGAAACACTGGTTCTCAATCGCTCGTGCCCTGAGCAGTATATCCCAGTGGCCCTGGCGTGCACACGGCCATGAGGCGATCACGATTATCAGCGCACAGTCGTCCGCTACCGCACGGAAGAGCTCGGGAAAGCGCAGGTCATAGCACACGAAACAAGCCGCCCCGAAGCCACCAAGCTCGAAGGCAACGGGCACATTCCCTGGCACGTGGGCCTCGTCTTCACCCAACAGGCCTATCAGGTGGATTTTCGCGTATAGGGCCAGATCAGCACCATTTCCGTCCACGGCGAGGGATACATTCACGGGACCCCTGTTTTCATGCGACAAAACAAATCCCCCGATCACAGCCATATCATGCTCGCTCGCCAGGGTGCGCAAAAGGGTAGGGGTTGGCCCATCCAAGGACTCGGGGGTGAAAGACGTGCCCATGGAAAAACCGGTTGAAAACATCTCCGGCAGGATCAGAAGATCAGCCCCTTCCTTGTTTGCCCGTGCCGCCAGATCGCGCGCCTTGGTGTGGTTTACATCTCGATCGTGCCAGGCTATATCCATCTGTGCCGCTGCCACCTTCATGTCAGCCACCTCCTGAGCCGTCGAATCCCCTCCTCCAATGTTGGATCCTTCTTACAGAAGCAGAAGCGAACGAGATCACGGCCATCCCTGCGTTCATTCCAGAAACAGGATGAGGGGATAGCCGCCACGCCGGCCTTTTCAGGGAGCATCCGGCAAAAGGCAAAGTCATCATCGAAACCCAGTGGTTTGATATCGGCCAAGACGTAGTACGCTCCCTCAGGCACATAGACGTGGAATCCGATGTCGGCCAAGGCATCGCAGATCAGATCCCGTCTCCTGGTATACTCACTGAGCAATGCCTCGTAGTAGCCGTTAGGGAAATCCAAGGCAGCGGCCATGGCCTCCTGCAGGGCTGCCTGCCCGCAGAAGGTAATGAACTGGTGGCTCAGGCGCACCGCGCGGGAGAGCTCCGGTGCTGCTATCACGTAGCCCACCTTCCAGCCCGTCATAGAAAAGGTCTTGGCCGTGGAGGAGATGACGAATGCCCTGTTCCTGAGCTCCGGTATGCTCAGAAGCGTGGTATGAACCCTGTCGTCATAGACGAGATGCTCGTACACCTCATCTCCTACGGCATAGGCATCGTGCTGGCTGCACAAGGAGGCGATAAAGGTCAATTCCTCCTTGCTGAATACCTTTCCACAGGGATTATGGGGATTATTGATGACAATGCACCTGGTAGCAGGACCAAAGGCATTGGCCAATTCCTCCTTAGGTATGCTGAAATCAGGCCGCAGCAAGGGTACATAGCGTATGGTTGCTCGTGCTATGGCGGATATCGGTGCATAGGTGTCGTAGGCTGGCTCCAGCAAGATGACCTCGTCACCCGGCTCCAGAATACCCAGAAGCGTTGCACACAATCCCTCGGTTGCACCGGAGGTAACCGTAATCTCATGATCTCCATCCACCGCAACCCCATAAAATCGCTCCATCTTGCGTGCTATGGCGTGGCGGAGCGGGGAAAGCCCTATGGACGAGATATACTGGTTTGGCCCTTGCATGATGGCTTCGGCTGCCTTGGACCGAATCTCCTCTGGTCCATCGAAATCAGGGAATCCCTGCGATAGATTGATGGTGTCAAAGGCAGCGGCTATAGCATTTATCTCGGTGAATATCGTGGTGCCGAACGGGCGAAGCGCCTCGATGACAACCTCATGATCTGCCTGATCGGTATTCCTTTGCACAACCTTGTACCCCCTATGGTTAGATAGTACACCACAGCAATGGTGTGAAAAACGCTGGCAATTATAGGCAAGCGTCCTGTAGCGGTCAAGCCGAAAGGGCTTAAGCAGAAGGAGAACATCATGTATACCACATGAGTCAGCCTTTGAGGTGCAGATCGGCATCTCTCAAGCACGTCTGCCCTCAGGCTTTCTCGCTTGACGCGCTGTCGGCTGTTGCCTATACTCCTTGAGGCGTGCTCGTTCGGGATAGGTATTGCGGCCGCTCCCTGTAGAGCTTTCATATTCCTCGGCCCTGAGGGCTCAAGCGAATGGAGATATCATATGACAGCGCATCGTGCTCTACCATCTCATTTCCGGGATAATCTACGTGGTTTTTTCGACGCTCAAAGCATCGCCGTTATTGGCACCTTTCGGGAGGGCTGGTTTGGGGGATCAGTGGTGATTACATCCTTGTTTAATGCCGGCTATAAAGGAAAGATCTACCCCATTCATCCAACCCATAAAGAGGTGCACGGCCTGAGGGTCTACCCCACGGTGAGCGACATACAGGGCGGGATTGACTTGGCGATACTTATGATAAACGCGCAGCATGTACCCCAGGTACTGCGTGAATGCGCGGAAAAGGACGTAAAGGCGGTTATCGTGGTGGCGGATGGCTTCGCGGAGAGAGATCAAAGGGGAGTCCTGCTTCAACGCGAGATCGTGGATATTGCCCACCGTAGCGGCATGCGGATCATCGGTCCGAATACCGCCGGGATCGTAAATACCACCAATGGATTGAACATGTGTCCCTATGATGCCGGGTATTATAAGCTCAGGAAGGGATCGGTAGCTATTTGTGCCCAGACCGGTATGACCAATCCTCAGGCGTTTCCCTACCATGATCTTCGGTTCGGGGTGAGTAAGATCTGCGATTTCGGGAATAAATGTGATGTGGATGAATGTGATCTTCTGGAATACCTGGAGGAGGACCCTGCGACCAGCGTCATCAGCATGTACCTGGAGAGCATCGCTCAGGGGAGAAGATTCCTGGAAGTGGCCAGCAGGGTTACGCGGAAGAAGCCCGTTTTGCTCTTGAAATCGGGGAAAAGCCAGGAGGGTGCTCGCGCATCAGCCTCCCATACCGGCTCCCTTGCCATGGATGATCGTATCTTTGAGGCAGTGTGTGCTCAGGCAGGTGCTCTGAGGCTTGAGAGGTTCAATGATCTCTTCGAGATACCCAAGGTGTTTGCCTATCAGCCCTTGCCGCAGGGCAACCGGATGGCCATCATCACTATTACCGGTGGGGTAGGGGTGCTTTCAATCGACGAGGGCGCGAACTATGGACTGGCCCTCAGCACGCTCAGCCCAAGAACAAGGGAGTTTCTTAACGATATTTTTCCAAACCTGGGGGAGATTCCCGTGGATATAGGTCCGCCGGCTGCTGCCATAAAGGATTTTCCCTCCCGTTACCCTGAGATCTTCAACGCGGTCATGGCAGACGAACATGTGGATTGCCTGTTCAATATCCTCTGGGTCGATCATATTGGAAGATTAGTTGAGCTCTATGAAACGGTGTATAAACAGATAAAAGACACGTACCAAAAGCCCATGGTGACCTGGCTCTATGGTCCAAATATGGCTTACGTCGATGAACTGAGACAGCGAATGGAGGAGTTGGGTTTCCCGGTATTCCCCGACCCGGAAACCTCGATACGGGCACTCGGCATGGCCTTGAGATTTAGAAACCTTACACCACGGAACTAGGAGTCTTTCAATGAGGCTTTAGTGGTTATTTTTAATCGTAGCGTGCACGGGTGGCTTCATCGCTCATAGTCGGGTCCACAAAGGGCTTCCACGCAGGGTCATCCCATGTCCCGAGATGCATGTGCATATCGAGATACTTCGTGGGTATGGGGTGCGTTCCTACAACGACCTTGACCCCGTAGCGTTTCTCAAGAAAGGCCTTGAATGTATCGATATAGGGACAGGGTGGATAGCCAACCACCAGGCCGGTGGCCAAATGAATTACCTCTGCACCGTTTTTCACCATCTCCTCGCCCGCATATTCTACGTTGCCGCCGGGACACCCATCGCACGTTGTATAACCAACCAACTCAACGTCGGTATCCGTGTATATGCTGAACGCCCCTTCTCTGTTTCTCATCGCTCTGAGGCATTTCCCGCCAGCACAGCGGCGGTAGCGATCGCAGATAATTATTCCGATCTTCGTCTTTGCATCCATTTCAACTCCTTTCAGCTCTCCATTGGTTGTTCCTCACGGCATGGTAACCGGGTCATAAGGTTTGCTATAGGCGTTATAAAGCACAGCGGGATAGCGGTCAAGCCTAATGCATTATCCCTTGCAATTCAGACACTATTTCTGGCCACGGCTCATTGGGGGCCCAGTTTGGATTGCAAGGCTCGATCCTGCCATGCGGGGAGGCGTGCATATACCCCCCGCTGGAAGCATGGAACGAGATTAGCCCTCTTAAGGCGCACGGAGTCTTTTTAGCGGGTCAGGAATCTCGGAGATGGCAGACGAGGACTGAGCCCAGCTTTGGCGCGGGGTTGTATTGTCGGGTGTTGGTTGCAAGAAACAGAGGCTTACGGCGCTCGAGGGTTCCTCATGACTCCATTGAGCTCACGGCGAAGACGGCGGCACTTCCCCGCTACCTTCTTGCGTGCCTCCTCACCAAGCGTCGCTATGATTTCGGTGAACTCAAGCGGAGCAAACAAACCGTAATAGTTTTCAAAGTAAACGATGATGTGATTATCCGAGGGCAATAGCTGCTGACGGATATGCGGCAGTGTCTTTTTGTTTAACTCCTTGCGTCCCTGACGCAGGAGGTAGAGCTGGAGAAGATTAAGCGCAAGCATGATAAAAACGACCTGGTTGACCACCATAGAAAAGGCGCGGGGGGTAAATTTAGTCAGATCGACGAAGCACTTCAGTTGACGGTGTCGCTCTTCGATCGTGGTTCGCAGATGGTATTGCTCAGATGCCTCTGTGGGGTCCTCTACCTCTTTCGTGTCGATCAGAAACCATGTTTTC
>Ga0180301_10004754_pt1 | contig 10465 bp, 10 predicted proteins | sample GuaBasSediGuay16_FD_121797 | JGI IMG/M metagenome (GOLD analysis project Ga0180301, IMG submission 121797) | Subseafloor sediment microbial communities from Guaymas Basin, Gulf of California, Mexico - Guay16, Core 4569-2, 12-15 cm | ecosystem: Environmental > Aquatic > Marine > Hydrothermal... | reverse complement strand
GGTAATCACCGTGCTCCTGCTCGCGGGCCCGGCGCTGGCGTTGCCTGCGGCCGCAGGCACGGGCCAGGACGGCGCGGCGGACGACGGCTGGCGGGAGTTCCTTGCGGTTCACGGTTGGTATTTCGCCGTGTGGTGGATAATGCTGGCGATCCTGCTCGTGGCACTCCTCACATATCCCCGGTTGTGCGAGAAGGACGGCAGGCTCGCCGGATTCCTGTTGGTATTCGCTGTCGCGCTGTTTGCGTTGTATACCCTGGCCTGGTGGTGGGCCCCGAGCCTGCTGGCTGGCATCGCGCGTCTCATCAGCGGCCAGGTGCGTGTGCCATCAGTGCCGTCATCACTCCACTCCCCTCGAGATGCTCTGAACGGAGAGGTGAATGTATATGTGAGCGACGTGAACGTGACGGCCTCGCGCCTCGTGGCCTCGCACGTGGCAGGCGGGTCCGCACACGTGGCCGCTGACGCCACCACGACCTGCGTAACCTACGTGAACGATACAGGATCAGGATATGTGATCACCACACGCATACACGAGGATGATTCTTGGCTTTCACTCACCACACACACGGCCCCAAATGTGAGCAAGCCCTCGAGGTGGGACTATGATGTGGATGCGGCGCACGGGAGTGCCGCAGTTGCCTGGCGCACGCTCGATGCAGGCCGGATCTATGTGCAGGCCCTGAATCTCACGACGATGGCGTGGCTCCCGTCCGCTCTGGTGTCGAGTACCGACAACACGTCGTCAATTGCAGTCTCGGTAAATGAGGAGCGCGTCTGGATCGCGGGTCGGCCGAACTACACGTCGGGGGCGCTTGACTCTGTCGATTGTTGGGTCACCAACCTGTATGGCGGCCTCCAGCGGCACGTGCAGGTGTGGAACACGACTTCCGGCTCGATCAGGGCCGTATCAGTCGATGCTAGGGCGGATACTGGATACTTCTCCTGGTTGAGCAACCAGACGGGTACCTGGAAGCAGTATGTCAGGGCATACAACTACACTTCTGCATCATTCCTAGGCGATATAACCGAGGTGGGCGTGGCAGATTACAATGAGACTCTGAACACGGCGGGAGTAGCCGTGCCAGAGGGTAATGAATACATGTACACGATCCGGCGCAACACGGGAGTGACAGGAGAGCTCGGTGTGTGGAACGGGACGGCCGGATACACGGTCATCATCAGGAACTCCAGCCCCTGGACGATGGGGTCACTCGCTGTCTGCGCCGTGGGGACTACTGCGCGGGTCACCTGGGCCGAGGAGAACGCTCAGGGTGGTTGGGACGTCGGGACGCGCACTTGGAACCCAGATGATGGCCTGGGGGAGATCTTGTGGCTCGACGGCCAGAACCGGAGCACCACGACGCGTGAGTGGCAACCAGACGCAGATCTCGGCGACGGTCTCGCGGCGACGTACGTCACTAATGAGTGGGGGAGCTCCCTCCTGGACGATGTGGCTGGCGTGATACACCACAGGGCACCTACCTTGAGTGTGAGCGCCCACAGCGCAGACCTCGGCCAGAATCACACGATCTCCTTTGTGGTGACGGAGCAGGGCCCCACAAAAATGGGCCTGGACTATGTACGCCTGACAGTCCTCGGTGAGACACACACCTACCCGAGCACCGAAAGCAACCACACGTGGTTCTCGCTTGTGAACGACTCTGGATCTCACGCATACCTCATCGAAGCAGCTGACCTGCTCGGGTTTGCCGCCTCGAGCTTGGGGAACCTACACACCGGGTATGTGCCCCGCCTCACAGCCAGTTGGCCGGATCAGGCAGAGGAAGGCGACGTGATCAAAGTAACAGCCACCGCTTCGGACAACCGGACGAGCGACAGCGGTATATCTTCCGTGCAGGTCTACATAGACGGCGAGTGGCGGACGATGACGCAGGACAGTGACGTGCCCACACTGTATACGTGGTCAGGCTCGATTGAGGAGATCAGTGGTGAGGAAAACGAGACGCGGATAGTCCGCGTGCGCGCCACAGACGCCGCCGGCAACTCGAACACGACGAGCGGGGAGATATACGTGTATACCCCGTCTGCTGGTGGAACCGATGAAGAAAAAGAGACTGCATATTATTACGCGGCGGTGTACGTGGCGACGAATATGTCCTGGCTCGTGTGGCTGATGATCTTGGCGGCCCTGACCCTCGGGGCCGCCTGGGCGGTGCAGTATTCTGCGCGCCGCCGGCCCCTGGTACACGGAGTTTGGGCGGCGTTCGCCCTCGTGGGCGCAGTGCCGATGATCCTGTCGTCCGGCTGGCCTGCGTGGCTCCTGGCGGCCACCTGGGGCCCAGTGGTGGCTTGGGCCGGCGCGACAGCCTATTATGGGCTTAGCAAGATCAAGAAGATGGAGATAGCCGGAAAGGTGCCGCTGTTCTGGACAGCCGTGGCTGGGACGGTCGTCCTCGTCGCGGCGGCACTGATCCTGGCGATGGGGGGAGCGGTGTGAGGCGCGTGACCAGCATACCAGTGAGGCTCGCCCCCGTGGCTGTCCTCTGCCTGCTCGTTATGATGGTCACGTCAGGGCCGGTGGCCGCCCCCTCTTCCCAGTGGGCTCCCCTCGAGGGGACTGCCTCGAACCCCCAGGCACCTCACACGTCGGCCAGTGCCATCGTGGGTCCATCTGGCGAGGTGCGTGTGGCGGCGAGCGAGGTGATGGCGCTGTATGAGGCGTACACCGCGCAGGGCGCCGCACACGATGACTGGCCGGCGGCGGTGGCGGCAGACGCCAACGGGTGCGTGTATGTCGCGGTCACCACCAGTGGGGCCCTCCCCACGACGTTCGGTGCCTATCAGGCGTCGCACAGGGGGCTCTATGACGTGTGGGTCGCGAAGTACAACGACTCTGGACTGGTCTGGGCCACGTATCTGGGCGGGGAGTTCGGCGACTACGCAGGAGGGATCGACGTGGACGGCTACGGCAACGTACACGTGGTCGGCTGGACAGACAACTGGACCGCGCCGGAGAACGGGTTCCCTACCACTGCAGGCGCCTACCAGACTGCCCACCACGGCAACTACGATGGGTTCTATGCGGTCATAGCAGCCAACGGCTCAACTCTCATCTACTCTACGCTCATTGGGGGCTCGATGAACGACCGCCTGCGCGGTGTGCTCGCCGATCAGAGTGGTACCTTTGCTGTTGTAGTCGGAATGACCGAATCCTCCACCGGATACCCGTGGCCCACCACCAGCGGGGCGCTCAATACGACGCTCTGGGGCTCCCGGGACGCAGTGCTGGCGTTCCTGGATATCTACGGCCACCTCAACTACTCAACATACTTGGGCGGCAACGGATGGGACGATGCGCGGGGCCTGGCCGGCTTTTCGCCCAACTCCACTGGTGGATACTCGATAATCACGGGGCTGACGGATTCAACTGGCTGGTACACTGCTGGGGCCCATAAGACCCTACCAGGCACGGCATATTCAGGGTTCATCTCCTACGTCTGGATTGACTTCGGCACAATGGCCGGCACGCTGGACTATCAGTCGTACTTGGGCGGCGGTCAGGGAGCGAATATATGGGAATACCCGCGCGTTGACTATTCTTCGGTTGATGACTGTGCCGTGATAGCTACGAGCACCTCGAGTAATGAGTGGGACACGAGCACGGGGGCCCCGCAACTCACACCTGCCGGTGATGTGGATCTCTGGATGGGCTGGTTGCAGCCACACTCGGGTGGCAATGATCTCATCGCGGCCACATATTGGGGGGCGGACGGCGACGACCGCGCGGTAGGTATCACCGTCGACGGCCGCGGCCTGGCCCTGGTGGCGGGCCAGACCAGCAGCACAGAGGACTGGCCATCTGTGGGCTATCGCTCGGATCTGTATGGTGGCGATGATGGCACGGACATCACGCTCGTGCAGGTGTCGCGTCCCGTGGCTGGTGCAATCGACGTGAACTGGAGCGGACGTATACAGTTGCGTGGCTATGACGGCGCGGATGCAGTGGCTACGGACTCGAGGTCTGCGGATCCTGTTATATTGGCTCACATATCTGACACGTCCTCAACGAGCGACAGGGATGTGGCAGTCCTGCGCCTATCCCTGCCGGACGATCCCGTTGCGGAGCTTGAATCCCGCAAGAAGGGCGACGTGGAGCCAGGAGATCGCGTCTGGTGGACGTTGAACGCCAATTCTTCGGCGCCGAGCCTGCTATATACAAACATCAGTCACGTGTCCGTGAGCATCACGCACAACACGACTGCGTCGGCCGGCACGCGGACAGTGAGCACCGAGGAGCCGGTTGACGACGAGGTGCCGTGGCGCTACCAGGTAAGCACGCACGTCCAAGACAACGAGACCGGCACGCTTGAGTGGCTCTGTACGGTCTGGAGCGAGGACGGCGGTCAGGCGACGTTCCGCGGCACGCTGAACAGCACGGGGGCGGTTGAGGCTACAGGAGAGGAGTCCACTGCATCCCATACCTGGTGGAGCCCCTCAACTCCCATCGAGCTGTATGGGTGGTACATAGTATTCGGCCTGATAGCAGTCGCGACGGCCGTGGGCGCGTGGCTCCCGCGCCCAACTGACTATATAGTGCTGGCAACACAGCGCGTGCGGCTCGGGTACTTCATTGCCGGGTTCGGCACGCTCATATGTGCGCTGGTAGGCGTTGCGGGCCTGCTCGGCACGCTTGGGGCGCCCTCCGCGGGCCTCACCACCACGCATATGGTGCTGGCATCGGGCCTCACGGCAGGGTGGGCAGGCGTGGCTGCGTGGCGCAGGAGGTCGGTGCAGGACTCGTACCAGGGCCTGACGGGGGGCCTGGCGGCGGTCGCGGGTCTCCTGGCGGCGCTCGCGTACCAGGCCGGCGCAGGCTGGCAGTGGGTGTTGGCCCTTGGCCTCACGGCCGCCGGTGCGGCGCTCCTGAGCCTGCCGCGCGTGCAGGCCGAGCAGTTGCGGCTCAAGATGCGTGGGATCTCGCTGAAGGCGCACGTGGCGCCGATTGTGAGCATAATCGGCGGGATCCTGACAATCGCGAAGATAATGGGGTGGGTGTGATGGGCAACGAGGTCGTGATATTCAACCTGCACGTCATCGCAGGCATATACATACTGATGATGTGGCTGGTGTGGCGCCACAGCCTGCCGGGGCTCCCGGCACCGCGTGAGGTCAAGGCTCTCGCGGCCCAGATCATCACGCTCGTCGTGGCCGCCTTGGTGTGGGTGGGCCTGGCTGACCCCACACATCCTCCGGGCCACCTGCTGTGTGCGATCTCACCGCTGGTGCTGGGGGCCATCATCGTGGGCCTGGCGGTGGTGTGTGGTGCCCTGGCCTACGCGCTCTCGAGGGCGCGCGTCCTGGCCGGGGCCGCTGTGACCATAGTCGTCGTGCTAGCCGGGATCACGGTGTTCTTCGGCTGGCCCTGGTTGCGCGGCTGGCTCTGGCGCTACGGGGCAGTGGATCCAGCGAGTGTGACGGAGCCTGGGCGCGACCAGGTCTTCAACTCCACCGTGATAGCGAAGTACGGCTGGTGGATCTACCTGTTCGTGGCGCTGGCGTTGTTTGCCGTCGTGTGGACCGTGTTGCACGTGCCAGGCCACCGGAGGGCCCGGCCGTGGGGCAAGACCATCCACCTGGGCCTGCCCACCCTGTTGGTGATCATAGCGGCCCTGGGGATCAGCGTGTGGGCTGCCATCAATGTGATGGACGCCGTGCGCGCCGCCTGGGCAGAGTTCCTGGGGCTCAAGGCGGCAATGGGCGAAATTTCCTCATTTGACTGGGACACGATACTAGATTTCCTGAACTACGTGATGAGTGGCAACTGGGGCGACATACAGTGGCCGGAGTGGCCGGACTACGGCGAGATATCGGTCAACTGGCCGGCCCCCGTCCGCGCGGCAGGCGAAGGCTTTGGCCTCGGGGCCCCCGAGGCGCCGGAGTGGCCCCAGTGGCCCTGGGAGGGATGGACGTGATATCAAAATACCGCAACGGATTGATTCTTGCACTGATAGCGCTCGAGGTGTTGGCGCTGGTGTGTGGCGCCGCAGGACAGGTGAGGGCGGCGGACGACACCGAGCCCGGTGAGGGGGAGCCGCTGTTTCCGAGCGGTTCCCCGACGGACGAGACCCCACCATCGATCAAGATCACGCAGATTATGTTGGTCAATCCCGATAACGCGAAAGATGTGAAGGATCAGCATTTTCACCCAGGATCCGAGAAAGCACGCAAAGACACGGCCATAAAGTTCGTGGTTGAGGTGTCTGATGCAGGGTTCGCGTCATCAGGCATCAAGGAAGTGGGCATAAACTGGAAATCACCGAAGTCCATCTGGGGCTCAGGCGGACAGCTCGGCTACGTGCGCCAGTCGCCCAGCGGGGCGGCCATTTACCAGGTAAAGATCCACCTGCACACGGTGGGCACGTGGACGTTCACTATATACGCCGAGGACAACGCCGGACACCGTACGACGCTCCCGAAAATAACAGTCAGAGTCTATGAGCCCAAGTCCAAGCCAAAACCAAGTGGTGATGACGAGTCTGATGAAGATGAGGTAAGTGCCTCATACATATATTATCGGAAATCGAACGGCAGGTGGATGACTTCTGATGGAAACGCGGCTGTCGAAGACGGCAAGCGCGGTGATGGTAAGCCCCACAAGTTTATGGGCCAGGCTGATGAAATCGTTACCGTATATTTCCGTTATCACAGGTATAAGACAACAAATCCTGATGGATCAGTGGAATATATCACAGTGAGGTGGTGGGATGGAGAGGATCCATCGGTGGTGGAAGACCACAAGGCGGCCCTGAAGAGGAAGTATTACATAAAAGGCAAGTGGACGGACGAGAAGGCAAGAGAGCAGTATGAGGAGCTGGATGGCCGCACATACGGAGCCTCTAACATTGCAGTTGACCTGTTCGGTAATGTATATTCCCCGACAGGGGGCGTCACGAGCGTCGACTTCTCTCTATACAATCATTATGAGGTAAAGGTGTGGTGAAATGAGCACAGACATAACGCAGACTAATGAGGCAGTGCAGGAGATGGTACACAACAACCTGGATGCACTGATGGGCGCCGCCGGCCAGGCCGGGAGCCTCGGGTACAGCCTCTTAGACACGATCTGGGCGGGGGCCAACGTGATCCTGGCCCTGGTGCTCGTTGCGGTCGTTTGGGGGTGGTGGGCAGACGTGGCCGAGGAAGAGAGCCAGCGCAGCCTGTTTTACCTGGCCGCGGCCGTGATAGCCGTGATCGTGAGCGTGTTCTCCTGCTGGGTCAACCTGCTCAACGGGTTCATCTTCCCCTACCTGCTCGTCATAGCGTATGTTTACATGCAACAGATGGAGTCGATGAAGAAGGCCGGTATATACGGGTTCATCTTCTTTTTCTGCGCAATTATGATCGGGACTCTGATCGCTCCCGGCTTTTTCGACTTTATGGGCTACTTTAACTGGCGCTCCTGGCTCGAGGTGTACCACGGGGCCAGCTGGGGCAGCGTGGCCCGGGAGAGCATGTGGGGCAACATGGACGATCTGCAGAAGATATGGGACCAGCTGATGGGGTCAGCAGGAGGTCTGGTGCCTTGAAGCGGCTTGACACGGCATCCATGATGGTCGCCGCGGCGGCGGCAATGATGACGGCACTCGCAGTCACCTACCTGATGGTGACTGGATACGGATCCGAGCTCTGGTCGATGCTCTACGAGCTCAGGTACACTATCCTCGTGCACTACATGATAATATCATACATCATCGTGATCTCGATCTGGGGGGCCTCCGTTTATGCGGCCACGATGCGCCGCGATGCCTACGGTAGCAGGGACGCGCGTGGGACCGCCGTGGGGATCGTGGGTGGCATCCTCTTCACCGCGTTCGTCTGGTACGAGGCATTCAACCTCATTTTGGACGGGTATATCATCCCCTACGCCGTTCTCGCGGTGGCCTGGGCGGCGCTGACGCTGGGGCGCGTCCCGGGCCTGGGCGGGAAGGCCGGATTTATGACTGGTCTGTTCCTCTGCTGGCTCCTCACGCTCCTCTTGTTTGCCGACCTCTATTTTGAGCAGTATATGTTCAGCTGGATGCAGGTCTGGTGATGTATATGGATCTGGGTGAGATTGGGGGCGCGGTGGACGCCTATGCAACGCAGTTCTGGCTCCTGGTGCTCCCGCTCGCCGACTTCCTCACGCTCCACAGCCTGGGCCCCGCGACCCTGATGGCCTGCATCGCCATGGCCATCAGCACGCTTGCCGGGATCGTGCGTGGAACCTCGAGTGCAGAGGCCCGGCTCACCTGGGGTCTGATCGGCGTGGGCCTGATGGGCTCGTACCTGATCTGGCGCGTGGCGGCCTTCCGCGCGGCGCTGGTGGTACCTTCCGCCCCTGCGGGTGGTGGTGAGGGTGGGACGGCCGGGGCAGTGGCGGCTACAGCACAGTGGGCCACTGACCTGGCGAGTAGCGTGATCGTGCTCGTGGGGGCAATAGTCACCACGCTTGTGGTGGCGATATTCCTGCTGAAGACCAGGTATTCCGCGCTCTTGGTTGTCGGGATGCTGGTCGCGAGCCTGATATACGACATAATATCAGGCTGGGCGCTGACCGGGTACGCTGTTGCGGTGCTCGTGCTCGTGAGCGTGGTCTGGTACTGGGCCACGCGCGTCAGGCAAGGATCACAGATGCAGTAAAGGTGATGGTAATGACGAAAACACCGAGATATAAAACTGGAGACATCGTGAGAGTGAGGGAGCCCGGCGGAGTGACCACGGCCATCCTATTGAGTGGTGCATCCAGGGCAAGGGGAGGCGTCGAGGCCCTCTGGTTTCCTGATGGGGACTACGGCCACGCATATGTCGGCGACATACAAGAGGTCGTGCCCAGACCAGAGGTCAGCAAGGCGCTCGTCAAGAATCTCGTGCGGATGATCGTCCCATATGACTTGTACGGCGTGATCAAGACACGCCTGGAAGACACGGAGCTCCCAGAGGCACTATACTGGGCGCGCGCACACCTCCAGGCGCGCCTGGGACTGCTGGATATGCGGCGGTTCGCGCATAAGGTGGATGCGGGGCCGGCGAAGAAGGTCCTGCGCGGTATGATACGGGACACAGAGAAGATCCTCGAGATCCTAACGAGAAAGAGGCGGTGAAAATGAGCAAGAAGCATCGAGACCCACTATATAGAGCGGGAGACGTCGTGCGTATTGTGGATCGACTCGTGATTCTCCTAGATGACACGCCTGACTATTGGACGCGGGTCAGCGCGGTTTCCCTCCCAGATGGTCGGGATGAGGAGATATCCGCAGAATTCATCACAGACCGCGTCCCGAGCTCTGATTTGAGCGAGCGCCAGGTAAGATCCATCGTGAAGGCTGTCGTTCCGCAGAACCTGTCGCGGCCCCTGACCGCAGCCGGCGTGGACGTGGGTGATATGCTGTTTGACCTGCGCTGGCTACTCAAGAACCTCCAGGCACGCCTAATCGCGCTGGACATGCGCAGGTACGCGCACAAGGTTGATGCCAAACAGGCAAAGAAGCGCCTGCGCGCCCTGATCCGCGATACGGAAGACTTCATCAGGGCCCTGACTAAGGGCAGGTGATATACATTGAATGTGGGTGATCTGGTGAAGGTTCCCGGCGCCGGCAACGGCGTCCTGTCATTCGTGAATGAATCTGGCTGGGGGATGGTGGTAGTCCTGTGGGGGGGGCGCCAGACCAGGAAGAGGGTCTGGACCCTCACCACCGAGCTCACTCCCATCACATTGTCCGACCTCTCCGACGAAGAGCTGGTCGGAATCCTGGCCCAGATCGTGCCCCCATCATTGCGCACAATCCTGGAGGCCTACATCGATGAGGCGGAGCTGGAGCTTGATTGGGTTCGGAAGGCGCTCGAGAAGTATGCTGGGGCCGCGCGGCCCGGGATCCGGGACGCGGTTGACAGGATCAGGCAGATTAAGAATGATATAAACAAGGTCAAGGAGGTCTTGAAGTGAAGAAGCTGAAACGCGGAATGCTGGTGGAGTTCGAGGCCGGAAAGCGCGGGATCTTGATCCGGCCGCACGAGACGGAATACAATACGTGGAGGATCTGGCACAACGGCGAGGAGACGTGGGCCCACAAGGAAATGATCGCCCCAATTGATGATCCGAGCGTGGATGATTACGCGGGAGTGGTTGGGGCCATCCCCCGCTCCGTGCGGTCGCTGATGCGCGGCGGAGAGCTCAGGAATTACTACGATTATGTCCACAGCTCGATCCACGGGGCCCGCCAGCACCTATATATCCTCCTATACCTGATGGATGACGTGCCGGAACACGTCAGAAAGGCGAACAAATGGAAGCGGCGCCAGAAGGCGCTTGAGCGGATTGTTGGCCTGCTGGACTCGATAGATCGTGCGATGAGCCAGTGATTCCCGGAGGGATCAGATCCTGATCGAGTGGCTGTGGTTCGCAGCCGGCCTCGGCGTGGATGTCCTGGCCGCGCTGGCCGTGTGGTGGGCATACGCACACGCGAGG
>Ga0180301_10004751_pt1 | contig 10471 bp, 5 predicted proteins | sample GuaBasSediGuay16_FD_121797 | JGI IMG/M metagenome (GOLD analysis project Ga0180301, IMG submission 121797) | Subseafloor sediment microbial communities from Guaymas Basin, Gulf of California, Mexico - Guay16, Core 4569-2, 12-15 cm | ecosystem: Environmental > Aquatic > Marine > Hydrothermal... | reverse complement strand
GTGAGCTTGAGGTATTCGGGCTTGCCGCCCTCCAGGACGCTGGCCAGAGCGTAGTGGACGAAGAGGCCCAGCCGAGCGTCTTTGAACCACTGCACCGCGGCGGCGCGCGGGTCCTTCGCGTAGAGCGACGCATACGCTGTGAGGTAAGACGGGACGCGGTCCGGCGATGCAGTGCCGGGCTTCCCGGATGCGAGTCTCGATAGCTTCGGCTCCTCACCGCAAAGAGGCGAGCCACAAGCGATGACGGAGATCACCGCTCCAAGCCAGACACATCGGACCTTTCGTTTCGTCGTCATGATCGGCTACTTATCCTTTGACGGTTTCGCCCGTTTCCCCCTCTTGCGTCCTTCTCTGGCAGCGCTCGGACCCGACCAGACGCGGTTCTTCATCTCGTGCCAGGGTCCCAGCGGCTCGTACGTGCTGCCGGCCGGATAGTCCCGACCTTCGTAGCTTTTCCTGCATGAGGCGAGGAATTCCATCGCCTCCCGGCGCATTTCGGCAGCCAGCTCCGGCATAGCGTCGATGAGGTTCTTCTCTTCGCCGCGGTCCTCGAAGAAATCGTACAACATGTCGCCGCGCGGGTCGTCCGTTTCGAAATTCGTGTAGTAGCGGTACGAGCCCTTGAGCAGGCTGAGCCCGGGCGCGTTGTTGTCAGCGAATCGAAACGGTATCGCTCTGGTACGTTTGTCCCTCTCGCCGGTTACGATGTCCCAAACGTTCTGCCCGTCGAGAGGCCGGTCGTCCGGCATCGCAGCGCCGGTGGCCGCGAAGATCGTCGGCAAATAGTCGAGAGTCGAAAGCGGCGTCTTGACTGTCCTGCCTGCCGGCACCTTGCCCGGCCACACGACAAAGGCCGGAACGCACACGCCCCCATTGAAGAGATGCGCCTTTTTGCCTCTCATTCCACCGGTACTGCCATATCCTCCGTCCCGAACGTGGTGGGCGGGCCCATTGTCCGAGCAGTACCAGAACATGGTGTTGTCCCAGATCTTCAGTTCCTTGAGCTTTGCGTCGAGTCGCCCCACCTGCTCGTCCAGGGCTGAGATCACGCCGTAGTATGTGATCTTCTTCCTGTCGAGCCCCTTCTTCTCGTACATCTTCTGGTAGGCCGGTCCGGCCTCCAGCGGTCCGTGGGGCGCGTGGGTCCAGATGACCGCGAGAAACGGTTTGTCTTCCCGCGCGGCCTTTTCCACGAAAGGAATCACTTTGTCCATGATGATCCGGGTATCGTCGCCGGTGAGACGGTCTGTCACCCTCCTACCGTCCTCCCAATACGGATTGTCTGAGGTGTCGATACCCGATCCATCCGGACCGTACGGGTCCCAGGTCTTCACGGCGTGGTGCGTCACGAAGTGCTTGTCATAGCCGAACCACTCGGGCCGGGCAAGCCGTTTCGGTTCGCCTCCACCACCCTTGCCGCGATAGTCGGGATGGGGCGAGCCGAGATGCCACTTGCCGAAATGCCCGCACGTGTAACCCACATCTTTCAGGCCCTGGGCCACGGTGTACTCTTCTCTCGGCAAGCGCCCGGTATTGGCGCTCCATATCCCGTAACGGAAGTAGTGTCTCCCGGTCGTCACCGTCCCGCGCGTCGGCGAACACACCGGGCATCCGGCGAAGAAATGATAGAGACGCGTCCCCCGCGCGCACAGGTCGTCAAGATGAGGCGTGATGATGTCTTTGTTGCCGTTGAACCCGACGTCGCCCCAGCCCTGGTCGTCGGTCATGAACAGTATAACGTTGGGCTTCCTTCCGCCTCCACGCGCCCGCGCGGGCAAAGCCGGCCCAGCCAGCGCCACGGCACTCGCTCCCACGTACGTCAGAAATTGCCGCCGGTTGAGTGTGTTCATTGCCGACTACTCCTCCCCTTCGATCCTGAAAGCACAGGCAAAGTCACGAGGCGTGCCCTGAGGTAAGGTGATTCTCAGGCCGCCTTCCGTGCGCTGCCACTTCACGGGCGCTTTTGCGCCCAGCATGGCAACCGATTCGATGGTCCCGGGATACAGCTCGGAGCCTTTCCGTAAGGCTTTGATTACGACCTTCCCATCTTCCGGCCAGTTGAGTGCGATCGCGTAGAGCGTATCACCCTTTTTCGTGAACCGAATGTCCCGGGCGGAAAACTCTTGCCGGTAGTTCCAGTCCATTCGTTTCTTGACGTCGTTGTATTTCATCATCACGGCCGGACCTTCGCCTACAATCTTCCACCGGCGCGTCCCGTAGATGGCCTCGCCGTTGGTCTTCAACCACCGGCCGATGCCGCGCATGATCTCCTTTTCCTCGTTCGCGATCGAGCCGTCGCCTTTCGGGGTCAGAGACAACAGGAAGATGCCACCCCGACTGACCAGGTCCACCAGACTCCGAATATGGTAGTCGGCTCCATCCTTGTACTGCTTGTTGTTGACGTAGCACCAGGGATAGGCGATGGCCCGGTCGATCAGGAACCATGGTTTTACATCCAGCGGCATATCTCTTCCGTTTTCATAGCAGCGCAGGCCGAACGACGCCGGGAAGTTGAAGTCGCCGGCGTGTTTGTTGCAGATGGTGACGTCCTGCCCCCTGTTCCGGGCCTGATTGAAGTAGTGTGCGAAGACCTCCAGCACGTACGATTCCGGCGGATGCTCGTTCTTCATGCAGCTTCGCAGTCCGTCGAACCAGATCAGGTCGGGATGATAGTTGTCAATGACCTCGATGATCTTCGCTTTCCACTCATCCGAGAACTCTTTGGACTCACGCGTTTCTTCGCCCCAGTAGAAATCGTTGTAGCTGGGATCAAACAGGTCCCAGTTCCGGCGCATTTCGTCGGTGATCCCCTCTTTTCGCAGAAAGCCGAAGGGGTAGCCGTAGGTGCGTCCGTGATGAAACGTCGCGAGCAGCTTCATATCGTCGTATTTTCGCACGGCGGCGGCGATTTCCCCATAAACATCGCGCTTGGGGCCCATGTTTTTCGCGTTCCACCGGTTGACCTTGCTGTCCCACAGCAGAAAGCCGTCGTGATGCACCAGGCAGATGCCGCCGAACCTGGCCCCGGCTTCGTGCATCAGGCCGACCCACTCGTCCGCATCGAATTTCGGGGCGGTGAACATCGGGACGAAGTCCTTGTAGCCGAAGTCTTTGAGTGGACCGTACTTCCCGGCGTGGTAGGTGTAGGTCCCCTTGACATCCTGCTTTGGGGCGTAGAGGTTCTTGACATAGTCCGGGCCGCCGTGCGCGGGGACCGAGTAGATACCCCAGTGAGTGTAGACGCCGAACTTTGCGTCCAGGAGCCATGCGGGGAGCGGGTTCTTCGAGAGGGATTCCCAGTCGGCCTCGTAGGACTCCTCCTGTGTTGCCGGCCGGATCGACTGATGTTCGGCTGCCCGAGCCGGGCACATCGCAACCGAACCAAGGATCACCGATGAAAGACAAACCCGTGCGAATATCCTTGCCACGCCTGGCCTCCCTTAACATTGGATTCCTGCCCCCAATCCATTCAAATCGGCCGCCTGGCTCGAATGGGGGGCTAATCTACCGTACACCGGGTTCTATTGTACGCGGGGATGAAATGCGCGGAAGCCATTTGGCGTTCTTTTTTTCGCCATTATGCGCACCAGGCGGAAGGGCCGGAATCTGTCCGCGCGGTTCTGATCTGGCGGCTTTCATGCGGTGGCTGCCTCGGATGAGCCGATGTGCCCCTTTCTGGCGGCAGGAGCGGCCTCATAGCGGCTTATGAACTGGGGTTGTCCTTCCGGCGAGCCAAAGGATCTCCTCTGCGGACAAGGCTCGGCTATAAACGCGCACCTCGTCAATCAGACCCTTGAACAACTTGTAGAGGCTGCCGCTACTGTTGTCCGTGATCGCTCCGATATAGGCATTATGTTGAGAGGTGCCGGAAAGATCGTAGTCGGCGTCAACCGTGTTGCTTGTTTCCAGGTATCCGTCGATGAAAATTCGTTTCGCGGTATCGGGCGCTGCCGGTGTAATGGACTCACCGGCCTTGGCATACAGCCGGATGTCGTCAACGTAGAATATGCCTGCGCCTCCACCGTCGACGCCGATCGTCAATTTCGTAACGTTCTGCAAATTGGCGGGTACGGTGGACAGGTCGATGTTCCACGCCTGCCATGCGGCGATCGCAATATCAGCCGCATCAAGATCATAGCCCACCCGGGTGTTGTTGATCTTGACATACAGTTGCCCCGTGTTGCCGGACGCGCCGTGGAAAGCAATGGCCAGGGTCTTGATGCCGGCGCGGGTCCAATCCTGGGGTTCATCAAACGTGCGGTCCACCTCAGAGACCGTCTTGCCGTCATTGCCGTAGTATATCGGCGCTGATTGAGCGCCCCCATGAACAATGACCTTCTCCATGATATCGCCGAACTGAGGATCGTGGCCGATATAGGAACCCGTCCCGTTGCCGGCAACTTCTACAGGAATGGTATAGCCGGCGCCGTCGATCCAGGTCTGGAACACACGACCGAAGGTGGCGGGATCATTGCTGTAGCTCTCGAAATCATCCACCACGAGAAACTCCCGGGTGGAGAACGCCACGATGTCGCCTTCCCACGTGGCGGGAACCTCGGCCTCGTTGACCTCATTGACCTGCCAGTAGTACGTCTGGCCCAGTTGGAGGTCCAGGGCACTGGTATCATAGGCGCCGTAGGGCGAACCTCCCACGGTATCGGCCCGGGGCAGGTTGTCGGGATCGCCGCCGAGGTAGACATCGTGAACGCCGGCCTGGCGACCGGCACGCCAGCTCAACTCCACGGTGGGATCTACATTGGTGCTACCGTCCGCAGGACTCAGCTCGCGCGCCCGGACGGGGATGTACAGGAAACGCACCTCACTCAGGCCGTATTGGTCCAATACGCCGCCCGGGCTCCAGTTACTGCGCGCCGTTATCCTGACGTGCTTTGCCACCAAACCATCCAGGTCAATTACGATACCGGGACCATAATCGTCCGTACCCGGGGCCTGGGCGAACTCGGAAACATCAGCCAGCGGCGTCCAGACCTCACCATCTACTGAGTATTCGACGACAGCCTCTCTGATGCCGCTCCAACTCAGGAAAGAGGTTCCATTGTAGTTCCACACCAGCATCTGGTGGAGTTTGTACGCTTTGTCAAACTCATATTCGATCCAGGCCTGATTGGGCTCGGAGGGACTGCTGAGCCACATGGTGTCCGGGTCCGTCGAATGCCGGTCCTCATCGCCGAGTCCGGAGCCATCGATCGTATTCGTGGGGTCCGCATCGCTGCTGTCCATGCCGGAGGCCGTGGCCGTGATGAGTCCCTGGGGAACCGGATAAGCTATGGGCTCGGGCGTAAATCTCCAGACATCCCCCGGGTCCCACCCGGAGACGCTGTTGGCCTCATCCACGCGCCAATAGTAGGTCGTAGCGAAATCAAGAGGGCTGCCGGGGGCAGGGTAGTCACCGGCATCCTGCGTTACGCCGCCGATGCCGTCGTTGACATCGCTGAATTCTTCGCTGAAGAAGACCTTGTGCTTGGGGGACAATCCTTCTACATACGCCCCGGGCGTCCAGTTGAGAACCGGCGCCAGAGACACATCGGTCGCACCGTCGGCTGGATAAGGCTGTTTTGCCTTGTCCTTTGCGCCCTCCCTTGCACTTAGGAAGGGTCTCCATGCTTCTTCAGGGTGGTCGTGCGTGGCAATCTGCAGCAGACCGTTGGAATTATGGCAAACGAACTGCACGATCCCGTCAGTATCAGTCCGGAGGGCCTCAAGAACATCTATAGTGAACGAGTCGCCCGGGACACCGTCGGTGAAGTTCACCGTGGTAAGCAGAGTGGTCTTGCTCGTGTCGAGGGCGCCAAGGTCGGCGGTATCGTTGCCGGGCGCATTGTTCCAGGTGAGACTCCTTTCGTCCCAGTCGATGTTATCCAGGCAGTCGTCGTTGACGTAGGAAACGTCGAAGTGCCGGTTGCCGCTCTTAGGCTCATGCAGCGCGACGGTGAGGGTTGCCATATCGAGGTCCTCAACGTCAAGTTCGCTGATGTCGAATTTGATCCAGGACTTGGCGCTTTTCTCGTCACTCCTGACGGAGAGCTTGCTGCTGTTGTGATTGTTCGTGTCCGGTTCGCGCACATCCGTTCTGCAACTTTCCTCCGCCATGATGATAATGTCGGCAAATACGGCAGGGGCGGAGACAAGGCCCAGTGTTATGCCAATACACCACAACAAGACTGGCCTTTCAGACATGGTCGTTTCTCTCCAGAAGAGGACAACAGCAACGGTCTTTGCGGGACACGGAAGACATTCTGTTTTCGCACGTGCTCGCCTAAACACTCACGTAAAGGCGCAGCCTGCCTGCCCGGGAGAAGGCAGGCCACGCCTCCTGAACGAGGAATACCAATGAACCACTGAGCGAGCACCGGGCCGCTGCGATACCGCAGCGGCGCCTGCTCGCTACGCAGCATTTGACTTCAATTTACGGACCGACGAATTCGTACGCGCCGACGTCGCGGACACCGACTGCCGCCGTACCTTCGATGTCCGCCTCTGTGGCGGTGTCCGGGTCCGAAGCATCGATGGCGGGAGAGCCGGCTACCAGGTGATAGTCGCCCAACGGGTCGACCACGATCTGTGCCGCATCGGTCACCGCACCGACGTCGATCGTACCGACTTCCGTGCTATTGCCGTCGGTGTTTTGGGCCAACTCTCCATCCTGATCCAAATTGCCAAAGAAGAGGCAGTTGGTCACCGTCGGGGCGAACACGTCGTTCCGGGTATCGCCGATGATCTGCTTGTTGCTCAACATCGTGTTGTTGATGAACAGACAGTTGGCGATTATCGAATCGTCCGTGGTCATGTCATGCTCACCGTCACCGGTGCTGTCCCAATCCCGGCCTCGTATCGCGAGAATGGCTTCGTCGCCGGCTACGTTGCCGACAAAGGTGCAATTCAGGAACGCGAAGGCGGCCTTGACTTCGACGATTCGGTCGTCCACGGATGCGTTGTCTGCAAAGAGGCAGTTCTCGAACGTCATGGGACCTGCGTCGTCATCACCTGTGGACCACGCGCCACAGTCATCACCCACTGCGCTTCCGTCGGCGTCTTTTCCATTGCCAACGAATGCGCAGTTCGTTACGGTCAATTCGCATCTGTCCGGGTTATACCTGACGGCTCCACCATCATCCATAGCGGTATTGCCGATGAACGAGCAGTCCGTAAATACGTACGTCGAATCATCGCCATCGCACTTCACGGCGCCGCCGTCGCCGCCGTCGCCGGTGATGTAGTTCCCGGTAAAGGTGCTTCCGGTGATCGTCCGGACGGAGTTATTGCCGCCCAATCTTATGGCGCCACCTCCATCGACGCAGGAGTTGCCGTTGAACTCACAGTTGTCAATGGCCAATGTGGTTCCAGAATTGGCTATCGCGATGGCACCACCGTCAGCACTATTACCAATGGCCTGGTTCTCGGTAAAGGTGGTCCCGGTGATCGTGCAAGCGGAAGCACTGTTCATTCTCAGGGCACCGCCACCATCATCGCAGGAGTTGCCGATGAATTCGCAGTTGTCAATGGCCAAGGCGGTTGCGGTATTGCCCGTCAAGATCGCACCGCCATCACCACTGTTAAGCGGGGCCTGGTTGTTCAAGAAGCGGCAGTTTTGAACGGTCCCTGCGGCACCATTACGCAGAACGAGCGCCCCTCCGCCAGTATCCATGGCGTCATTGACCACCAGGTGGCCGTCGCTGCCGGGCGGATTAGCGTCGAGGTAGGCCTGAAGCTCGGCGTCGGTCAGATCATCGTCGGCACCGCCGCTGAGGATTTCGAACCACTCGGGGTTGTCCGTTACGCCGCCGTTCTCTGCTTGCGCGGTCTCGAGCGTGTAGGGCGCGTCCGGGTAGTTGTTGAGCAGATCGCGGGCCGCACTCAGAATGTCCTGACGATTTGCAGCATCCGCGACGCAGTTTTGAATCGTCAGTCCGTCGAGCACCCAGTCCTTCGGACCGGTCAGGTTCGGCACGGCGACGCCGTTGGCATCGACCTGGCCGTCGGTGGCGCCGCGGTCGCCCCAGGCGACGAAGGCGCGCGTGACGTTGTTTCCGTCGATCACGGTCAGGTCCGCACCGGCGCCCTGGTACGCTACCCCGGATTTGATCTCGATCTGGGACGTCAGGACATACGTGCCCGCAGCGAGATTAATCCTATCACCCGGATTGGCCGCCGCTGCCGCTGCTTCGAGTTCCGCTACCGTTGCCACGTCGACATCGTTCCACACGGGAACAGCTTCGCTGTACGAAAGCGTTACGTTGTCGAAGTGGACTTCATACCAATCGTCAAAGTCAACCGCCAGGAGTCGAATCTCCAGCGGCTGGCCAAGCTGTGCCGGGTTGGCGCCGGAGTCGTAGGTCAGGCTGGCAGTTTTCCAGGTGTCATCAAGGGGCGAAGGTCCGGTGTCCGATGCGAGAAGGACGCCACCGGCCAGCAGTTCGATGCGATAGTCGGCGGTAGGGCCTCCGTTGTAAAGAGCGGGGTTACCTACCGATACGCTCAGATCGTACTGCGTATTCGCCTGCAGGGTCGCCGAGAGGATTTGAGACAAACCGGTGTCATAGCCGGCAAAGGACGAGGTATACGCCACGTTGTCGCCCTCAGGCACGACGCCGCCGTAGTCCGCGTCGGCGGCCGGGTTATACCCACCGGATTCGTCGGTACCGCCGTCCACCCACGTCGTGGTGTCCGGCAGGGTGTAGTAACCTAACGTCCAGCCATCGGTCGGGCCGTAATCACCGTCAGCATACGCCGGGGACTCGAAGCCGGGGTTGGTGATCTCAATCTCGTCGGCCAATCCGGTCGTCGCAGACGAGACCGCCAGAAACACAACTGCAAAGAATCCAAGGATTGAAAGAAGCGATGACGTTTTCATTGCACTACCTCCTAAGAAATGAACGCTTGACCGCGGTTTCCCATTTAGCTTCGTAATGGGCATCCCTGCACGCCACACCGTCAATGCTATCATAATCCGGGCTCCGATTTCAACATTTTTGGCCCATAAATCCGCCGAAAACGCTCCAAGGCACGCCAATTTGCTGAGAATCCGAAAGTCTCGCACTTTTTCGCCGGACCTCGACCCGCGATTTTCTCGTGAGCTGCCCGGATTTTCGCTTCGTTGCCGGTCATCCGGAAGTTGCCCTCGGAGTCTCTGTGGACCTATGCAAGTCCTTTTCGCCGAGGCTCCCGGGCATCCGGGACTGATCCGAGCAGCGGAGTCGTGCGGCCCCACCCAATGCGACTCATATTGTTTATCAGGGCATCCTTTTCAACACCCCCGGGGAATCCTTGGGGCGAATCACTTGGGTCCGTATCGTTTGCGGTAGGCTAACGGGCTCATGCCCTTGATCTTGCGGAAGCTCCGAGCGATGTGATCGATGCTCGGGAATCCACACGCCAGCGCGATTGCAGAGATCGGCAGATTCGTGTCGCTGAGCATCTCGGCAACCTGTTCCGCTCGCGTGTAGCGGATCTCGTCAAGGATCGTTCGTCCCAGGACCATCTGAAAACGCTTCTGCAGCAGGCGCCGTGAGATCGGAACCGCCTCGACAACGTCGGCTACCTGGATGGGTTCGTTGGCATGGCTTCGGATAAACTGCAGGGCCTTGGCGACCATGCGATCCTCCATGGCCAAGACGTCCGTGGACTGCCTGGCCACCACGTGCGTGGGCTGCGTGACAATTCTCTGGCCGGTCATCTTCTCGCCTGCCATCAGCTTATCGAGCAGTTCGGCTGCCTCGTAGCCGGCCCGCTCGGCTGCCAGAGCGATGCTGGACAGTTGCGGATTGGCCAGCCGGCAAACCAGTTCGTCGTTGTCCACACCGAGGATGGCCACTTCCGACGGTACATCAAGGCCGATCATTTTGCAGGCCTGCAGAACATGCTGACTGCGGTCGTCAACGCAAGCCATGACGCCCACCGGCTTCGGGAGAGCTTTCAGCCACTTGGCCATGTATGCCAGTTCCTTGTCCCAGGAACGCATGGAGCGGGACCGGGGCTGCCTGTACACGTGGATTCCGAGCTTTTCGCGTTGGACCCGGTCCGCAAAAGCCGCACCGCGTTCGACGGACCAGTACCGGTCGTCGAGGCCGCAGTAGGCCAGATGACGGAACCCCCGGTCGATCAAATGTTCTGCACCCATCTGTCCGATGGCCGTGTTGTTCGTGGCAATGGTGGGGTATCCTTCGGCCCTGTAGCCCTTGATGATGGTGGGAATCCTGGTATTGACGATCCGCCGGACCATCGCGGCGCTGTGGGCATGGGCGATGATGCCGTTGGCGCCCCAGCTCTTCAACTGCGGCAGCGTTCTGTCCCGTCCCCCCGGCTCTCTATAGAAAGTCCACGGCCCATTGAAATAGGAGTACTTTGTACTACTAACTGGACTTTTGCATTTTCAGGATAGAGCCAAGTGGACCTTGATTTTTTGGAAATCCCAGCGATCCACTTCGAAGCGTTCAATGACCCAGGCCAATGT